>Ga0255052_10003549_pt1 | contig 10769 bp, 9 predicted proteins | sample JV7_2_21_MG_FD_188632 | JGI IMG/M metagenome (GOLD analysis project Ga0255052, IMG submission 188632) | Seawater microbial communities from Jervis Inlet, British Columbia, Canada - JV7_2_21 | ecosystem: Environmental > Aquatic > Marine > Inlet | place: Canada: British Columbia | collected...
TTGCCCGCATGACCGATAGCGTCGAGAGTTCCTATAGGGAGTATCAGCAGCTGGTGTTCCTGCGTGGTCCGCTGAAGAGTACGTTTACGCTGACATTGACAGTCGTGCTGATGCTGAGTTTGTTGTCGGCGATTTACGGCGCGTTCGTTTTTTCGCGCCGGCTTGTGGCGCCGCTACAGGATCTGGTGGCCGGAACACGTGCGGTGGCAGAAGGCGACTTCGACACGCGCCTGCCAACACCGACACGGGATGAAATCGGCTTCCTGGTCAGTTCGTTCAACGACATGACGCAGCGGCTTGCGACGGCGCGACGCGAGGCCAGCCTTTCCCAGGCGCTCGTCGAGGCTGAGCGGACCAACGTCGAAGTCATTCTCGCGCGGCTTTCGACCGGCGTGCTCGCGCTAGAGTCGGATTTGCGAATCCGCACAGCAAATCAGGCATCAGGCGCGATTCTCGGTGTCGATCTTGAAAATAGAGTTGATGATTTCCTACCTGATGTAGCGAAGGGTCAACCGCTGCTCGATCAGTTTGTCGACGTTGCCCAGGTTCACCTCAACGCGGGGGAAACTGAGTGGCGTGAGCAGATCATCTTGCGAGAAGAGGTTGGTCGCCGAGTGTTGACGTGCGCTTGCACGGCTTTGCCCGGAGACGAGAGTCATGCGGCTGGTTATGTCATCGTATTCGACGATATCACTGCGTTGCTGCAGGCGCAGCGGGATGCAGCCTGGGGCGAGGTTGCGAGACGCCTTGCGCATGAAATCAAGAACCCGTTGACACCGATACAGTTATCGGCTGAACGGATGCGCCGCAAGTATCTTGATTCCATGTCCGAGGAAGATGCACAGATTCTTGACCGCGCAACGCATACGATCGTGCAGCAGGTCGAAGCGATGAGGGACATGGTCAATGCCTTTAGTGACTACGCGCGTGCTCCGGACATCGAAATCGGTGTGTTCGATATGGACAAACTTGTGCACGAGGTGGTGGATCTTTATCGCGCGCAGGAAAGCGGTATCAAAATCGTCCTGACTTCTGATCCGACCATGCCGCCGATCGAGGCTGACATCGGTCGCGTGCGACAAATTCTGCACAACCTGCTTCGCAACGCGACCGAGGCACTCGAGAACACCAGTAAAGGGCGTATAGACGTCCACGTATGTGCCGCCGAGTTTGACGGGGTGGATGTCGTACAGATAAAGGTTGAGGACAACGGTCCTGGTTTCAAGGAGAGCGCTCTCAACCAGGTGTTCGATCCATACGTCACGACGAAACCAAAGGGCACCGGCCTGGGACTCGCGATCGTCAAGAAACTGGTTGAGGAGCATATCGGCTCGATTCGGGCATTCAACAACACGGATGGCGGTGCGGTCATCAGCATTCGTTTGCCGATCCATGAAGCTGCGCGTGGGGAGGTTATTGCCAGATTACCCGGACGCGCCGACAAGAGGAGGGAAGGGGCATGAGTATTTCTCATGTACTTGTGGTTGATGACGAGGCCGATATTCGGGCCTTGATTCAGGAAATATTGTCCGACGAAGGGTACGGAGTCACCGTGGCGGCAGATGCTGCAGAGGCCCGGAATGCCCTGGCCAGGAGGAAATTTGACCTGATCCTGCTGGACATCTGGATGCCCGATACTGACGGCATAACCTTGTTACGAGAGTGGTCGGATGGTGGTGACTTGACATGCCCGGTCGTCATCATGTCGGGTCATGGCACCGTGGATACGGCGGTCAAGGCGACGCGTCTTGGCGCATTTGATTTCGTTGAGAAGCCACTATCGCTGGCAAAGTTGCTCCGGACTGTCGAGGCGGCGCTTGAATCGGCGAACAAGCAACTGCCAGGAGCGCGTGGTATGCGACCATCATTACTGGCGCCCGTTGGGCGTAGTGACCTGATGCAGTCGCTCCGGGAGAAAGTGCAGCAATACTCGGAGCATGACGAGTCCGTACTTCTCTGCGGTGAGCCAGGCACGGGTCGAGGCGCCTTTGCGAGATATCTGCATGAGTTGAGTCGTCGCGCAGATGAGCCATTGATCAGCATTACGGCGGCATCTCTCACAGAGGGGTCTGCAGAAGAGCAGCTTCTGGGTCGAGAAGAGGCGGGTGAGATTCACGCCGGCGTGTTTGAACGTGCTGGCAAAGGAACGCTCGTTATTGACGAGCTGTCCGACCTGAATGAAACGGCGCAGAAAATTCTGTTGGCCGTATTGGAAGACCGGAAATATCGGCGAGTCGCAGGCGGGGAGTCAGTAAACCTGAACGCGAGAGCAGTCGCGACGATCGGCGCCAACTACGAATCCAGTGTTATAGATGGGTCGCTACGACGTGATCTTGTCGCCCATCTGAGTGTGTTAAGCCTCCGGGTCCCGCCGCTTAGAGAGTACTCTGAGGATGTGCCCGAGCTACTTGCTTACTACGTCGACAAACTTGTAGATGCCGAAGGTCTGTCATTCCGCCGTTTTAGTGTCGCGGCGCAGAACCGACTGCGCAACTACCCGTGGCCGGACAATGTGCGTGAGTTGAAGAACCTCGTGCGGCGATTGTTGCTATCGGGGTCCGAAGAAGATATTCCTCTTGCTGAGGTCGAGGACGAAATTCGGGCGGGCGCACCAATCGATGAACCATTGGTCAAACAGGATCTTCTTTCATTGCCGTTGCGTGAAGCGCGCGAGCAATTCGAGCGTGCGTATCTGCAGCAGCAACTTGTACTGTGCGACGGAAAAGTTGGGCAGCTCGCCAAACGAGTCGGCATGGAACGCACGCATCTTTACCGCAAGTTGAGATCACTCGGCGTCGACTTCAAGTCGGTATCAGCCGAATAGTAGGTCTACTCTGAAGTCCTTTTCGTTGGAACGATTTTTCCGTCAGGCAGGAAGCGAAGGCCCGGGCTGCCAAGGTCTTCGATACTGAGGCCGCGCATCAGGTTTAGTGCGCGTTGTTTTTTGTCGATGCTGGGTCCGTCGGGTCGGATCTGAACCGTTGAAATAATCTCGCCCTCGACGAAGCGTCCGTTGCCGTCCAGTGTGGTTATGAGTATCGGCGCAATGCCCTTTATGCCAGCGACGCTGATTCCGTAATACGTTGCAAAGTTGCCGAGACTATAGGCAATTAACCTGTCCTTGTAGCGCTCGACCGCCCGCACGACGTGCGGACCATGGCCAATGACGAGATCGGCGCCAGCGTCGACCATGCATCGTGCAAACAAGACCACATCGCCACGTGGCTCGCCATAATACTCTTCTTCGGCAAAAGGCAGGTTTGTGACATCAGCGCCTTCCGCGCCGCCATGAAACGAAACAACAACGACGTCATGCGTCGCTGCGAACTCGGTAACAGTCGTCTTTGCGAGCTCGTAGTCGAGCATCATGTTTGATTCTTTGGTGACCGCATAAGCAAGCACGGCAACGCTGAGGTCGTTGACGATGAGGCTCGCGAAATCCCCTTCACGACCCGAGTGATGAATGCCCGCCGCGCCAAGCGCTTCCATAGAGGACGTGCGGCCCTCTTCACCGAAATCACGTGCGTGGTTATTCGCTATGCTCAGCACATCGAAGCCAGCGTTACGGAAGTGCTCCGCGTACCGCGTCGGGGACCGAAACAGGTAACACGCGCTCGGATTCTTGCACTTCTTTACCGCTTCGCCGCCGTCGCTAAGTACACCTTCGAGGTTGCCGAAGGTGATGTCGGGTGACGACAACCACGGTGTGACGGCAGCCAGGAAACCAACGCCGTCATCGTCGGGCAGGTGATTTTCGGGGAAGTCCGTGCCCAACATCATGTCACCTACCGATGCGATGCTGATTCTGAACGTACTCTTGTCCGGTTCGGGCGGGGGAACTGGCACGACGGGAGCGAGAGGGTCCGGTTTTGTGGGTTCGACAGCGTCAGTGGGGACGATCGTTTCAACGGGGGGAGCACTGGCGCAGCCCGCCAGCGCCAGGAGTGCCACAAGAACCGGAATTTGCCAGGAGCTAATCACCGAGCCTGATACGAAGAACATCAATTTGCGCCGCTCGCAAGCGGCTACGCAGCACATTGAGCTTGTCGAGGTCGTTGGTCGGGCCTATGCGAACACGGTGATACGTCTTGTCGTCAATGGTTACACGCTGGATCTGTGATTCTATGCCGTGCAACGCAAGCTCGGCGCGCCGGCGATCGGCATCGGCGTATGCCGAAAAGGACCCTGCCTGCAGCACATAAAGGCCGGGCTCAATGACAGTCCTGGGCTCGATGTCCGCGGCGACATCAGGTTCCTGTTCCGGAATGATGACCTCAAAGTTCGGCAGCATGTCGTAAAACGTGAAACGCTGTTCAGTCGGCTCCTTGGCGTCGCTCTCGCCTGTGGCCATTTCCCCGTTGTCATCAAGAACGTCTTGCACGCCTACCGATTCTCGCACCTCTTTCGGATCGGGAACCATGGGCGGCCGGTCCTTGACGTAGACCGCGAAAGCAACCGACAGACCCAGCGAAAGTCCGAACATCATCCATAGCCAGCCCGGATACTCCTGTTTCTTTTTCGGCCGCTTTGAACGGCGCCTTCTCTGCTGCGCCATCACATCGTGTCCGGGGCGGAAACACCCAGAATTACGAGGCCATTGGCGATCACAGTCCGCGCCGCCGCAATCAGGACGAGCCGGGCATCGCGCAGCTTGTTGTCGTCTACAATGAATATGTGCGCGTTGTAATACGTGTGGAAGTCGTTCGCAAGGTCTCTGAGGTAGTGAACAAGATGTTGCGGTGCGCGATTAGCCGCTGCGAGATCGACGACTTCGGGATAACGACTCAGTGTGGTCATCAGTGTTCTTTCTTGCTGCTCAGCAAGCAGGGCTAGATTAGCGTGTCCGTTGCTGGCATCCCACTGCAAAGACCGCTCGTCGAGCTGCCGAAACACGCTGGCGATGCGCGCGTGCGCATACTGAATGTAATAGACCGGGTTGTCATTTGACTCAGATTTGGCAACATCGAGATCAAAATCGAGATGCTGGTCGTTCGATCTCGACACATAGTAGAACCTTGCCGCATCGTTGCCAACTTCCTCTCTCAGCTGACGCAACGGTATGAAATTACCACCGCGCGTAGTCATTGCGACCTTTTCGCCATCCCGGTAAAGCGCAACGAATTGTATGAGTGGGACTTCAAGGTCTTCGGCCGCGTAACCCATCGCGTCGAGCCCGGCGCGGATTCGCTCGACGTAACCGTGATGGTCGGCACCGAGAACATCGATCAAATAATCGAAGCCACGTTCGCGCTTGTCGAAGTGATACGCGATATCCGATGCAAAGTAGGTCTTGTTACCGTTCTTGCGAACGACGACACGGTCCTTTTCATCACCGAAGTCCATGGCGCGAAACCACGTAGCACCGTCCTTTTCATAAAGCATGCCCCGCTCATCGAGCACGGCCAGCGCATCGTCGATGCGGTTGCTCGTCGTCAGGCTTTGCTCGGAGTACCAGCGGTCGAAAGTGACACCGAACTCTGCAAGGTCTTCTTCGATGTCCTCCCTGATCGATTCGAGTGATTGCTGGCGAATTTGATCAAAGACATCGGCGCCAAGCAGCTCCTTCGCTTTGGCGATCAGTGCTGTAATGATCGATTCCTTGTCGTCGTCGGGAATTCCGTCAAGTACGCTGGCGGCATCGGATACGGCCAGACCATCCGTATCGATTTCACCGGCGACGTCGCGAATGTAAGCACCGTGGTAGCCAGCTTCGGGAAATGGAATTTCGATTCCCTGTGCCGCAAGCCAGCGCAACCAAACGCTGACGCCAAGAATGTCCATCTGACGGCCGGCGTCGTTGACGTAGTATTCGCGCGCAACCGGATAGCCCGCTGCTTCGAGCAGGTTTCCTACGGTCGCGCCGAATGCGGCGAGCCGGCCATGGCCAACATGTAGTGGACCGGTGGGATTCGCGGAAACAAACTCAAGCAGTATGCGCGGCTTTTCCCGGGCTGCCTGTCGACCGTAGCAGGCACCCTGATCGAGAATGCTCAGGAGCTCGCCATGAAAAGCCGCCGCACTCAGGTGAAAATTGATGAATCCCGGGCCGGCGATCTCGACACTGTCAATCTGGTCGCTGTCGATGAGTTCCTCGACTATTTTCGCGGCGATTTCACGCGGGCTCTTGCGTGCGGGTTTTGCGAGACGCATCGCTATGTTTGTCGCGAAGTCTCCGTGGCTTGCATCACGTGTACGCTCGACAGTGCCTTCGATCGGCAGGTCGCCAGCCGCATCGGCGAGTTCCGGCAGTTTTGCCAAAGCATCTTGCAGGTGTTGCGTGACGATTAACTTCATTATCTGGATGGACGGAATTTTCGAGGCGGCAATTCTACAGTGAATAGCGGATGCTGTCGGCTAAAACAACTCGATCGGATCAACATCGATTGACCATCGAACCTTGCGTGCCACGGGCTCGCCTTCGAGCGCTGGACGCAGCCGTGCAAGGACGGTATGCAACGCCTTTCGATCGGAGCTCTGCAACAACAGCTGGGCACGATAGCGGCCGGCCTTGCGCGCCATTGGTGCATTGACCGGGCCAAGCACTCGCAGGTAGTCAGTCTGCTGATCGGCAATGTGCTTTTTCGCGGCTTCGAGAAAGGCATGAGCATCGCCTTGCTTGTGTGCTGCCGACCGAATCAACGCGAGCCATGTAAACGGTGGCCACCGCGTCACTTCGCGCTCGGCCAGCGCATCGAGCGAGACTTGTCGATAGCCACCATCGATCAGGCATCGCCAAAACGGGTTGTCCGGAAATGCTGTTTGTATGATCACCTCGCCCCGACGCCTTTCCCGGCCCGCCCGGCCAGCAACCTGAATGATGGACTGGGCAAGCCGCTCGGCCGAGCGAAAGTCTGTCCCAAACAAACCCTGATCGGCATTGATAACGCCGACGAGAGTCAGTTGTGGAAAATGATGCCCCTTGGATAGCATTTGTGTGCCAACCAGGATGTTCGCCTCTCCCCGTTCAGCGAGCGCAAGCACCTCACCAAGAGCCCCCTTTTTCTGCGTGCTGTCACTGTCGATTCTTTCGACACGATAGTCGGGAAAGTGGCTGCAGAGGGCCTCTTCCAACCTCTGCGTGCCCTCGCCGAGCGGTTTTACCTGTGCACCGCAACGGGAGCATTTATTGTCGAGCGGCCTGCTTGCACCGCAATGATGGCAACGCAGTTGCCTGTTTCGGGCGTGCACGGTCATTCGTGAGTCACAGCGGTCGCATTCCGCAATGTGGCCACAGCCGGCACATATCAGTGTCGGCGCGAAGCCGCGACGGTTGAGATAGATCAGTACCTGCCCATCGGCATCCAGGTGAGTCCTGATCGCACTTGTCAGCGGCTCACTCAAGCCATCACTCGCTACAACGCGGCGCAAGTCGACGAGCCGGAAGTTCGGCGGCATCGCGCCGCCCGCGCGCACCGGAAGTTCCAAGCGTTGAAATCTGCCTGTCCGGCAGTGATGAAGCACCTCCAGAGTCGGTGTCGCCGACCCGAGCACAACAGGAATGTCGTGATGTTTGGCGCGCACGATCGCCAGGTCGCGGGCCGAGTAGCGCAGTCCTTCCTGCTGCTTGAATGAGTGGTCGTGTTCCTCATCGACAATGATCAGGCCGAGATCCGGTGCAGGCGTGAAAACCGCCGAGCGGGTTCCGACAATCAGTTTCGCCGAACTGGACCTGGCGTTGCGCCAACCTGAAAGGCGTGCCGCATCCGTCAGATTGGAGTGCAGGACAGTTGGAGCTACACCTAGGCGACTTGCCAGACGCGACACCAATTGCGGAGTGAGGCCGATCTCAGGTACAAGCACAAGCACCTGTTTGCCGTTATCCAGCACATCCTGCATTAGCCGCAGGTAGACCTCGGTCTTGCCGCTGCCGGTAACGCCGTCGAGAACAAATGCGCCGAATCCCTCTTGCTTGCGAATGGTGTCGAGTGCACGGTGCTGATGCTCATTCGGCTCCGGCCCGGGATGAGAAGGTTTGGGGGCAGCGCCTTCGGCCTCCTCCATCGCCGCATCGAAGCGGCACACAAGGCTTTTTTCTAACAGCGGCTTTGCGGCACGGCGCCACGATGGTATTTGCTCAGTCAGATAGTCAATATCGAGGCCGTTGCCGCCGGCATCCTGCAATAGTTCGAGCAGCTCGGCCTGGCGCGGTGCGCGCTTCGACAGGATTTCGATATCCGCCGACTCGCCCGCATCAGTGACTGCGACAAAGGTCTGTGTTTGATGCAGCGCTTTGCCCTGACGCAACATTGCCGGCAGCGCGGCGGCAACGACTTCACCGATTGGGTGATGGTAGTAATCGCTGCTAAATCGAATCAGCCACAGGTCGTCTTCTGAGAGAAGCGGCTCAGTATCGATCGTACTTATACAGCGCCGAATCTTCGTCGTTGCCAGGGTACTTTCACTGCTGTGGTCCAGAACGACACCGACCTCACGGCGCCGGCCGAAGGGCACCAGCACCCGGCTGCCTGGCGGTGCCGCAGAGTCGTCAGCTGCAGGCAAATAGTCGAACTCGCGTGACAAGGGCACGCCGACAGCAACTTTGAGGATAAGCAGGCTACTCACAAACACTCATTTGACATAATAAAGCCCCCGGATCTATGCAAAACCTGTCAACCGGGGGTCGGGCAAGACGTTAAACAAGAGTGACAAGGTAGTTCACCTCGTGGTGGAGTCAAGAGGACAGGAAAGATGGGCCTTGAACGTATGACGACATGGAGTCGTTCCGCATGAGCACCTGCGCCGGTGTTTTTGCGGTATCGTGCACGCGCGAGCAATCGACAGGGGCGGAGACGCTGCAACGCGAACGGCAACTCAACCAGTTTTTGGCCGAGGTAGAGCGGCGGGCGTTGCGCATTGCCGAGATCGCGGTTCGTGATCGCGACGAGGCGCTCGACCTCGTGCAGGATGCAATGATCAAGCTGGTGAGAAACTACGCGGAGCGCCCGGGCGACGAGTGGGCGCCACTCTTTTACCGGATTCTGCAAAATGGAGTCCGTGACTGGCATCGTCGTCAGAAAGTAAGAAACCGTGTCATGGTGTGGTTTGGCCGCGGTCTGTCGCGCGGTTCGTCGACTGACGATGATTACGATGTTGCCGCGAATGCACCGGATCCGGCAGGCCGGTCGCCAGATCAGCAGCTGCAGACAAGCGAGGCGATGCAGCACCTGGAGGTGTCGGTACACGAACTGCCGGGCCGACAGCGTGAGGCATTTATGCTGCGTACGTTTGAAGGACTTGATGTTGCAGGGACGGCCGTTGCGATGGGGTGCAGCGAAGGCAGCGTCAAGACACATTATTCCCGGGCCGTACACGCGCTGCGGAATAAGTTGGGAGATCACTGGTAATGAATGACCCAGGAAAAAATGAGCAAATCGCGAACCAGGCGAAAGAGCTTTTCGATGACAGTGTCGAGCGCCTCGACGCAGCGGCTTTATCACGGCTAAATCAGAGCAGGCACCAGGCACTGGCTGAGCTGCGGAAGACCGGGCCATTTGCGCAATGGCCTCGCTGGGTACCGGCAACCGGACTCGTGGCTGCTGCCGTGGTGACTATCATGGTGATGCGCGGGCCGGTTATTGAAGGGCCGGGCGAGGCGTCTGTATCGGCATCGGATTTCGAGATGTTACTTGAGGAAGATGCCTTCGAAATGTTCGAGGACCTGGAGTTCTATTCGCTACTCGATGCAGTAGATTTGGAGTCGAACGGAAATGCCGGTTAAGGAAGCCGTAATGCTGGGTTCCTTATTGATGAGCTGTAGCCTCGTGCTCGCTGCAGATGATGAGGTTCCCGATACAGAATTTCTGGAGTACCTGGGACTTTGGGAGGAGTCGGATGAGGACTGGCTGATTTTTGACGTGCCGGTCACGGCCGACGCAGAGGAACGGAGCGATCCCGTGCCGCAAGGTGAAGAATCGACGGAGTCGAATGATGAAAGCTAAGATTATCTTGGCCATAGCGATGATCATGTTTGCCGGCGTCGTGACCGCGCAGGATGAAGGTGTCGCATGGGACAGCCTGAGCGAGGAGCAACAGAGAGTACTGAGCGACTTCGCGGACAATTGGGATACGCTGGCGGCTGACCGCCAGGAACGTCTGTCATTGGGCGCAGATCGTTGGTCTGGCATGTCGCGGAAACAGCGCAATGCGGCGAAGAATCGTTTTAAACAGTGGCGCGATCTTCCTCCTGAGCGCAGGGATCAGGTTCGTAATCGATATAAGCAGTATCGCAACATGTCTCCCGAGGATCAGAAACGCATCAGAGAGAATTTTCGTCGTTATAAGCGAATGCCGGCCGAGCGGCGGCAGGAATTGCGCAAACGCTATCACGACATGACTCCCGAGCAACGCAAGCGAATGCGCGGTCACGCGACCGACAGGCCACGGGGGCCTGGCCGCAACTAGGGCCACTTCCGTGAAATTAAGAAGGGCGCCACAGGGCGCCCTTTCTTGTAAGTATTATCCCCAATCTGCCTGTCTGTGCGCAGTGCTCCAATGTTGGTAGAGTACGGCGGTTCTACGGGAGGCTAGTCAATGAAAATCGGTGTACCGAGGGAAATTCACGCAGGCGAGCGACGCGTTGCGACCACGCCTGATGTCGCGTCGCAATTGATCAAAATGGGGTTCAGCGTCGCTGTAGAGAGCGAGGCAGGCGTGGCAGCGAGTTGTTCTGACGAGGCCTATGCGGCCGCCGGGTGCGACATCGTCGCATCGGCGAGCGACTTGTGGGCTCAGTCCGATCTGATTCTCAAGGTTCGGGCGCCCGAGGGCGG
>Ga0255052_10003550_pt1 | contig 10769 bp, 10 predicted proteins | sample JV7_2_21_MG_FD_188632 | JGI IMG/M metagenome (GOLD analysis project Ga0255052, IMG submission 188632) | Seawater microbial communities from Jervis Inlet, British Columbia, Canada - JV7_2_21 | ecosystem: Environmental > Aquatic > Marine > Inlet | place: Canada: British Columbia | collected...
AACTATTGTGTTTGTATTGGCTACTGGAAACCACGTTTGGGCACCACCCTTTAGCATATGTATTACTGGTAGTTGCACTCCATCTCAATCATTCAGCCCGTCAACCACCGTATCAACCTCAACAACCTCAACAACTACCCTGACACCGACAAATACTCCTCCACCAAATGAGATACCAGAGTTTCCCACAACAACCGCTGTGCCAGCACTAATTGGAGTAGCGGGTTATCTGGCGATTAAACGAAATAGAAATAAACAGTAATGGATTAACAATCTATTCATCTTTTTTCGATAAACAAGAGTGAGTGATCTTATCCTGAAAGAGAACCTTCATTTTTTTGATGTCTTTTTCTTTCCTTTTACTCTGGCTGGGCTGTTTTTCTTTTTCTCTTCTTTGGGTTTGCTTTCTTTTGGCGCGCTCGGCTCTTCAGCAGGTTTCTCCTCTTTTACATCTGCCCCTGCTTCATCGCGAGAAACGCTCTCCACCTTACTTCTGCCCAATTCATCCACATAGTTAAGCTGGAGCTGCTGCAAAATATTCGACAGATAGGCTTCCTCCTCCTCCGAAAGATTCCCCACAGTCTTCGCCTTCAACATTGCCAGCGTGTCAATCGTTGCTCTCGCAGCCTCAAGATTACGCTCAACCCCACCAGTCATCGGGTTCGCAACCTTTCCAAGCATCATCCAAGCCGAGCCATGAAGCCCCATCACAAGCTGATAAAACAAAACCTCATCTACCTTCTCATTATCAATCATTTTAATCCACCTTCAGAATTTCAATGTATAATCATAGGTTGAAAATTAATAAACCTTTGGCCTAAAAAACATTAAACTTTCACTCAGCCGTTTAACGCATCATTCAGAAAATCCGTAACACCTCTGCCAGCATGATAATATCGCATCAAAACATCAGGCAAATCCAGACTTAAAACTATCTCAGGCTCTGGCTCAGACCAGTAGAAAAACTGCTTGTTTAAAATCAATGGCTGCCGTTCCACAACAGGTTCAAACTCCTTCGGAATTCGCTTGTTCTTTTCACCCCGGATTGTGCCAAACCGATCTTTGAAAACAGGGTCTTCAAGCAGACGTGACAACTCATCAGGAGACTCTGCTATCCGTTCTCTTATCCTGTAAAGCCCTTCTTTATCAGGCGCGTGCACACCGCCTGCAACCACTGCGGAATCTCCTGCGAAATGGATGTAAAAACCCGGCACATTATGGGACTTCCGACCACCCCGCGCAATATTTGCAGAAACAAAAGTTTTATAGGGTGTTTTATCCTTTGAAAACCGGATGTCACGGTTGATTCGAAAAATCGCGTCTTTAGCCTCAATATCCAACTCCGGCTCCACCGCTCTGATGCGAAGAATCATCTCGTTCACAAGCTCTTTAAACGGAGCCTTAACCTCTTTTTCATAGGTCTTTCGATTCGCGTCAAACCAAGACTTATTGTTATTCTTCGAAAGCGCTGAAAAAAAATCCAGAAATTCCCGATTAAAATATTGCATCACACGTCCTCCAATCCATTCGCTTAAACCAGTCAATCGAAGTCATAAAAAAATGTTTTATTGTCATGCCCTCAGCTAGCGGAGACAGTTTGCCAACGCTTCAAATTTGGAAGGCTTTTTACCTCCATCTCCCGTGCTTCATCTTCAATCATACCCATCCTCTGAGTAGCCAAATCCACTAGTCTTTCAATCTGCTCTTCAAGCGTGAGATCAGGCATTGTGAACTCGCCGTCTTGATAGCAAAACTTGCAGTACAACGGATTAATCGATCCATCTGAATTTGAGCCAAAATCGTGCTCTCCCTCCATGGGCATGGCGCAACTCTGACAAATTGGTCCTTCAGGTCTTTGCAAATACATCCCCTCCTTTATTTTCAACTTACAACAATCTCTCCTTCCATTGAGTCCAAAACGCCAAGGTCATCGAATATCTTGCCTGTCACCTTAAATGTCCCGGTCTCTGTTGTGTCAAAAAGATAGTCATAGTGGTCATCGCCTCGGTTGGACACTGGAATCGAGCGTTCGATCTTGTCATCTCCAAATGTCACAGTTATCTTTCCATCCCAGATTTCATCCAATGTGTCGCGTCTGCTCACATGAACATGGATGTTTGCCTTGTCGCCAAGGGTTATCTGCTCTCTTCGAATTACAAAATGATCCAGCCATGCAGTGACTTCATCCATCGTAGCCAGAGCAACATCTTCATTATACACAGCTTCGGGTTCAACATCAGGTTCAGCAGGATGTAGCCCTTCATGGGACTCAGTATCCATCATATCCTCGATCACCTCAACCTCGGTTTCAAGAACAGCCAATCGTTCTTCCACTGCTTTTTGCGCCTCCATTAGATCATCCATTTCCGGCGCAGGTGTAACTAATGGTGCTGCGGCAGATGCTGCTGGAGGCGCTGCTTCTTGAACACATCCAGCAGACAAAGAAAAAGCTACAATTAACCAAACTAACCAGAAAGACCTTCTTATTTTATCGGTCATTTTATTATCCTCCTCGATATAAAATAAAAGGAAAAAGACACCCAACCCAGCTAATTGGTCAGGATATCTATTATCTGGCCCGAAGAGTCCACAATGTCAAGCCTCACCGCAAGCCTGCCGTCGAGCTTGTGGGTTGCGCAACTGAAGCACGGGTCGTGGGCGCGAATCGCCATCTCAACCATGTTCAAAACGCCTTGGTCATACTCGCCATTTTTGATAAGCGCACGAGCCGCAAGATCAGCTGACATGTTGATCGCCGCGTTATTATTCGTCGTCGCAACAATCAGGTTCACATTTGTCACTATGCCCTTGTCATCGGTCTCGTAGTCGTGGAAAAGTGTGCCACGGGCAGCCTCAACCACGCCAACGCCACGGGCAGCCCTGGGCTCAACCTTCTTACGCAAATCAGTGCTTGTAATCTCAGGGTCGTTGAGGAGTTCAACCGATTTTTCAGCAGCATACAAAAGTTCGATAAGACGCGCCCAGTGATATAGCAATGTCTGCTGCGCCGGCCTGCCAAACTCACCACGGAACACCTTCAGCTCCTCATTAGCAAGAGGCGTTGAAATCTTGTCACACACATTCACACGAGCCAAGCAGTTCACACGAAACACTCCAAGCGGGTCCTCAGCGTTCATCACCAAGTCGCCGTCGTCCTTGTCATAGGGAAATTTAAGATATGTCCAGGGCATCACTTTCTCGCTGATGTGGTCAAGATAGTCCTTGCCTTCAAACTCTTTGTAGCTGCCGTTTTTTTTCATCATCCGCAGCTTTCCGTCATAGAAGTTTATCGCGCCCTCGTCGTCAACCATCCCTAGAAATGAGGTGTCGAAAACCGCAATCGATTTCACCGCATCGATGTATTCCGGGAAGATGTTGTCCTTTGCATTTTGAATCGAGAACTTGGCAAAATCCAGAAGGTCGGAAGAGTTGTTTTTCAGTTGCATCAGCTCGTCTGAAGATATTGGTTTTGCCCAGCCGCCGGGAACCGAGACCACGGGGTGAATCGCCCGCGCGCCGATAAGCTGACAGTTTGTCTGCGCCATGAACCTCATCTTCACAACAGTTTTTGCAAGCTCAGGATTTGCCTTCACAATTCCGAAGACATTTCGGTCCTTATAATCAGCCGCCGGACCCATTACAAAGTCAGGGCCGGAAAGGAAGTAGAAATGAGCGATGTGGCTTTCAATATAGTGGTTGAGTAGCGCAAGCTCGCGGATCTTTTTTGCAGCGCTTGGCGGGTCCACACCGAACACTGCGTCGGCTGCCTTTGACGATGCCAGGTGATGCGCCCAGGGGCAGACACCGCAGATACGCGGCGTGATACGCGGCAAGTCTTCTACAGGCCGGCCTACGCAGAATTTTTCAAATCCCCTCATCTCCACAACATTCACACGAGTGTCAGAAACATTGCCATTCTCGTCGAGCTGAATCGTAACTTTCGCATGGCCTTCAATCCGTGAAACAGGCTGAATTTTTATCTCAGTCATCTTTCTTCACCTCCTACCTTTTCGGGAGCGGCCTCAAATGATTGTGCGCTCCAATAAATCTGTTAAACGTCGCCCGCCGGTCCATGATTTCCTTGGGGTCAAGCCCAATCGAGGACAATGCTCCCATCATATCAACCATAGGGTTTGCACCCTCCCGAATCGGTCCGTAGCACCCCTCGCAGGGCATGTTTCCAGCAATGCAACGTGGTGTTTTAAGCGCTCCGCCGCATCCGCCCAGAGTCACCGGACCCATGCAGAGATAGCCGAGCTCAAGCATACATCGTTTTTCGTCTGGAATAGGTTCAAGGTTTCGTTTTAGGCTGATGTCTGCTTTCATCTTCCTCTCACGCGGACAGTAATCGCACTCACTTTTTTCCGGCAGGCTCCAGCCCTTACCTTCAAGTAGCGCGCTAAGAGCTTCAACTATATGCCATGATGCAGGTGGGCAGCCAGGGATTTTCACATCTACTTTGATTATCTCATCCACAGCGTACACTCGGTCAAGTGGCGCTGGTATCTGCTCGCTTGGAATGCCGTTTGACTCTGTGCTTTTCATCTCATGAAACACGGTTTCACGCATATCATCCATTGTGTTCATATTGTTCAGGCCAGGTATCCCGCCCTGCGTTGCGCAGGCACCCATCGCGATGATAGTTCCGCAGTTTTTGCGCATCTCCTCTGCAAGGTGCTTCTGCTCCTCGTCGCGTATCCCACCGGTGAGTATTCCAACATCCGCCTTTGGAAGGGATATCTCATCTTGATCGCCTTTCTGTCCAAAGTATTTCCAGTCCATTAGAACAGGCATATGGACAAACTCTATTTTGTCTAAAAGTCCTACGAGCGGTTCACCGATGTCAAGGGTTGCAAGCTCGCACCCTCCGCATATTGTAAACCACTCCTCTGCTACCGTTACTTTTGCCACAAATTTCGCCCCCTAAAATTCATTGGTTCAAATATGTCAGCATTTAATATTTAAAATCTCGTATTTCAGATTTTTCAGATGTCGCCGCGGCACTGGAGGATAATCTATTTATCCGCGTAGATTAATTTTAAATTATGGAGATTCCTGAACTTTATCAAAAGCGGGTCTTGGTCCTTGGCTGCGGAAACATCTTGTTTGGCGATGATGGATTTGGGGTGGAGGTTGCCAACCGTTTGAACGCGAAATATGATTTGCCAGGTGATGTGGAGGTTTTGGATGTGGGCACAGGTGTGCGTGACATCCTCTTTAACATGGTACTGCTTCAGGGCGGGCCGCTGAAGGTGATTGTAGTTGATGCCGTGGACAAAGGCCGAAGGGCGGGCGAGGTCTTTTTAATTGATCTTGACGAGATACCGGAGAACAAGGTTGATGATTTTTCAATGCATCAAATGCCGTCGTCGAACATGCTTAGGGAGCTTCGGGATTTCTGCGGAGTCGATGTTGTAATTGTCGCCTGTCAGGTGAAACATATCCCTGAGGAGATTGAAGCCGGGCTTTCAAGTGAAGTGGAAAAAGCAATTCCCCTTGCGTCTGAGCTTATCGTTGAATCTTTAATCAAAGAAAATGGATAAAAATATAAAGGTAGATTTCAATAATATATTTAAGGGGGTTTAATGGCAGAGAAAAAAGCGTTGGTTATCGGAGGCGGGATCGCAGGGATGCAGGCATCACTTGACCTCGCAGACCAAGGCGTTAAAGTCTATCTTGTAGAACGTAATCCCAGTATCGGCGGGAACATGGCCAAGCTTGACAAAACATTTCCAACCCTTGACTGCGCCGCATGCATAATCACACCAAAACTCGTGGACACCGGAGGCCATGAAAATATTGAGCTACTCACATACAGTGAAGTACAAAACATATCTGGCAAAGCTGGCGCTTTCAAAGTGAAGGTCTTGAAAAAAGCCCGCTACGTGGACATTGATAAATGCACTGGCTGCGCGGCCTGCACACATGCGTGTGTTTTGAAAAACAGAATACTCGACGAGCACAACGAGGGCATGGGCAAACGGGCTGCAGCCTATATCTCCTTTCCACAGGCCGTGCCTCTCAAGGCGACGATTGACCCTGAGCGCTGTCTATTTCTCACAAAGGGCAAGTGCACAATGAAATGTGTTGAAGCCTGCGGACCCGGCGCAATCAATCACGAGCAGAAGCCCGTGGAATTAGAGCTTGAAGTGGGCTCGATTATCGTTGCCACAGGATTCACACTCGACGATGCAGCTAAAAAACCTGAATATGGTTTCGGCGTCTACCCAAATGTGATTACAAGCCTGCAGATTGAGCGTCTGCTCAGCCCCTCCGGCCCAACCGGCGGGGATGTGACGCGGCCCAGCGACGGCGAGAGTCCGAAGAATGTCGCATTCTTGCAGTGTGTGTGCTCGCGGGATTCAAACACGAACGTGCATTGCTCCAGATTCTGCTGCATGCAGGCGATAAAAGAAGCGATTCTATTAAAGGAGCACAATTCGGATGTGGAGGTCTCTATTTTCTATATTGATATCAGGGCTTTTGGAAAAGGCTATGAAGAGCTTTATAACCGTGCTCGCGACGAGTTTGGTGTCAAGTTTGTGAAAGGCCGCATCGCCGAGATACATGAGACTAAAGGTAAAAATCTGATTACAGTCGGCGAAGATGTTGAATCTGGGAGTGTGATTGAATCAGAGTTTGACCTTGTGGTTTTATCTGTTGGCTCAGTGCCAAACCCGCTTCCAGAGGGGATTGGACTTGAAATTCCAGTTTGGAGAGATAATTTCTATCAGGCTGAAAATCCATATTTAGATGCTGTGTCAACAAGCGTTGCCGGCGTGTTTGTCGCAGGTTGCGCTGAGTCTCCGAAAGATATTCCTGACAGTGTGACCCAGGCGTCGGCTGCAGCGATGCAGGCGTCAATTATTTTGGAGGACCGGTAAATATGGCTGATGAAGAGCCTAGAGTCGGCGTTTATGTCTGTCACTGTGGCACAAATATCGCAGGCGTAGTGGATGTTGACGCCGTCGTGGAATATGCGTCGACGCTTCCAAATGTTGTGCATGCAACGAAGAATATGTATATGTGCTCTCAACCTGCGCAAATCAACATTAAAGAAGACTTGAAAAAACACAATCTCAACCGGGTGGTTGTTGCGTCTTGCTCGCCTAAAATGCATGAGTCAACTTTTAGAGGTGCAGTTAAATCCGGCGGGCTTAACCCGTATCTTTATGAGCAGGTGAATATTCGTGAGCACTGTTCTTGGGTGCATTCTGATCAGCCTGAAATGGCGACTGAAAAAGCTAAAGATCTTGTTAGAATGGGTGTTGCGAAAGCCCGGCTTTTAAATCCGCTTGACCCGAAAAAGATAGATGTTATTAAAACCGTGGCTGTTGTGGGCGGCGGGCTTGCAGGACTGCGCAGCGCCCTTGATATTTCTAAACGCGGGTTTAAAGTTCATCTGATTGAGAAATCACCTTTTCTCGGCGGAGACGCGGCCAGGATTAACAGCCTTATTTACTCTGAAAACACGCCTCTTGAGATTATCTCCAAACTCGCAGAATCAGTTGAAAGCGAAGAAAACATCACGGTTCACACAAGCTCTGAAACTGAAAGCCTCGACGGATATCTGGGTAAATTCGAGGTGACTGTTGTGAAAAACCCGCGTTTTGTGAAATCCTGTTCAAACTGCCGTAAATGCATTGATGTCTGTCCAGTTGAAACAGAAAGTGAACATGACTGCGGCATGTCAAAGCGAAAAGCGATTTATCTGCCATATGAAACAGCGCATCCCAATTATCCGGCTATCGATATGAATGTGTGCACTAAATGCGGTAAATGTGTTGAAGTCTGCAGTGAAAAAGCTATTGATCTCGATGAAAAACCTGAAAAAATCGAGATAAAATCTGGCGCCATAATCATTGCAACAGGCGCAGCAAACTATACTCCAAAGGACAGCGAGTTTGGCTGGGGAAGTAGTGATAGAATTTTATCGCTGCCACAGTTTGAAAGACTTCTCGATAAAACTGGACCTACTGGCGGAAAGCTTGCTGGGAAGGGGAAAAATGTGGTTTTCATCGGATGCGTCGGCTCGCGACAAAAAAAATCCGAGGATGATGAGGTGAAGGTAAATGAATATTGCTCGCGGATTTGCTGCACCGCCTCAATAAAAAACGCAGTCATAATTAAAGACCGTTATCCTGATTCAAATGTATTCTTCCTTTTCAGAGATATCCGCACCTATGGCCGGGATGAATATCTCTATCGCGAGGCTTTGGAAAAAGGCGTTGTCTTCATACAATATGATGCCGATGAGCAGCCCGTTGTGAAAGTAGATAAAAAGAAATCTCTTGTATCAGTTGATGATGTTCTCAGCAGAAGCAAAATTGAGGTTTCAACAGATTATGTTGTCTTATCAACAGGCGTGGAGCCTAATAGTGATTCATCAAAGGTTTTAGAGACTTTCAAACTGAACAGAAGCGGTGACGGATTTTTTCAGGAAGCCCATATCAAGCTGCGCCCCCTGGAAACATCGACTGAAGGCATTTTTCTCGCAGGCACTTGTCAAAGCCCGAAGAACCTGATTGAAACAATCGCCTCCGCCTCAGCAGTCGCGGCAAAAGCCTCGGTTCCCCTGTCACTTGGAGAGGTAGAGCTGGACCCGGCTAAGGCGATGGTGACCGAGTTTTGCGATGGCTGCGCAATCTGCATCGACCCCTGTCTCGGAAAGGCGATTACACTTGTGGAGTATGAAAAAGATGGCGAGCTGAAGAAGACGGTTGAGGTGAATGAAGCGTTGTGTAAAGGCTGCGGTGTGTGCATGGCAACATGCCCGAAGAAGGGAATAATGGTTCGCCACTTTACGCTTGACCAATTGCAGGCGCAGGTTGATGCGGCGCTGGAGGTTTGAAAGGTTATGGCTGATGATTTTGAACCGCTGATTGTTGCCTTATGCTGTAACTGGTGCGCCTACGGAGGAGCAGATCTCGCAGGTGTTTCACGGAAAAAATATCCACCGAACATCCGGGTTATCCGGGTTATGTGCAGCGGGATGGTTCACCCCAATCTTGTGATGAACGCGCTTACCAAGGGTGCGGACGGCGTTCTTATCGCTGGCTGCCACCCCGGTGACTGCCATTATGGCGGCGGAAATGAAAAGGCAAAAGATCGCGCAGCCGCAATTGATCTTATGCTTGAAGACTTCGGACTGGAGCCTGAGCGTTTCAGGCTTGAGTGGATTTCCACATCTGAAGGCGATAAATTCGCCCGCGTTGTTTCCGAGATGGTTGAAGACCTTAAAAAACTTGGGCCCAGCCCGTATAAAACATGATATATTTTCATGCTGCCTTGGGAAGTTCAATGTTGAATATGCTTCCGCCACCAGGGTTGTCTTCAACCCACACACGGCCATAGTGCGCTTCGACTATTCCTTTTGTAATTGCAAGGCCGAGTCCCAGGCCTTTGACCGCTCCTTTTTCAAGTCGCGCAAACCGGTTGAAAACAGCTTCTTTACCTGCATCTGGTATCCCGCACCCGTGGTCAGTTACTGACAAACGCAGTTTAGTGCTGTGACGGGTGATACTGGCTGTGACCTCTGTGTTTTCAGGGCTGTATTTAATGCTGTTGTCAATGAGATTTCCAATCGCCGTGATCATAAGAGGGTTGAGTTTTGCTGAGTATCTCCCTTTTTTACGCATCTTGATTCGAATTTTTTTCTCTGCTGCAAAGGCGCTTTTTTCAGATACAGCCCGTTCAAGATACTCGCCAAGATCACCCGTGCTGAATTGAACTTTATCCTTTGATTGAATCTTTGCAAAGAGCGCTGCGCTTTCAATCCGTGTTATAAGCTCAGCCGAACTGTTATAAACCACGTTTAGTATCGAGCGTTTTTCAGGGTCTGTTTCATCTGTGATTGCCAGCTCAATTCCAGTTCGAAGCACTCCAGCGGGATTTAACAGGTCATGTCTGATTATGTCGATGAAAAGGTCTTTGAGCCTGTTGGAATCTTCAAGTTCAAGGGAGTATTTCTCAAGTTTTTGCTCAATGATTTTACGTTGCGTAATATCTCTGGAAACACGAATCAAACCTTTTACATCACCTTCTTCATGATTTATCGGGCTGATTATTGACTCCCACCAAATACTATCCCCTCCCGCGGTTACAGATTCGTATTCAAGCCCTGTTGAAACACCTTTTTTTGCTTTTTCAATCGCATCATTCATCGACTCCAGATATTTTTCTTTCACTCTATCTGTTGCCAGACTTCCAATCACCTCGCTTGCATCTTTATGGTGATTTAAAATGACTCCAGCAGGGTTGATGTATGTAATCTTGCTGTCTAGCCCGATTCTGCATATGCAGTCAGCCGAGTTTTCCACAAGTTTTCGAAATCTATCCTCGCTCTCCAGAAGCGCGTTCTCAGCTTTCTTGCGCGTGGTGACGTCTGTTGCAATCTCTAAGCGGACTATGCGGCCGTCAACCCACTCAATCACCCTATCGATAATGAAATACCATTGCTTGGTAATTGTGTTTTGAAACTCCCATTCATAAGCGCCCTTGGGTTTTCCCTTCTTATCAAGCAGGTATTTATTCGTGCAGAAATCACATGGTCCGCTCTGATCGTTTTGAAGAGCCTGCCAGCATGTTTTTCCAACGATATCGCCCCAAACATCTCGCCCGTACTTGTTAACGAATAGTAGTTCGTAGGACTGCATATCTGTTACATAGACCAGGGAATTTATTCCATCAAGAACCGTCAGTAATCTACGATGGGAATTCTTGATTTCCTCCTCTACCTTCTTGCGCCCGGTGATGTCAAACACAATCCC
>Ga0255052_10003551_pt1 | contig 10767 bp, 11 predicted proteins | sample JV7_2_21_MG_FD_188632 | JGI IMG/M metagenome (GOLD analysis project Ga0255052, IMG submission 188632) | Seawater microbial communities from Jervis Inlet, British Columbia, Canada - JV7_2_21 | ecosystem: Environmental > Aquatic > Marine > Inlet | place: Canada: British Columbia | collected...
ATTGAATTTCCGCTGGGTCTTTTCGGCATCGCATTGGCCACGGTGATCTTGCCGTACCTGTCCCGGCAGCACGCCAATGCTTCGACGAGCGAATTTTCCAGTACCGTCGACTGGTCGATGAAGCTGGTGTTCCTGATTGCAACCCCGGCGGCAGTTGGCCTGACGATTCTGGCCGAACCACTGGTGGCTACGATTTTCTATGGTGGTCAGTTCTCCGCGGCCGATGTACAGATGACGGCGTTGAGCCTGCAGGCTTTTGCCGCCGGCCTGATCGGTTTTTCCTTTGTGAAAATTCTGGCCCCGGCTTTTTTTGCGCGGCAGGACACCAGGACACCGGTCAAGGTCGGCCTGGTCGCACTGTTCGTGAATTTCGCACTAAGCGTCGTGCTGGCCTGGTGGTTGACGAAAATAGGCTTTGCCGCGACGCATGCGGGATTGGCACTGGCGACGTCGGTCGCTGCGCTGGTTAACGCCTGGCTTCTGTATGTGCGGCTTCGCCGTGACGGCATCGTTCTGCATTCGTCTGGCTGGCCGGGACTCCTGCTGCGGATGTTGCTGGCGAACGGTCTTATGGGCGCCTGCCTTACGTATTTCGAGCGACCACTATCATGGTGGCTCGAGAGCAGTGTATTCGAGCGCTCACAGTGGCTTCTCGCGGCTGTCGTTGCAGGCATCGGCGCATACATTGCGGCATTGCTCATCCTGGGGCTGCGGCCCGGTGCATTGCGCCTGCGTTCGGAATAAGCTGTCAATATGCACCTCGCACGCACAAGCCGGAATTTTTCTTTCAACAAGGTGGCAGCCGGCAGCGTCGCGACGATCGGTGCATATGACGGGCTACACCTCGGCCATCAGCAGCTTTTGCAACGAGTGCTGGACGAGGCACAAAAGCGCGGCCTGCCCGCTGTTGTCATGAGCTTCGAGCCGATGCCGCAAGAGTTCTTTTCCGCGGCGAGTCCACCGGCGCGCCTGATGCGCTTCCGGGAAAAATTCGAGGCTCTGGCTGATTTCGGCATTGACATCTTCTTCTGCCCGCGCTTCGACGATGCGATGAAAAGCATCGCATCCGATACATTTATCCGGCAAATTCTCGTGCATACGCTGAATGTCCGGCAGCTGGTGGTTGGCGATGATTTCCGCTTTGCGGCCGGCCGGCAGGGCACCCTGGAGCATCTGCGCCGGGCAGGCAGGGCGCTGCAATTCGGCATCGAACGAGTACCAAGCGTCGTCGCGGCTGGCGAGCGCGTAAGCAGCACCACGATTCGCGCTGCGTTGGAGGGCGGCGATCTGGCTCATGCCTCGCGCTTGCTCGGACGTCCGTACCGCATGTCGGGGAGAATCGTACAGGGCGCGCGGCTCGGGCGGACCCTCGGCTTTCCCACCGCCAACGTCAATCTCATGCGGCGCCAAAGTGCCGTCATGGGTATTTTTGCCGTGCGCGTGAACGGTCTCGGACATAAAGTGTACGATGCGGTCGCGAGTGTGGGGACCCGCCCGACGTTTGACGGCACGCGGCCGCTTCTGGAAGTACACCTGTTCGATTTTGATGAAGATATCTACGGTGCCTATATTCACGTGGATTTCATCGCCAGGCTGAGAAGTGAAGTCAAGTTCGACGATATCGACAAACTGGTCGAGCAAATGCATCGGGATTCGGCCCAGGCGCGGGAAATTCTGGCGGCGTAACCTGCCAATAAACTGCAGAGGATCTACATTGAGCGAAGAAGCGAAGAGTTCAGATGGACATCGATCATTCGGATTGTGGATGGCGGTCGCCTTGCTGGTCATTGCGTTCGACCAGTTTACAAAGTGGGCGATAATCAAGTGGGTGCCCCTTTATTCAAAAATCCCGCTCAACTCGTTTCTGAATATTACGCATCAGGAGAATCGCGGCGCAGCATTCAGCTTTCTTGCCAACGCCGGCGGCTGGCAACGCTGGTTTTTCATTACGCTCGCAGTGTCGGTCAGTGCGGTTATTGGCGTATGGCTCTGGCGTCTGCGGATGGCCGGGCAGACGGTCTTGTCAGCCGGCCTGGCCCTGGTTCTCGGCGGCGCGCTCGGTAATGTAATCGATAGAATCCGGCTCGGATACGTTGTTGATTTTATTCAGGTTCTTATCGCAGGCTGGCCATTTCCGTCATTCAATGTGGCGGACTCCGCGATCACCGTGGGGGCGGCGCTGCTGATCATAGACGCGCTTTTTATTTCGGGCCGTACGCAGCCAGCAAAATAACAGGGAGCCCATTAACGGGAACAGCCTCTTTTTAGCGGAGTCAAATTACGCTAGCGAGTCTTGCTCCAGCAATCGGTATCCGGCGTTGATGTCTTTGCGCCGCGGCCGTCGATCTGGAAGACGTTGCACTTCGCAGTTTCGCCGGGGTCGAGGTTCTGATAGGCCGCCGTTGCCGTGAAATTGTTGGCGTTCGCCGGACCGACGCTGATGATGTAGGAACCACTGTCCGTTTTGTAAGTTGGTGTGGTGGCAAATCCCAGCGCCATCAGATCGGTTGTATAGGTGTTGTTCTGTAGATAGAAACGCTCCTGATTGGTCGCTATCTGCAACAATGCCGCCCTTGCCTCATTTCTTTTGGCGCGGGCGGCATAGCCCCGGTAACTCGGGTAGGCAACCATCGTCAGGATGCCAACAATGACTACGACGATCATCAGTTCCGTCAATGTTATGCCGCGCATGTATTTACGCACTGGTATTCTCCGCTAAAATCCGATTACAGTTTTATTGGATGCCGTCCTGCGTCCACAGCGTTCGCACCGGATTGTTGGCGAATCCGGGGTCGAAACACTCGACGCCGACACAGCCGATCGGCGGCGGCGCACAAGCGGCGCCGGTGCAGCTCGGATCGTCCGGACTCGGGAACAGGACCGTTGGCGTTGGCGCAATACCACCCTGCGCCAGCGTCTGGCGGCGAGCGTCGTCGGCATCGTTCGGGTCCAGGGTATCCAGGTTGTTGACAACCGGATCGCCATTGACGACGCTGACCTGGTACAGGAAATTAGTGCCCTGACCGACGGAGCAGCTTGCCGCAGCGAGGTTGTCCGGCGAGAACCCGACGAAAAATACCGAATTGTCGAAGGTAATCGAGTCTGACAGCACTTTCTGGTTCGCCGGTAAAGTAAACATCCAGCCGCGGTCGTTGGGACCGATAACGACTTGCTTGCGCCCCGCTACATCCTGCAGGTTCGCCTCGGTGATGATCGGGAAGCTGTCATAATTAGCCTGGGTCAGCGAATTGAAGATTTCCTTGTCGCGGAGCGAGTAGAAGCGATCAACTGCGCTGACGTCGAACGGGTGCGCCCGATAGCCTGATCCGATACTGATGGCGATGAATTTCCGATCCTGCACAACGTCGTTGAACAGTGATACGTCCGGTGCAGTATAGAAGCGGCGGGTGTCGGCAGCGGCCGGAGATCCCAGACCTTCGGCGCCAAGCTGTGCTATCACGCCGCCGTTGACCAGGGTGTTCGGGGCCTGACCATTGACGATATCGAAGCGCCAGATCTGGCCGCCCAGGTCAGACGCATACATCCGGTCAGCCAGACCGTCGCCGCTGATGTCGACCACTGTCAACCTGTTCGGAATCGCGCGCGTCATCGTCGTCAATTGCCGGTCTGCACCGGCATCCGGGCCAGCGCGCCACAATTCGGCACCCGACACCAGGTCAAACATGTATACACCTGCGCCCGACGCGTCAGGCGTTGCTGGGTGAGCGCGCGTATCGTGCACCGTGTCGTAACCACCGCCGACGATTACCACGCCCTGGTCGGTGTTCAGACCGGCTGTGTTGATGTCTATTTTGGCGGCCACCGGCGTGGACCAGGTTTGCCCGAAGCCGGGCTCATTCTTGATCCACATCAGTTGCGGTGCGTTCTTGTCGGTAACGTCCAGCGCATACAGGGACGGGCCGCCACGCCGCATACCGAAGACGATGTACACGAAGTCGGCGCCATCGACCACACCGTTATGATTGTCGTCTTTGACCACCGGCACGACGTTACCGTCAAGGCCATATTGTTTGTATTTCGCAGCCGGGTCGAAATACAGCCGGGTCATATTTGATAGCAGCTCTTTCGGTACAAAAGACCACAACTCGACACCGGTCGTGCCATTGATTGCATGCAGGTAGCCATCATTAGTCGCCGAGTAGATGACAACGTCCGGGTTTGCGGGTGTGCCGCCGTATACCAGGGCAGCCGGCTGCGAATGCAGCGGGTCGCCCATGGCGTTGCGCACCGTGGTCGCGGCATTACCGTCCTCGTCACGCACGTCCTCACCGCGCATCCAGCGAATCAGTTCATCCTTGGTCGGTTCGCCGGCCGCGCCGGTCAGGCCAAAATCGGAATCCAGGAATGCACCGGCATTTGACGGCGTAATCTGGTTGTTTGCCACCGACAGGGCATTGCTGGCGCCATTGTTGGTATACAGGTTCCTGATCGACGGGTCCGGCAAAGCGTGCGCTGCGCCGCCAAGCCGCACGTCGTTGCCGTCGGCGCCGCCGACGGTCCACAGACTAAGGGCCGTGTCAAAAAAGAAACCGGTAGCCGGGTCGACTGCTGGCACGTTGTTGGCGTCCGTAATCGTGCGGTTTACGATCTTGTATTTCTTCAGGTTGCCAGGCCAGTGTGCTTTCGCCGTTGCGCCAAACATCGTGAGGTACACATCGTTCAGGTTCTGCGTACGGTTGAACGTGTTGACCGATACCGCAGGCGCCGAGAAAGACTGCGAACGATCGTTGATGTTGGCGATAATCTGCAACAATGCGACTGTCAGCGTCTCGACATCATCAGCCAGAAAGTACTGACCACCCGAGGCGAGCGCTGTATCGCGCAAGAGCGGCAGGTCGATTGTGAAACCGATGGTATGCGTGGTGACGGTCTGGGTCCCGGCCTGGACCGAATCGGTGTCAACGATGGACAGGTATTCCGCGATATCGATCAGGCAGTCACCGCCAACAGTACCGAGACACGCCGTGCGGCCCAGCGCGGTGTCGAATTCCGGTAGCGTCGGCGCAAGCGTTTGCGCGTCCAGGTCGTCAACCGGCTCACCGTCGGTTAACAGAACGTTGTAGCTTTTGGCGCAGACATCGACGGGCGGTTGGGCATAGACCTCCGGTCCTGTTGACAGGAGTGCTGCCGGATCCGTCGGGTTTTCGTTGAAGAGTTGGCCGTAGTGGGCCGGCAAACCGAGCCAGTACAGCGCGTTCTCGTACAGTGTCTCGGCCAGCGGTGTGCGGCCGTCGTGGTCAAGGGTATCGATTGTCGCCGAGATCGAAGACCGGTTGGTATCCAGATCCTGCATCGCCGCGATCACCGGGCCGCCATCCATGTTGTTGAAACGCATGATGCCGACATTCATGTTGGTAACCGATTGCAGCACTTTTTTGGTTACCGATTTCATGATGTCCATGCGATCCATGCTGATCGTCACTGGCGATGCCTTCCAATTCAGGTAGTTGCCGTCATAGATCGTGTACGAGAGGTTGCGCGGCGCACTGCCCCAGGATAGTTCGCCGGTCGCCACCGACGTAAACGGGTCTGACAAGCCAGAACCGCTGGCCGCGTACACGAGACCAGCGCGGCCATCGCCGTGCACGCCGGAATCAGCCTGACATTCGACCGGGTCGATATGATTGCCGGGTTCGAGGTACTGCCACGTGGCCGCGGCCGCACCCTCCTGTCGATATTGCACCATCGTATTGGTAAAGCTGCCGATACCGGTGACCTGCGCTGCCGAAAAGGCGCAATGGAAGGCGCTCTTGAAGACGAAATTGGTCTCGGTACCGTCACAGACGGGCGTGACATCGACGTCGGTCCAGTAGACTGCGTTGGTGTCGCAGCCGGGTCCGACAGCCGCGGCATAGATGCGGGTGCTGTCGTACGGTTCAACCGTCTGTTCTATCCCGTCCATGCTGCCCGAGGTGTCCAGGATGAACATGACGTTCGGTTTCGGATTTTGTGTCGGGTCCGGGTTGAGCAATAGCAACTCGGTGTCGTCTGCAATTGCGGCGCCACCAACAAGCACAGCCAGCGCGATTCCAATACTCGTCCATGTAGTGTTTTGCGTTCGGATCTTCATGATCTGTTCCTCGTTCCTTGCGCCAGCCAATCAGGGATTTACCTTGAGAGCGGTAATCGTGTCGGATTCCAGGTGATGCCTGACGATGACCGTCGTTCGGACGCGATCGCGGATCTCAAAGACACTCTTTCTGAATTCTTTGAGCTCTACGGATTCGCCATTGATGACGAAACTCGTCGTCGGCGTCATACGCACGATTCTCATTTCGCAGTCTGCGCACTGCCGGAACATAACTGATCCGCTGCGCGTCACCGGTACGCGAAAGTCGCTCAACGCGATTTCGTACGCGCGCTCGATGGTTGTAAACTCGGCTGCAGCCGGCAGGCTGAGGCAGAGCAGTAATGCCAGGAATAGTTTCTTGATATGCATTGCTAGTACTCCATTTCCATTTGGGTGGCCAGCTATACCCTAGAGTGTCGGCGTTTCCGGCCCGACAACATAAAAAGCCTGCGAATGTACGGCAGAGGCATCGCGGTCCGTTGCGGCGCCGGCTGTGCCGGCACGCTTCGAGTCCGCCGTTGCGGTTACCGTAAAGTGATAAGCGGCAATGCCGCTGCCGGGGCCGAGACTGAAGGCGCGGTCCGGTACCAGCGATGACGATTCGAATTCAATGACCGTCGTGACCTGGTCATTGGCATTGATCGTCTGTGCCAGGTTGGTATTGGCAAGCGTATCGAAGCGACCCTGCGACAACGCTTGTTCCAGCCCGGTTTCTGCAGCCTGGAACGCGTTTTCGAAGTTCTGGTCGTTGCGCGCCATGGCGAGTTCGGTCGTTGCGGTGTTCATGCCGGAAATCGCCAGAACGGTGATGACCACCAGCAGAATAAGGCCAACGACAAGCGCGGCGCCCTCCTGGTGTTTCGTAGAGTGATAAGTCTTCATAACCATTCCCTGTCAGGTCCTTGCATTGCGCATCAGAATCGTCTTCGAAATCTGCAAGCGCCGGAAGTTATCGTTGAAGGTGCCAAGAACGACATCGCCTGGCCGGTAGTTGGTGTTATCCTGAATGCCCATCTCCGGCGTAATGCCGCGAACGACGAGCCAGACTCTGGCCGTAATGACACGCGCCCCGGGAATAAATCCGACGGCCCCCGGGGTGATTATCGCGTTGCCGGGGTTGACGTACCGATCGATGGTATTGTCGGCGTCGACATCCACACCGAACAGCAGCTGCAAGCTTTCCACGCCCGGTGCGACTTCCTGGTCGACCACGGTCGGCGCGCCGCCGGCGCTTTGCAGCGACTTGCGGCGGAGTGTCGGTACGCCCGGAATCAGTGCTGAGTCTGCGGCAACGTAGTAAGTATTGACGAGAAGGTTATGTGTCTCCGATTCTGCCGGAATGAAGAGTGGCGGAACGTTGCCATCGTTGAACAGTTCGCCCTGCACCCTGGTAGTCTGAACCTGCAGCCGGCCGGCTTCCAGCGGCATGGCCGCAACCGTCGCACGGCGCGTCGTCACCATATCCGAATTTGCCTGTACACCGTCTTGCGCGGCGCAGGTCAGGGTGTAGGCGTTGTTGGCGCCGTCAACCGGATGCCCCAGGTCGAGCGCCCATTGCGCGCCACAGCCGGCCGGTACCGCCAGCGTATTCGGGTTTGCGTTAGCCAGCAGCGAACGGCCTTCAATCGACGCACCGCGGCTGTGCATTCCCCAGTTGCTGGCCATCCGCAAGTCGGCTTCGATCGTTTCCATGGCGAACTGTGCTGTTTCCTGGACCCGCGCGATGGACTCGTTGATGACGAAGGCCTGGCGGCTCTGGTTGTAGACCTGCATCGCGCCGATCATCAAAAACGACCCGATCGACAAGGCAACCAGGATTTCGACCATCGTGACGCCCGACTGTCGCACACGTGACTGAATTGCTGTGCTCATCATGAATCCTAAATTCCGAATACAGGTATGGTGATGGAATAGGTCAGCGTTTCGCCGGGCTCATTCCAGGTCACGGTAATCTGGTAGGTCGGCGGAACAATGCCGTTGTTCAGCACGATACCCACGGTGCCGTTGGGCAGTGTATTGGCGGCCTGCTGATCCCACAGCCAGATATCGTTGGCCGCCATCTCCCCGATAGTGCAGTCGACGCCGCCGTTAACGCAGTTGTTGTTGGCGCCGGCAGCGACGTAGGCCGCTGCTGCACGCGGGTTGGCGCGAATCCGGTCGGCCACATCGCCAGCCAGGGTCACGGCGTGGTGCCGGAGTAATGAGGTACGCCCGGCCTGCATGCTGTGCACATACAATCCGGCGATACCGAGCATGCCGACCGACATAATTATGAGTGCGATCAGCACCTCGATCAGCGTAAATCCCTGCAGGGTCCTGCGCGAGTTCATGTGTAATTGGTTTTTCATAGCTGGCATAAGCCTGGTTCCACTGCGGTAATTCGACAACTGGCGATAATTGACGACACTACGGACAGATATCGCCGGATGCGTCAATCGTTACTTTGTCCCGAATAATGGTTGCCCGGCCGATCGGCGTAACCACCAGGCGACGCGCGGTCGAGGTGCCGCCGGAGGCAATGATGTTGCCGCGCGGATCACAGATCATGGCCGTCTGTACTGCCGTGTTAGCGCCGACATCGCCCCGGCCGAGCCCGGATGCGGCATAGCTGAAGAAAGTGGCGCCTGCATTCGGCGTAATGGTAATCCCGGTAGGTGATGCAGCGTGCGCGCGCAGCACGGCCTCACCGGCGCCGGAGCGATCGATGTCACCGTTGAGGTCGGTAAAGATGATCCAGCCCTGAGCGAAGGTACCGCCACAGTTGGCTACTGGATCCATTGAATTGGCGCTGGCACAGATCGTGACGGGCGCCCTGGCACGCGCCGCCTCGGAGCGCGCCAGCTGAAAGCTCGAAAGCAGGTCGTTCGCCGAACTCGTCATGCGGCTGTTGGCCGTAAACTCGCTCAGATTGGGTACGCCGACGGTCAGCACGACGCCGACGACCAGCAGTGTGATCATTAGCTCATAGAGCGTAAAGCCGTTCTGGGATCGCATCTTCATGGGGGCACTATACCCTTGAGTCTAAAGCGACTTTCGGGATTCCGACGAGCGGCAAACTGACCCCGACAAGCGGTAGTAAACAGTGCGGCCTATTTAACTTAATCCGGGCACCGATAGGGGCTTCCACGACGGTCGGCATAGGCTACCCGCGGCCGCCCGGTATAGCTGATCACGAGTGCCCGCGGCGTCGCCCGATCCTGCCGGTCGCAGAAAATCAGCGTGCCGTTGGTCGCGCGCAACGCGGTCGTGCGTAGCGTGAACGCGCGCCGATTGGCGACAATGCGGCTGTTTTTTGCCACCTCGTGGTGCTGCAACACGGCTTCGTCGATATCGCGCACCGGCGGGCTGTCGCGATCGTTGTTGACGAAGCGCATCCAGCCGCCCGACCAGTCGTTGCCGGCGGCGCAATTAAGGCCATCGTGGCTGGGACAGATGGTGACGGCGCGGCGCCGCACGATGGAGTCCTTGCGGGCCAGGTGGACTGCATGGAACAGGGCATTCACTTCCGTGCGCAGCCCGTTATTGGCCACGATGCTGGAAAACGACGGGATGCCGAGGGTCAGGATCAGGCTGATCAGCGCCAGCGTCATCATCAATTCAAACAGGCTGTAGCCGCCCAGGCGGGGGCAATATTGCATAGCGAACCTCCATGTCCGGAGTGTTCAGGCTAGCGCTGCTTATTGCTGGAGTATGCTGCCATATTGCGGCAATACGCGGTGTTTGGGGTAAGCCGATTGCCAGGCCAGGCGTGCTTAAATTGAGCACTTGCTCCTGGAATTGGTCTATACTTTGCAAGCAGTTGATGTGACGGAAATAGCCATGCCCAGGCCGGAAATTCTTGCCAGACTCAGGCAGCACGAGGTGCTGCCGACGCCACAGCGTATCGAGATTGCCGAGTTACTGCTCGCCAGGCCGCAGCACCTGTCTGCGGATCAGATCCTTGATCGCTTGCGTGAAAATGGCAGCCGTATCTCCAAGGCGACCGTGTATAACACGCTGAACCTGTTCAGCGAAAAGGGTCTGGTGCGGGAACTCAATGTCGATCCAAGTCGCAAGTTCTACGACTCGACCACGCACACACATCATCACTTTTATCATGTGGACACCGGTGAGTTGAGCGACGTTCCCGGAGACCAGCTTGGCACCCTGAGTATGCCGCCACTGCCCGCAGGTACCGTGCAGGAAAGCATCGAGATTCTGATCAGGGTCAGGGATAAATAGTTCAGCGGCCGCTCTGGCCGAATTGTAGAAGCGAAGTTATACTCGCGCCGCTGCCGGGATCCCGTGGGTATGGGTGACTGTCAATTCCATCATCATGCCGGTTTTGCTTGCCTGGGTGAGCCGGATGCAGCCGAGGCACCGCTTCGGCCCGGCGATCACCGGGTCCGGATGTCCTGGCCGGAGTCGATTGGAAGATCAATTAGCGCCACGGATGGCGGCGATAACGTAAAATTTGTGCCGGTATAGCGGGGCGCGACAGCGCAAGGTAGAGCGCCTCATTCGTAATGCCCTTGGGGAGCGTTACAAGCCAATGACACCATGGGCTACAGGCATTAGAATTGGCGGAATAAAGAAAAAATAAACCTGAAGTGCCGGTATAGCGGGGCGCGACAGCGCAAGGTAGAGCGCCTCATTCGTAATGCCCTTGGGGAGCGTTACAAGCCAATGACACCATC
>Ga0255052_10003554_pt1 | contig 10763 bp, 6 predicted proteins | sample JV7_2_21_MG_FD_188632 | JGI IMG/M metagenome (GOLD analysis project Ga0255052, IMG submission 188632) | Seawater microbial communities from Jervis Inlet, British Columbia, Canada - JV7_2_21 | ecosystem: Environmental > Aquatic > Marine > Inlet | place: Canada: British Columbia | collected...
AACGCTGGCGACGATGACTGAGCTCGAGGGGCACGGTGTGCTGGAACTGGACCCCACCAATCTCGATGCATTCGGCTCGCCAGTGGCCAAGATCACGATGAGGTTGACCGACTGGGATCTCCAATCCCCGGCAAGGCTCGTCGAGCTGGCACCAGTCATGGGAGAGGCGATGGGAGCCAAGAACGTTTCGGAAGTGACCCCACCCGATTTTGGTTTGGGCTTCCACCCGTCCGGCGCCACTGCCATGGGGAACGGTCCTGATGATGGCGTCTGCGATCCGGACTTGAAGGTGTTCGGACTCAGCAATCTGTACCTGGTGAGCAATTCCGTGTTTCCCCATATGGGCGCGAATCCTCCAACGCTGACGATTGGTGTTCGGGAGGTCGACCTGAATGGGCTACCCCCAGAGGAGCGAGAGCTGCTGCTGACGTTGGTGAAGCAGCTTTACAACTTCGTCGAAGTGAGATTCCTCGTTTCCGGGGAGCCGCCATGGGGCGAGTGTCCGGAGGATCGGCTGCACCACACGCAAGCCCCAATCAGCATGGCGGAGAACTCAGGATAGAACAGAGGCGGAGCGGAAATGATCGGCTCGACCCTCGGCCACTACAAGATCCTGGAAAAGCTCGGTGAGGGCGGTATGGGGGAAGTGTACCGGGCCGAGGACACTCGCCTGGATCGGGACGTGGCGATCAAGGTGGTGACCGAGGCATTCGCCACCGACCACGAGCGCGTGGCCCGGTTCGAGCGCGAAGCCAAGGTCCTGGCCTCGCTGAATCATTCTCACATCGCTCAAATCTACGGCTTGGAGAAGCACGAAGGCCAGCAGTTTCTCGTCCTGGAGTTGGTGGAGGGTCCCACTCTTTCCGAACGTGTTGCTCAGGGACCGATCAGCTTGGACAACGCCCTGCGCGTAGCTCTGCAAGTCGCCGAAGCTCTCGAGTCGGCCCACGAAAGAGGAATCGTCCATCGGGACTTGAAGCCCGCCAACGTCAAGCTCACTCCCGCTGGTGCCGTCAAGGTGCTGGACTTCGGCCTGGCCAAGCCAACCATGGATGTCACCGCCACCGACCTCTCGGTCTCCCCCACCCTGACGGCGCATATGACACAGCCCGGAGTGATTCTCGGCACCGCTGCCTACATGAGCCCTGAGCAAGCTCGAGGCCACGAGGTCGACCGCCGGACCGATATCTGGGCGTTTGGATGTCTGCTTTACGAGCTGCTCTCGGGTCGAAAGGTCTTTGGAGGTGAGTCCGTCACGGATCTCTTGGCCGCCATCGTCACCGCGGATCCCGACTGGTCGGTGCTGCCCGAGCAGACACCCCGGCGAATCCGCGACCTTCTGCGTCGATGCTTGGAGAAGGACCCTCATCTCCGACTCCAGCACATGGGCGACGCCCGCATCGAGATTGGTGAGCTGATCGATCGGCCGGTGTCAGAAGCGACTCTCTCGCCGTCATCCGACAGCCAGCCACGGCCTTTGACGCGCAGGCTGATCATCGGCCTGGCGATCCTGGCGACCACTGCCCTGGGCTGGGCCATCTGGAGTTGGAGCGTGATCCGCACCTTCGACGCGGCCCCGCCACCCACTGCCCGCGCTCAGATCAGCCTACCGAACGGCTCCAGGCCGGCCTCAGCGCGCTCTCCGTCCGTCGCCCTCTCTCCGAACGGCACCCACCTCGTCGTTGCTGCCTTGACCGGCGATTCGAGTCAACTCTACATAAAGTCGATGGAGCGATTCGAATTCGAGCCTATTCCCGGGACACAAGGCGCGCGCAGCCCGTTCTTCTCTCCCAATGGTGAGTGGGTGGGATTTGTTGCCAAAGGCAAGCTCCAGAAGGTCGCACTGTCCGGCGGCGCACCGATGGCCCTGTGTGATGCGACGGAGCGAACTCTGGGCGCGAGTTGGGGTCCTGACGATTTCATCGTCTTCACGCCCGATGTCGCGTCCGGACTGCTGCGTGTGCAAGCTGGTGGTGGTGTCCCGGAGGAGGTGACCCGCCCCATTGCCGAGCGTGGCGAGGTTGGCCACAACTGGCCGGAGATCCTGCCGGACGGCCGGACGGTTCTGTTCACCCTCCAGACCAGCGAGGGATTCAGCATCGCAATTCTCTCTCTGGATACGGGCCAATGGAACACGCTTATCGAGCATGGAACCATGCCTCGCTACTCGGCCAGTGGTCATTTGATCTACGCCGCAGAGGGCGGGCTCCGGGCCGTTCCGTTCGATCCGGATTCTCTCGCTTCCGACCTCACGCCAGTTCCCGTGCTCGACGGGGTGGTGACCTTTACGGTCTCGAGAAACGGCTCGCTGGTGTATCCTCCGGCAACCGCAGACGCTGCCAGAGGTGCACTGGTATGGGTAGATCGCCTTGGGGTCGCAACGCCCCTCTCCGAGACCCCAGGGAACTACAGCTCTCCTCGCCTCTCCCCCGATGGGGTGCACCTGGCCATCAATGTCCAGTCATCCAGAGCCGCGGACATCTGGACCTACGATCTGGAGCGTCATACCCGGTCGCGTCTGACGGTCGAAGGCAATATCAACAACTTTCTTGTTTGGACCCCGGACGGCCAGCGAATCACCTTCAACTCCACCCGAACCAACCACGGAATCTACTGGAAGGCGGCCGACGGCAGCGGCAACGCCGCCCAACTTCTGGAGCGTACTCATCCTCAACTCCCGGGATCGTGGTCCCCAGACGGTCGAGCCCTGGTGTTTACCCTGCTGGACCCCAGCACCCGTGACGATCTCTGGGTGCTGCAGATCGGGGATGAGAATGAGCCCCTGCCTCTTCTCGCCACTCCATTCCGCGAACGCGCTCCACGTATTTCACCCGACGGATATTGGCTCGCCTACGTGTCGGACGATTCAGGTCAAGATGAGGTGTACGTGCAGCCATACCCAGGCCCCGGGGCTCGGTGGACCCTTTCCGCGGACGGCGGTACCGAGCCGGTCTGGTCCCGGGACGGATCCGAGTTGTTTTATCGCTCCGGTGAGCGGTTGATGGCAGTCACGATCGAGTCCGAGCCCGACTTCAAGGCTGGAAGGCCAACGGTGCTGTTCGAGGGGCAGTACGATAACGCCGCGGCTTTTGGCCATCCGAACTACGACGTCTCCCCAGACGGTCAAAGCTTCGTCATGATTCGGACTGAGAGAAACGAGGAGCAGGTTCATCTCAATGTGGTCTTCAACTGGTTCGAGGAGCTCAGGCGACTAGCGCCGATCTAGCCTTCGCTCCCAAGGGCTACCGAATCCTCGGTCCGCCCCAGCTGGGATTGGCACAGCTCATCCTGCGCGGGGAAGCTAGGATCTGTGGGGCGATCCGGGGCCGTCCACTGCGTTGTCGAAGTTCTTCAGATTCAGCGCGGATGAGTTTCCGACAGGGACAAGCCGCCCTTCGTGCCCCGGCAATGGGACCGCATCTCAGTCCTGAGACACTGCACCAATCTCCCTTGGCAGCCCTGATTCTGCTGTACCTTCTCTCGAGCCGAGCCGTCGTCTCGCCGCGCTGGTGACTCAGCGATGAGTCACGACCGAGGGTCACGCGGGCAAACCACCACCATCTTCGTCCCCCATTTCAAGTCCTAGAAAGCCCACTGTCATTGGCCTCCCCTGAAGCAGAGCACGAAGGCCTTCCCTCTGAGCGGCCTCTGGTACAACCCTTGCTCTCTCCTCAGTCCGGGTATCAGAAGCAGCTCGGCAGCAGAAGCTCGCCGGCAAGTGCACACGCTAGGGAAAAGGAGGTAGTCAATGAAGACTAACACCCACCGCTTTCTCGGAGTGACGCTGGTCTTCGCTGTAGTGTTCGTGGCTCTCGGCACCACCGCTGAGGCCATACCACCGTTTGCCAGGAAGTACCAAACGAGCTGCACAACATGCCACCTCGCGATCCAGCAGCGCAACGCCTTCGGTGAGGCTTTCCGCCGCAACGGCTACAAGATGCCGGAGGGTGAAGACGAGTTGGTGAAGCGGGAAAAAGTGAGCCTGGGAGCCCCTGCGTGGAAGGAGGAGTGGCCGAAGGCCGTCTGGCCCTCAGATATTCCGTTTACGGTTCCATTTGGCGCCTATATTCATCAGCGTCTCGTCTACGACCCGAGCAAGGACGACAACTTCTCTTTTGACGCGCCGCACGAGTTCGAGCTCTTGACTGGCGGATCCTTCGGCAAGGACATCTCGTTCTACGGCTCCTGGGTGTTCTTCGAGAAGGACAAGAACGCCGTCGGCCTAAAACAGATGTATATCCAGTTCGAGGACCTGGCGGGGCCGGAAAACGCCCTCAACGTGAAAATGGGGAGGATGGAGCCTGCCATCACCTGGGGCTACCGGGACAGCAACCGGATGACGCTGGAACACAACCCTCTGTGGGATATCCGCGTGCTCACCCAGGGTAGCAAGTGGAGGATCCGAGACCAGCAGTCTGGGGTCGAAGTGAACGGCATCTTCAAACACAGGTTCGAATACGCAGTGGGTGTGGTAAACGGAGACAGCAGGACGACGATTTTCAAACCGCTCGACACTTACTGGCGCCTCGGATACAAGTTCGGAGGGATGGGTCTGGACGGCCTGGGAGGTCAGTTCAACGAGCTCCAGCAGATCAACAACTGGCGGGACGACTCTTTCACCCTCGGTGTCTTTGGCTACAGCGGTACGAATTCTTGGGAACTGTTCACCGACGAAGGTGTGCCGTACGAGAACGATTTCGATCGCCTCGGCGTGGATCTACAGTGGGGCCACAAGCGGCTCCTTCTGCGGGGAGGATTCGTCGACGGTACCGACGACAATCCCGATGGCGACGGGGTTGAAGTGGATAGTGACGGTTGGTTCGGCGAGGCCGACTACGTCTTCCGCCCGTGGCTCTACGGAGTCGCGAGGTATGGCGAAACCACAGTTCGAGAAGTGGGCAAGGAGATCGTCACACTCGCCTTGGTCGGGTTGGTGCGGGCCAACATCCGACTGTCCATCGAGGCGTTGGTGGAGCCGGGTCGCGATACAGATGAGCTACGCTGGATCAAGATCAACTTCCTGTACGGGCTATAGCTCGAGACTCATCCGTGCTGACCCGCTTTGCTGCGGCAGTTGGGGGTCAGCACGCATCAAAAGAAGGAGATCGACATCCTGATGCACAAGTTCACGATCGGGGCCGTTTTTTCAGCGACTATCCTATTCGGTTTCATGACCGTTTTGACGCCTATCGCCGAGGCAGAAGAAGGCACAGGCACTGTCTCGGGCCAGGTGGCCAGCCGCGCCGTTCGTACCAACCCAGCGGTGGTCTACATCGAGAGGTTCGCAGGGGAGGAGTATCCGGCGCCTGAAGAGCTCACAGTCATGGACCAGAGGAACCTCATTTTTGCTCCTCACGTGTTGCCGGTGCTCTCAGGGACAACAGTCGACTTCCCCAACTCCGACTCGGTTCGACACAGTGTTTTCACCAGCAGGAAATCCGCCCAGCAATTCAACCTTGGCACCTATCCCTCTGGACAGACCAAATCAGTCGTCATGGAGAAGCCGGGCAAAACGACCCTGCTGTGCAATGTCCACGCTGAGATGTCGGCCTACATATATGTACTCGAGACCCCCTACTTTGCCACCACTGATCGTGAGGGCAATTTCTCCATTGAGGGAGTACCAGCCGGCAGCCACCAGCTCTCCGTCTGGCACGAAAGCTTGAAGGGGCAGACGCTGGATGTGGAGGTAGGGGTTGGGGAAACGACATTGGTGACCTTCGAGAACCTCAAGCGGCAATAGCTCGGAGGCAGGCCACGCAGGCTGCTGCGACTCTCTGCGGTACGAGTAGAGCGGAAGGAACTGCATGAGCGGCCAGGGCAAACTCCAGCGCCACCTTCTGGCCTCGTTGACGAAGGCGGCCTTGCTGGTCGGGATCGCAGCAGCGCTGCTCCTGGCGGTACTCCCCAGGCTGAGCGGTGCCTACGGTGAAGCCCCGCTGCTGGACTCGCGGACGGTGGTGTGGCTCGTCATGCAGCTCCATCTCATGTTCGCGGCTTTCGTCCTGGGGGTACCCATCTTCGCCATGATCGTAGAGATTGTGGGTGCTGCCACCAAAGACGAAAGGTACGACCGTCTCGCTTGGGAGTTCACTCGGCTGCTGGCCCTCGCCTTCACGGCCACGGCCGTCCTCGGGCTCGTGGGTCTGGCGGCACTCGTCGTCTTCTATCCGAAGTTCATGCACTACCTGGGGAGGATCTTCTCCCCGACGTACCTGCCCTACGCGGCATTGATCCTGGCCAACGCGGCCCTGCTGGCCGTCTACTACTACGGCTGGGCACTGATGCGAGGTCGCCTGAAGTGGCTTCACATCGGAGTGGGGGCGGCCCTCAACCTCGCCGGGACCGCCCTGATGTGTATCGCCAACGCCTGGGCGACTTTCATGATGAGTCCGGCCGGGGTAGCGGAAAGCGGAGAGCTCGTGTCACTCGCCGAGGCGATCCAGAACCCCTTGTGGTGGCCGATCAATGTTCATCGCCTCATCGCCAACGTGTCGTTTGGTGGGGCCATAGCGGCCGCGTACGCCGCCATCCGCTTCCTGACGGCCAGGTCCCCCGAACAGCGTGCCCACTACGACTGGATGGGCCATGTCGGAAATGTCGTTGCCATGTGGGCGTTGATCCTTCTCCCTTTCGCCGGGTACTGGCTGGGCAAAGAGATCTACGAGTTCAGCGCTCAGATGGGCACCAGTCTCATGGGAGGCGCCTTCTCGTGGCTGTTCATCATCCAGGCCGTTCTCATCGGAGTCCTGTTCATCGGTGCGAACTACTACATGTGGATCGGCCTCGGGCGAATTCCGGGTGGTCAGCGTTACTTCAGATACGTTCTGGGCATGGAGGCTTTGATCTTCGTCTCTATGGCGATTTGGATGACGCCCCACACGCTCGTTGCCTCTCTGGCCGAGGCACGGCGCATGGGCGGTGCGCACCACCCACTGCTCGGCGTCTTCGGCGTGATGAGCGCCAAGAACACCGTGGTCAATCTGGTGATCCTGACCACCTTCCTCTCGTTTGTCTTCTACCGGCGGGCCAACAAAGAGCGTCCCGCGGTGAGGCCAAGAGGCGGCATGAGCCCTCCCGTATTCGTAGCCGCGCTAGCGCTTTTTCCGATCGCCTTTTGCGGCGTGAATGGCTTTCTCGCCGAAGGCGCGGTGGCGGAGCGGCGTCTTCCTCAGGTCGTCCAGCAAGTGGAAGCGGCTCGCGCTGCCATCCTAGGCCCACACGATACTCTGGAGGAGGCCGTCCTCGCCTCGAGCCAAAAAATGGCCGTCGTAGCCGACCTCCTGAGGGAGCTCGCCCGGAAGGAATCGGAGGCCGAAGAGCTGCGCAGCACCCCGGGCCTCCACCACGCGGCGGGCTACCGCCTTATCGCCGTAATCTTTGCTCTCCTCCTGGCTCTGGCGCTGCTGGACATGTTCGTCTTACGGGGACGATCAGGTGACCTTCTTCAATGGGCGATCTTGTCGGCGGCCGCACTCATCGTCCTGTTCTTCGGCGTCAAGGGCTATTTCGTGGAAGTCGAGGTACGAATCGGCTACTCGGTCTACCAGGTCATGGCAGTGCTGTTCGCCATCCTCGTCGTGACTGCAATCGATCTCTTTCTCTTCTTCGGCTCGAGGTCGTTGGGTGAGGTCGAGTGGGGGAATATGCCGAGGCGGTCGCAGTATGTCCTGCTGCTCTTGGCAGTCGTCTTCACTTTGACGATCGGCCTCATGGGGTTTGTCCGAGCCGGACTTCGTGAGAGCTGGCACGTCTACGGAATCGTGCGGGACACTTCCGTGGGGGCCTACACACCGACGATGGCCTACGCCGCCGTCGCCATAGCGGTGGCGACCCTGAGCTTCTTCGCCATGCTGTATCTGATCTTTCGACTTGGACTGCGTGGAACGGTAGAAGTGGAACCAGTCGTCGCTGAGATGCAGGGTCATGGCTGAGGTCACGCGGCCGAGACACCTGGTGTTGTTCATTGTGGGTACCATCGCTGTGTTTGTCTACATCTGCAGCGCGATTCCGCAGATCAAGAGCCAGCCGATGGTGACGGAAGTTGCGATCGGCCACTCTCCTGAAGACCTGGTGGTATCGGGGAGGGCGATCTTTGAGAGTGATCGAGCACAGTGTCTCACGTGCCATTCGCTGGGCGAAGATCCGAAGGCGCGATGTCCAAACCAGGAGGGGGTCGGAGCGAGTGCCGGGGAGCGGAAGCCAGGCCACAGTGCAGCCGAGTACCTCATAGAGTCTCTCTACAACCCGAACGCGTTCGTGGTTGCGGGCTACCCCAAGAATCAGATGACGCCGGTCAACAAGCCTCCGATCACCCTGTCCCACGACGAGATTCTGGCCGTCGTGGCGTTTCTCAACAGCCTGGGTGGAAGGACGGACAGCGATTTCATCGAGCGCGCGCGAAGTGCGCAGGAGCCGTGGCGGAAAGGTCTGCTGCAGGCCGAGGAGGCGGCGGAGCGGGCCAGGCTGCCGATCTTTCCCGGCGACGCGGTCCAGGGCCGTGATGTCTTTCGAATTCAAGGCTGTGACAAGTGTCATCCGGTGGAGTCCGAGTCCGGAAATATCGCCCCGGACCTCAAAACCATCGGCGCCGCGCAGAGCCCGGAGTACTTGCTGGAGTCGATCCTCCAGCCCAGCCAGGTGATTGTGAAGGGCTACAGCAACACCATCGTGTTTTGGAAGGACGAGCGACGATTCGATATCCGAGGCACTCCAGTGGCGTGGCTACCCAATGAGGATCGTCCGCGCGTGCTCCGTCTGAGTGTGTTGGAGGGAAACGAGCCGCAGGAGATCGAAGTGGACTTGTCACTCGTGGCCCAGCTCGGCGATACGAGACTGGGTGTCAAGAACGAGAGTGGAACACGGCTGTACTGCGGATATCTGGTCGAAGGGGACGAGGAAAGCGGCGTGTTGTTGAAGCTCATGGCAGAGGGGGGCTGGGGCGAACAGCGATTCCCTCCAGAGGTCATCGATTTTCTTCATCTTCCCCTTTCGCCAATGCCGTCGAACTATGCCGACCTCATGACGCCAGGCGAGGTCTTCAACCTTTTGGCCTATTTAATGGGGCTCAAGGGGGTCTGATGAAGCGCGTACCGTCGATCGTTTGGGCGGCGCTGATCTTCGGAGCGGCGTATGCGTTCTTCGCCTTTGGCATTGCGCCGTTGACCGGTCGCCTGACGGGCATAGCGGCGCCCCTGCCATCCAGCCTCGTGCACCTGTACACCGGCATGGTGGCTCTGGCCATCTTGCTGTACTTCTCGACCCAAGAAGACCGCTGGGAGGCCTTCATCTGGCCACTCGTGGACTTTCTTCGCGATCCGCGGCCGGCATCCCGAGTCAGGAAGGCGGCTCGGAGGGCGGTCCTGGTTCTCGTCCCATTGCTCGTTGGAGGGTGGGCATTCGTCAGGGACCGCTATGGCGCCGAGCCACCGGTCGACCCACCCGGCATTCACTTCAGCCTGCCCAACGAGTACGTTGGCACCAAGAACCCGCTGCCCTGGACACCGGAGAACATTCGTCAAGGCGGCATTCTCTACACGAAGAACTGTGCCATGTGCCACGGCGACGCGTCGGACGGGGAGGGGATGTTCACGCGGGCCCTACAGCCGAGGCCCGCCGATTTTCGCGATACCGGCACGATCGCGCAGCTCGATGAGAACTATCTCTATTGGCGCATCAAGAAGGGAGGTCCAGGCCTGCCCAGGGGCTCGATCGACTATCGCTCCGCAATGCCTGTGTGGGAAGGCGAGCTCACGGATGAGCAGATCTGGAAGATCATCATGTTCGAGTACACCAACGCAGGGGTGAAACCGGCGAGGAGGTAGCTGATTTCACGAGCGGTATTCATCCTCGCTGCTATCCCCGCGGTGCTTTCATTCGCAGCGCCGTGGGCGCTGGCCCAAGATCTCGGGCGCGAGATCTACCTGAGGCGGTGTTTCTGGTGCCATGGAGAGGAGGGACGTGGGGATGGGCCGTCCGCTGTCGGTATGTCTCCAAGGCCGCGCGATCTGGTGCGCGCCGACTACAAGATCCGGTCGACTTCTTTTGGTCAACTCCCCACTGACGAAGATCTGTTTCGAAGCATTGCAACTGGCTTCCCAGGTACGCCGATGCCGGGGTGGGAGCGGATTCTGACAGAGGAGCAGATCTGGAATCTCGTCTCGTATGTCAAGTCGCTCAGCCCTCGGTTCGGCAGCGAGACCGTCGACCCGATCGGCACTCCCCCACAGACGCCGGCCTCTGTCGAGCGGGGCAAGGAGGTCTATAAAGCAGCCCGATGCTTCATGTGCCACGGCGAGGCTGGTCGAGGTGACGGCGGCATAGCCGTCACCCTGAATTTTCAGTGGGGTATCCCCTACGCGGCACGCGACCTGACGCGGGGGTGGACCTTCAAGGGCGGGAATGAACCGCAGGATGTCTACCTGCGGATCACGGGCGGTCTGAACGGCACGCCAATGGGGCTGTACAAAGACCTGCTTACGGATGAGGAGCGCTGGGACCTCGCCCACTACGTCGCATCACTCGACCGCGAACCGTCAGAGACCAGCGAGGACTTCGTGGTGGTGGCGACCCATGTGAACGGCGATCTCCCGGACTTTCCCGACGCAGCGATGTGGGCCGCGGCCCGGCCCGCCGTAGTTCCATTGGCGGGTCAGGTCATCCTGGACCCCCCTCTTCGGTGGTGGACGCCGACAGTGGGCACGGTCACCGTGCGGGCGATCTGGAACGGTACCGAGATCGCTTTCCTCCTCGAGTGGAACGAT
>Ga0255052_10003555_pt1 | contig 10763 bp, 11 predicted proteins | sample JV7_2_21_MG_FD_188632 | JGI IMG/M metagenome (GOLD analysis project Ga0255052, IMG submission 188632) | Seawater microbial communities from Jervis Inlet, British Columbia, Canada - JV7_2_21 | ecosystem: Environmental > Aquatic > Marine > Inlet | place: Canada: British Columbia | collected...
CTTGGTGATATACTCATACTCAAGGGTAATACTTCTGCCCTCTTTAACAGCTGAATTGAAATCCCTCTTCACTCTCTTTAACTCCTTGGGTAAAGAAGCTCGCTCATAGCTAAGTTCCAGAAAGTGTTTATCAGTTGCTTCTTTCTTGCCATAGCCAAAGAGCTTTACTATAGCTGAGTTCATCTTCAGAATAATTCCCTTTCGATCTAGAACCAGGACTGGGTCCTGCATTGTCCTGACCAAAGCTTCAGCAAATTTCCCCTCAAGCACTCCTGTCATATCCGGTACTCCTTTTCGTCGGATATCTGACACTACAATGGGTACAGCGATAGGTGACCAATATCCCGACTTATTGTTTATCAACCACATGCTGTTGACATTCTAGAAATGCATCAACACCAAAATGGGAATAAAGTGTGTTCAATTTCGCTGAAATATAAATTCTTCGGTTATCTCAATTATAAGTGATTTTATCAAAATGAAAAAATGCAGGATGAAAGAGTTCGTCTTGACGAAGTTCAAACTAGTAGTAACTGAGAATTATCTTCTCCTCTTGTTTCTGAAAATAGTTTTATATTCTCAGTCTATTGTCACATGTTTCACACTACCATACATTCTCTTTAACAATAAACAGGAACTAGGAAGGTAAAATCTCAAAAGTAATATCTAATTCGATTGTGATAGTACGTCAACACGATAGATAGATATTCTATACACAAGCACCTTATACGTCAACAAAGCTTATACAGAGCAAAGAATACTGTTCAACTATCTCAGTTGCAGAGGAATACACCATGTCCGGAAAAAAACTCACTGACAAGGAAAAAGCCACACTTGATGATGCACTGAAGGGAGCGGTTCTATCAGACTCTGAAATTGAGAGATTCGCTGAGGGCATTGATGAATCAGGTGAGGTTGTAATGCCAGTAGAGGATGGTGAAGATCTCATTTCTGCAGCAGCACTGGCTCTTGATTTTGTGGAGCATTTAGAGACCTCAGCTCCCAGAGAAGTAACTGGAGATGAGGATGCGGTAGCTGGTTTCGACGCTCTGTTAAAGAAGCTTGAAACATTGAGAGCTGACATTTCATCACTGCAGAGGGGAGTAGTTGGGATATTTGCTACACAGCTCTTGACATTCAGAGGGAATGTTGTTGATTTGAAATCTCGAATATCCGAAGAGATGGTTGAGCGTCTTCGGATGAAGTTCTATAAAGAATTCATAGAGACAATGTTTGTAGATATAGTAGATGCAGAGTTTTCAGCCCTAGAAAAGGGATTGGTCGATAAGATTGTTGAACAGACCCAAGATAAATTCAAAGAATTCGCTCTAAGGGTTAGAGAATCAGAGGTTGATCTAAGAAGAACCATAGTTGAACAACAAGATATCGTCAGGTCTTTCATGACCAGCCTTGAGGAAGAAACTGTTGTCCAGAGGACAGAGCTCGCTGAGAAGCAGACTGAAATGACAAAACTGGAAATGGAGATTAGAACGCTTCAGTCTCAAGTTGATACCACAAAAGCAACAGGAGTTGGAAAAGAAGAATATGAGCGACGCATATCAAGTCTGGAAGCAGAAGTCAAAGACCAAAAAGACGACCTTCTACTGAAGGATGCTTTGATTGAAACTAGAACACGAAATGCTGAGACTGCAAGGAAAGAGGTTGAAGAACTAAAGATAAACATTAGTGAGGTTCAGGGTCAGATAGAAGTATACAAGGAAGAAGCAGCTCTTATCATTCCGCAGTCGGAGAAGACCGAGGCTGAGATTGAAGCTTTTCAATCCAAGATTGAATTATTGGAACAAACTCTTGAAGATAAACGTAAAGAGGCCGGAACCATTGTTGCCTCAACTAAGCAATTAGAAACAAAAATAGCGGACCTAGAAGCAGAGAAAACGAACACAGAGAAGATTGCACAGGATCGACTAGATGAATTGGAAGCGCTTGCAGTTCGTATTGCTGAAGTAAAATCCTTGGATGAACGTATTCACAATCTAAAGACGGAGACCAAAGACGCTAAAGAAGCACTCAAGGTTTCAGAGATGCAGAAAGATGCTTTTGAAAAAGCGACACGTCTTATGGAGAAGGAACGAGACCTCTCTTTGGAGCAGAGAGACCTGTCCGATGAACGCACTCAACGATATATCAAGGTCCTTGGAATGGAAGGGAACACTAAAGTTCTGCTGCTTGTTGATGAGGTTGGTTCAATCACTTTCGCTGAACTTGGAAGATCACTAGGTGTCCCAAAGGGACAAGCCATGAAATGGGCTCGGGAGCTGAAGAAATTGGATGTTCTGGCGATTAAAGGTGAAACTGTGAAATCAACTCTAAAGGCTATGGATATCAAGGAAGGAGAAGTCAAAGTAGACAAATAATCATTTCTAGAATTCGATAGAACGGTCTCCTTCACCAAAAGAGTTCACAATATCAGACCAATATTTTGATAATTTCGACAGAGCTCTGGAAAAATCACTCGCCAAACGAAATTCGCCCATTCTCTTCTCTACAAGCCCTACATCCCGAAGCTTCCGCATAACTTTGACATAAAGACCCCTACTAGATAGAACGAAGATTCCCCACTCTGAGTCTTTCACGACCCCATTCTTCTTCATTATTGTATTGAGAATCTTTGCAGCTTGCTCTACCTGCATCTCAGTGAAGAAAATATATCGAAGCAAATGTCGAGGAGAGATAAGCGATGGTCTCCGTACAAGGTCGATTTTAGCCATATTCAGAACCTGAGTATAGGATTTCTGATTCGAATAAGACTCTGGGTATTACTCTTTGTTTCTTGTTGATTTCATTAACAGCATTGGGATTGCGATCACAATGAGAACTCCAATTGAAATCAGAGTTTGCATCACTAGAGATATCGTGGCTAGTATTCCAGGTCCCATCAACCAAAATGCAACGCCTGTAAGAATGCATCCGGTTAAAGGAAGTATCTGAAAAGGTGACCTGATTTTCCCCAGAATTGCTACAAGAATGAAGAATCCATACCCTACAGCTGCAAAAGCGATGGCTAATGTGAACAGTACTGCGAGAGCTTCGTATACGCCGTATAAAATCCAACCTGCGGCCGGCAAAAGAAACGCCACTATCAGCCAGATGATGTTGAATACCATGATGTATTTGAGACCACCTGCAGCATTGCGAATATCAACATTTGAAGGAGCATTAGAAAACATGATTGTCATGGCTAGAAAAGCAACAATCCAAAATACTGGGTTAACAACTGTGAGTTCTCCAAATGTGTACAAAAACAGGTAGACAAAGCTGCTAATCTGGGTGAGAGGATAGACCGGATCTGCCAATAATGGTGCATTTGATTTGAGATTTACTAGGTCGGTCAGAAGAGAAATTGCACTTCCTCCGAGTTCAGGTCTATCAGGAACAAGAAATGTTGCCCCAAATGCGAACGCAATTAGTAATATCAACGACACTGCAACTGGAGCTAAATTAATCACTGCATTCTTGAAGCTACTATTTGGTTTCATGTATTTGACATAGCCAAGGACGATTTGATCACCCTGTCTCTCGACATTGATTGGTTTGAATTCGACAACTTCAGTTCCTGTAAACTTACATCCGAGGTAATGTGAGGACTCGTGCAAAGCAACCCCAGGTCCTACGAGCATGTACCAGGAACGTGAACCAGGATCTCTAGTAGTTCGAAGTAAGCGATGAGAGAGCCATTCAAGGAACCATCCAAGCCCCCAGACAATGTAGAATAACACAACACCTAGGAGTACGATAGTAAAGTACGCATTCATGTTATTTCCCTCTGATAACCAGTATCTTTCAGCTTAATCCAAGTTCTCGACGCTTCTCATCCTCTACTTTTTCGAGCTCGCGAGCTTTCAGTTTTTCCATTTCTCGGGCTTTCTCTTTCTTTGCTTTCTCAACAAGTTTTCTTTTGTCCTTATCCAAATCGCGAAAACGTCTTTCCTTAGTTTTCTTTGCGTCGCGAATTCTTTTCCGAAGGGTCTCAACTTCTTTCTTGAGTTTCGAGCGAGTCTTTTCTTTTCGTTTCTTTGCTTCTCTATATTCCTTATCTGCACCTTTCCAATCTCGCTCAGCTTCTCGGAGTTGTCTCTGAACCGCTTCGTATGCTTCTCGTTTAGATGATACTGTACTTCGATAGCCTGCAACTTCAGTATCCAATCGAGCGTCCAATCCCTCAAGATCCATCTCCACTTTCTGTAGATTAGTTTCGAAATTTCTGATATCCGAATCAATCTTCTGAACTTTCTTGTCCTGTGAGTACTCTGAATCTACCATCGTAATCATCGTACAAATAACACAGTGCTATTTCACTGTTATCTATGAAGAGTCAGAGGTATTCCTCTGCGAATTGGTTCATAATAGTCCTCTCTGCGCGCCGTAGACGTTCTTGGGCTGCTACTCGTTTTATATCTAATTTCTCAGCTAGATGAGTAACTTCTACCTGACGAGGAATTTCGTAATATCCACTCAAAATCGCTTCTTTAATTGCATCCATTTGCTTAGCTGTAAGACCTGGTGTCTGAATTCCTCTCGGAGAACGACGAATTCGTAGGAGTTTTACTTTCGTGAAATTAGCCTTGAGTGTATCATACGCAATCTTGAATGCTTCCTGATCAGGTGCAAGTAACTGATGCACTTGTTTTCCTCCTTCTATAATAATAGGTAAACGAGACATACAGCCACTATCCAGAATGGTCTGATGGATTGATTTTTGTTTCAGTCTGTGAATAACTTCTGTCCAATATTGTTCAACTGACTTGTGAGTAACCTTGACCTCGACAGTGCTTGATGATTTATCCAGAGCTTTGACATATCTAATCAGCGGCTTCTCCTCCCCTGTAAGACTTTGAATAATTCCAAATCCAACTGGTCCGTTGATAGAGATCAGGTCTACACGAACTGGAATCTTCCGTGTGAGATCACAAGAGTAGTATCCTTCAGCAGTGATTTCAATCTTAGCTTCTATCATCCTTATAAACACCCGTCGTATGATGGCAATACATCTAAACTCATTTCAATCTATTGATAATTCAAGGAGAAATATCAAATGATGGAATCAGAAACAAGCAAGATCCAAGATTCGAAGCGGACACGGATACTAGCAGTTGTTCAGGCTCTTTTTGTTACCGTACTCTGGTCTTCGTCTTTTATCGTCATCAAGTTTGGACTTGCAGAAATTCCACCGCTCACATTTGCTGGATTAAGATATTCAATAGCTTCCCTGATATTGCTTGTCTTGATAGCGTCACAATCAAAGATGCGGAGTTCGATGAAGGGTCGACCAAGAAGATGGTGGGGTATGCTGACGCTTTATGGCATCGTATATATTACAGCGACACAAGGAACTCAATTTCTAGGTCTTTACTATTTACCTGCGATAACTTTCTCGTTGATTCTTAATCTGACACCAATAATCGTGCTCATCATGGCAATACCTTGGCTTCGTGAACAACCATCAGCTGTGGAGACAGGTCTCATTCTTATCGGGATTTTAGGTGTGATTCTGTATTTCTACCCTCTTGATTTTGTGGGAGTATCAATTCTCGGGCTCACTGTTGGTATTATCAGTCTCTTGGCAAATTCGTTTTCATCGATTATTGGAAGAGCAATCAATCGAGCTCGTGATACACCAGCGTTGGTCATTACTGGAATTATGATGTCGATTGGGTCTATCTTCTTGTTGCTCTTTGGTCTAGTTTCAGAACCAATTGTTTCTCTCTCACTAACGTCATGGTTCTACATCTTGTGGCTTGCAGCAATGAACACTGCACTCGCCTTCTACCTTTGGAACAAAGCCATGCGAGTACTAAGGGCAATAGATATGACTTTGATCAATAGTACCATGATGCCACAAATTGTGATATTGTCCATAATCTTCTTGGGTGAATACCCGAATTACCTAGATTGGATTGGATTGATCATACTTGCCGCATCAGTTGCAGCAGTACAAGTATTTCAGACACGAAAAGCAAGCAACTCTAACGGATGAATCATGCTTCTTTGACACGGGGTAATGACACAACAAAGGTAATGCCGGATGGTTCGTTCGACTCAGCATATATTGTACCACCATAGCTCTCAATCACTCTCTTGGCAATAAACAGACCGAGCCCGGATCCTCCTGTTCTACCGGTAGTGAAACCTTCCACGAAAATCTTCTCACGCATCTCTTCAGTTACACCTATGCCAAAGTCACGAATTCTGGTTTCAATATAATCACCCTTTCTGTTCACAGTGATTTCCAATCTGTCGGTTTTGCTATGAGTTTCTGCATTCACAACGATATTCCGGAAGACTGAGAGAAGGCCAGCTCCAGCTACCACCATTCCATCGCCTTCAATTGTTATTTCCAGATTAGAGCTGCGAATAACTCGAAGAAGTATTTCTCGGACATCGGTTGGGACTCCTTCGATTTTCCCTTCATAAGGTAATGTCATCTGACGTGTGCTTTCAATGAGTTCTGTGCACCGTTTAATACTTGCAAGGGCCTGCGTTAATAAGTAATCATCCTTATTCGATTGTTCAAAGATCTCGAGAGTGAGAGTGACTGCAGAAAGCTCATGTCGAATGTCATGTCTTACTATCTTAGTCGTCAGCTCGAGAAATTCGTTTATATCGATGAGAGTTCTTTCACTTGCTTTCAAATCTTTGAACATCACATCGAATGGTCTCTTTAAACTAGATTCCACAAATGCTTTGTAGATCAGATAATAGGACACGAATCTGAAGTAATGTCCAATCATATTTGCGAGGCCATATGGATCTGCATAGAGCGTGAATGCCATCTCAGCTGCGATGGTAATAGCAATTGCTGCATAAAGGTGTTTGAGAAGTATAGGGTCAAAGCTCTCCTTTTTCTGATGATACACATACGCGGCAAGAATAAGAATCCCAGATATGACAAACTCGCTAGCTATTTTGAAAAAGGTGAGTCCTTCACCAACTACAAAGGCATCAGGAAATACACGTGTGAATATTGCAGTAAGTAGTAATCCATAAAGAATCAAATAACCGATAACGAAAATCCTTCTTCTTACACGTTTCTTCATGATAAAAGGAGCTACGAGAAGCGAGCCAGCTTCAATATATCTTGCGAGAATCCAGAGTTGAGTAGGGAGATTAGCATCGAATCCTGGAAAGATTCCTGTTCCACTGTAAGAAAGAGTGTGGAGAACATCAATACTTGCAATGAAGAGGTATGCAATACCAATGAATCTGAAGAAACTATATTCCTCTCTTGAATTCCAACCAATCACAAAAACTGCTGAAGCCACAATGATCGCAAACAGCTCAATGATTGAATGAAATAGGAGATAGCTGTAGAAACTGACCAGGAAAAGACCAATCATAATTGAAGCTGAAATAATTAGGAACACCAAAGTGCTTGCTAGCTCATTGTGTTCACTCAATCAAGAAACCCCGTTAGAAAAGATATGTATTTATTGAGATATATAAATTAGAGTTTTTGATGATATGAGTAAATCATCATCTTGAGAAAGGCTAATCAGTCAAGAAGTGATGTGCTTTTTTCGCGAAAGGAGACATTCTTGTGAGCTATGAAGACCTTCAGAAAACGGATTTCTTCTCATTTTTCAATTTCTCCGAAAGTGGAAGAAAACCAATGAGTGGGGGTTTGCAAGAAATATACCTCAAACCGGGTGGTTTCCCAGAGTTCATCGACGTACGAATGAAGGTCGATCAGTCTCTGATTCTCCATGAAGGGGTATTATACTTGGACAGAGACTGGATAGGTGGTCCGATGACAGTAAGTCCTTTTGGAAAAGACTTAGCAAAGAGCTTTATTGCTGCAGTTACTCCACCTGTTGATCGAGAGAAAGCTGATAGAGTCGTGTCAACAATTTGGAATATCCATGGCAGTAGTGGCAAGGTAAGTCCCCTTCAATATCAGAGTTCAAAGGAATTGAATTCAGAATCACAGATTGAGAATCTTGAGAACGTCTATTTTGGTGTAGAAGAAAAATTCGAGATGACACTCAAAGAGTCATGTATCAAGGTTGAGAATGTTGTTGACGTAGGAAGAAAACGGTTGAAAATCTCAATAGAACCTATCGAGTAATTCCTATTGTGACTCCCAAGCTATCATTATTGTAGTCACGAAATCTTCAGGTGTTGCTCCTATTAGTTTTGCATCTGATTCACTCATAACTTTGGAAATAGTACTCTCTATTGAAGTAACATTCAGTTCGGTCCCAATAAGCGCATTCTCTATCGCTTGAATTGTTTCTTCAGGATGAAGGAAGAAGTCCCCCAATATAGTGATTCGTTCTATCTTTTCAGAGTCGACCCATAGCTTGACCTTAATGAGTTTTCCACCAGGGATCTTGTAGCTTGAGCTGAGCATATCATCTACCTCGCAAAATTCCACCTGTCAGTAGCATATTTTTCCTGTGCGAGTTTCGATGCTGATTCCTGTTCTTCTTCACTCAGAATCCCTGAAATAAGATCAATATCTAGTGCATCGGAGAATCCAAGCATAATGGATTCTGCTAATTCACTGATCTGCACATCTCTATCTAAGACCTCCCGGATAGATGTGACTCTCTCCATCACGTCCGAGATCATCTTGTCTGAGATCTTTTCTTGCTGAACTTTTAGAATTGTGAACATTAGAGAGGCATCCAAATCGAGCAGCGTTGTTCCATGTTGGAGAATACAACTATGTTTTCTCGTCATAGCATTTCCTGATACTTTCTTGCCACCCACGTTGACATCATTGATTGGTTTGAATTCACTTACAATTCCAAGATGCTTCAAAGCATTCACGATACCTCCACACAGAAGTCTGTATGACTCTTGAATATCACTTACTGCTAATCTGTGCTCTTTAGGTATAATGATGCTGTAGGTCACCTCTCCTTCATAATCGTGAAAGACAGCGCCCCCTCCCGTAATTCGACGAATATAATCGACCCCCTTCTCCCTACAGAATTCGACATCAATTTCATCACTCATGCTCTGAAAAGTACCAATAGAAACCGCAGATGGATTCCATCGATAGATTCTGAGTGTAGGTGGAGCTTTTCCCTCTTTCATTGCCAACATGATTGCTTCATCGATTGCCATGTTCATGTATGCATCATGAGTTTCTAGGTCAATGAATCGAAACTCATCCACTTATGTCACCAGCTGGGTCTCTTCTATGGCTTTCAGGATCTCGTCTTCTGTCAGATGTTTGGGATAGTTATACATCGGTCCACGAGGTCGTTCATTATAGTATGGTCGATTGCACCCCTTGCAACCTGTTACTTGAAATCCTTCTCCTGACGATAAGATTTGTCGAAGTGATGTTGCATCAATATCAAGTGTTATTCTACCTTCATCTAAGACTCCTACCTGCTCTCTCTTCAAGAGACCTCTTGAAACAAGATGTCTTACAGCTTGAATTCTTCGGTAAGCTGCAAGATCTGGTGATTCCTGTTTTTCAAGAGATGTGCCTCTGATAGTTGTGAGTGCAAAGAGACCAACACTAATCCCTAGTTCATACATACTCATGATGAATTCTGTTGCTTCAATCTCAGTCTCACCTAATCCGACAATGAGATGTGTTGTCACATTACCAATCCCAAAGATATCGAGAGCATCCTTCAATCCCTGAGTATGGAGATTCCAACGATAAGCGGATTTCCTCTGTTCTCCTTTTACTTTCTCGAAGATTTCAGGAGTGCTGGCGTCTAGTGCGATCCCAATATTGGATACACCGATTTCTTTCAATCGTACCATGTCTTCTTTTGTTATCGGATGAATTGCAACAGATATTGGCAATTTTGAGATTTTTCGTAGATCTCCAACAATCAGCAATACATCATCTACTACTTCTGGATAGCAAATGGTTTGAATACAAATTCTGCGAAATTGTCCAGGTTTGGACCATTTACGTATTATTGCATCAATCTCGTATTCAGGCCAAGATATCCTCGATAGTTTATCAGAGGACGCAGTGCTCTCTTGAGCTTGAGGACAAAAAGCACAGTTCGCATCGCATTTACCCTCACGATATGTCATGAGAAAGGCTGTTGTGAAATCAGGGTCAGTTTTTCCGACCTCTAGTCCCAACTGGATTGCTGTTCCTAAAGATAAACGAACCTTATCCACCAAGATAATCAAACATCCTGAGAGTCAATCGGCTTTAACCATGTTGTTCGTACTCTTGATCTGAAGTGAGAGAAGCATGTGTCTATGAATTGGACATGCAGTAATTTCCTAAGCTGCTTTAGCTCCCTCGTAAATAGGAATTAATTTAGTTTTCCAAGCTTCTAAGCCCTTTGGAGATTCGGGGTACTCACTATATACAGAACGAATGTTGTTCATGAGCTTGGAAACTTTCGAAACTCGAAGTAACAATGGGATCTTTCCAAATCCTGCCACAAGTCGTTTGAATTTCTCTCCTGTACCAAACTTGACCTCCCCTGTCATTGAGGTATCAAGAAGGTCGCTTGCTTTGATTATTTGTTTCTTGAATGCATAATCGATGTCATCATTCGTGATGTTCAGCAAGAACCATCTGAAAACATCAAGAGCAGCTTGCTTTGAGCCATAGCTTTTGTGATACCTTGGATTATACACCCAGAGCGACTCAATCGAAGTGTCGTTTCTCTCGAGAGCCTCAGAAGCAGTGATTCCAGCATGTGCTCCTCCCAACATAGATGATCCAATACCACCGCCATGAATTGGGTTCACTTGACAAGCTGCATCTCCGACAAGCATGAAGTTGTTATCTACCATTGTGTCAATGGGTC
>Ga0255052_10003556_pt1 | contig 10762 bp, 10 predicted proteins | sample JV7_2_21_MG_FD_188632 | JGI IMG/M metagenome (GOLD analysis project Ga0255052, IMG submission 188632) | Seawater microbial communities from Jervis Inlet, British Columbia, Canada - JV7_2_21 | ecosystem: Environmental > Aquatic > Marine > Inlet | place: Canada: British Columbia | collected...
GAACCCATGGGTTCGACAAGACGCGGTAGCGTTTTGGACGCACGAAGTGCGCCCCGTAGGGGTGAGGATCGCCTCAAGGCGATTCGAATCAATCCCACCCTCTCCGCCAGACAGTCAGGCATTCGATGAGTCTCTGTAGCAGGACCGTCGAGCTTGCTCATGATCAATCTAGAGCGACGACGGTCTGGCTCTGTGTGCCCAGACCATCGATCCCCAGTTTGATCTTGTCCCCAACCGCCAGGTAGACCGGCGGTTTTTGGCCCAGACCTACGCCGGGCGGCGTACCTGAAGAAATCACATCCCCTGGCTGCAGGCTCATGAACTGACTCAGGTAGCTCACAATAAATGCCGGGCCGAATATCATTGTCCGGGTATTGCCGTCCTGGTAGCGGCGACCGTTCACCTCCAGCCACATGTTGAGATTATTTGGGTCTTCCACCTCATCCCGCGTGACCAGCCAGGGGCCAATAGGTCCAAACGTGTCGCAGCCTTTGCCCTTGTCCCACTGGCTGCCTTTCTCAAGTTGGAAAGCGCGTTCGGAGACATCGTTGCAGACGCAAAACCCGGCGATGTGGCTCGCAGCATCTTCTTCAGATACATAAGACGTGTGTTTGCCGATGGCAATGGCGAGTTCGACTTCCCAATCCAGCTTGTCACTGTTCAGCGGTTGAATGATGTCGTCGTCAGGACCACAAATCGCACTCGTCGCTTTGGTGAAGACTTCCGGTTCTGTCGGAACAGGCATGCCTGATTCGGCTGCGTGATCGGAATAGTTGAGTCCGATGCACAAAAACTTGCCGACATTGCCGACGCAAGGACCGAGATGCACATCGTTGTCGACGAGTGGCAGATCACCGGCGTCCAGCTGACGCAGTGTCGCGATTGTCTCGTCAGATATCGTGCTTCCGTCGATATCGGAAATGTGATCAGCCAGGCAACGAATATTTCCATCGTTGTCCAGTAGCCCGGGCTTTTCTTGTTCGGCCGGGCCGTAGCGAAGTAGTTTCATTGTTTAGTCCAGATTAGTTATTCAAAGTGACAAAGCCGCCATCGATCGGGAAATTCGATCCCGTTACAAAAGCCGCTTCATCAGAACAGAGGTAGGCCACCAGGGCCGCAATTTCATCCGGCGTTCCCATGCGCCCGATGGGCTGAGTCTTCGAGAGTTTGTCGAACATCTCGTCGCGGTTGTCCGGATAATTTTCTTCGAGATACTTGTCGACAAAGGGCGTGTGAACGCGTCCCGGCGCAACGCAATTGCAGCGAATGCCGTAATCCACATAGTCCTTGGCCACTGAATAGGTCATCGTCAGCACTGCGCCCTTAGTGGTTGAGTAGGCGAAGCGATCGGCGATACCAACGGACGATGCGACAGAAGCCATATTGAGAATCGCACCGCTGCGTCGATTCTTCATTGCCGGAACCACAGCGGCCAGCATGTTGTAAACGCCTTTCACATTCACAGAAAGCAGTCGGTCAAGATCCGCCTCACTCGTGTTCTCGAGATTGCCGACATGAGCAATTCCGGCGTTATTCACCAAAACGTCGATGTCTGAAGTTGCCAGAATGCCCCTGACGATTCCCTCAACGCCGCTGTGGTCCGCTACGTCGCAGGCATAGGCGGTGGCATTGCCACCGGCTTCCCGAATGTCATGCGCCGTTGACTCGGCCGAGTCCGGATTGAGATCGAACACGAACACATGAGCGCCTTCGCTGGCAAGGCGGAGACAAATGCTGCGGCCTATGCCGCTGCCGCCGCCAGTCACGAGCGCTGTCTTGTTCTCAAATCGGTTCATTTTTCGTCTTCTTTATCTAAGTCTTTAGATTGTAGAAATCGATCGCATTGCGACCCAAAATATTGTCTCGATCCCGCTCCGACAGCGCGTCGAGTCGTGCTGTTGAAGCGTCGTGCCAACCGTCATAATCACCCGCGAGATTGAGAACCGGCCAGTCGCTACCCCAGATTAGCCGGTCAGGCCCAAACGCGCCGAGCAAATGGTCGAGATAAGGCATCACATCGTCATAGGTCTGCGTGTCGCTGGCCTCAGTAATTAACCCGGAGATTTTGCAATACGCAGAGGTTTGATTCGCGATCACCGAAATGCTGTCCGCCCAGGGGTGCCATTCGCCCGCCGCGATATTGGGTTTGGCGCCATGGTCGATTACGACACGTAGTTCCGGATGACGAGTCAGACAATTCAGCAAGTAGGGGAGGTGCACGGATCGAACCAATGCATCAAAGCACACATGGTTCTGGACCAACGCCTCCAGGACGATCTTGAGCTCTGGCCGGTCAATCCATGCAGGATCTTCAATATCCTGAATCATCGGTCGAATGCCGACGAACTTCGGGTGTAGTACGAATTCATCCAGCGCTTCGATAGCATCATTGGGTGAGTCCATATCAACCCAGCCTACAACACCAGCAATGATTGAATGATGTTCGGCAATACCCAATAGATATCGTGTTTCATCGGCCGTCGCGGCCGCCTGCACCAGTACCGTCTGCTCAACGCCAGCCTGTACCAACAGAGGCTGCAGGTCTTCTGGCGTGAAGTCTTTGTAAAGAATCTTCAGGTCGGGTGTGAGCCAGCCGTAGTCGTCGCGCAGTAAAGTCCAGAAGTGTTGATGACCGTCAATACGCACGGGCATTACTCACCGCTGCCGTTGGTCGATAGTGGGGTTGGTGCATCATCCCGAATCAATCCGCGTTCCGATAAAGCCTTCCAGAATTCGTCCGGAATTTCGGTCGCGAACAGATTCAGTGTCTGATCAATTCGACGGACGTTGCCAATGCCGGGAATAACAGAGGCAACGGCAGGGTGTGCGAGCGGAAACTGCAGGGCCGCTGCCGCGAGCGGAATGGAAAACTCGGCGCACAGCCCTTCGATGGCAGCCACTTTCCTGACGACATCCTCCGGCGCAGGACCGTAGTCGTAGTGCCATGGTCCCTTACCACTGACGCCCGTCGCAAGAATGCCGGAGTTATACGCGCCGCCAATGATAATGGAACAATTTCTGTCGACGCATTTTGGCAGAAAGGTATCCAGGGATTTTTGTTCCAGTAGCGTGTATCGGCCAGCGAGCAGGAAACAGTCCCACTCGCCATACTCCAGCGCTTGTTCGCAGACTTCATATTCGTTAACGCCCAACCCGATTGCACTTACTCGACCGCTCTGGCGCAATTCATCCATCGCCCGGTAGCCACCGTCCATGGCAACAGGGAACAGGCGATCGTTGTCATCACCATGAGTAGCAAGGCCGATATCGTGCATGTAGAGAATGTCGATTCGATCCAGCCCAAGGCGTTGCAGGCTGTCTTCAAATGAGCGCATGACGCCGTCGTAACTGTAGTCGTATTCGATGTCGAACGGCATGGGCGAAACGAATCCATGACGCTCCGCGGCATATCCGGCAGGGCGAAGCAGTCGACCGACTTTGGTCGATAGAACGTAGTCGCTCCGGTCTGATCCGCGCAGCGCGTCGCCGACCCGGCGTTCGCTCAAACCCTGGCCATAATGCGGTGCCGTGTCGAAATAACGAAAGCCGTTGGCCCAGGCGGTTGTCAGAATGTCTGAAGCTTCTGCATCGGACACTGTGTGATACAGGTTCCCGAGAGAAGCGCAGCCGAATCCTAGCGCGTCGATTGCTAATTCAGTTCTTCCAATCTGACTTTTCTCGAATCTGCTCATGCACGGGCCCAGGTCTGATCAAGCGATCTTTTTGCCATTTCGCGAATGCCACTCGGTGCCGTTCGGATACTCAAATTTCGCTAGTGAGCTTTCATGCATTTTGACACTAAATCCCGGTAGGCGTGGGACCTGATATGCGCCGTCGTTCATTTCGCAGGGGTCTTCGAAGTGTTCGTGAAGATGGTCAACATACTCGATGACACGTTCGCCAATGTCGGCAGATATTTGAACGTAGTCAATCATCGACATATGTTGCACGTATTCGCAAAGACCGACGCCGCCTGCGTGCGGGCAGACGAGCTTGCCGTATTTCGCGGCCAGCATGTAGACGGTGAGAATTTCGTTGAGCCCGCCCAGTCGACAGGCATCGATCTGCACAATGTCGATCGCGTCGTTGGCGATGAATTGTTTGAACAGTATTCGGTTCTGACAGTGCTCGCCGGTAGCGACTTTTACGTTGCCAATGTTCTCGCGAATCTCTTTATGACCAAAAATATCATCGGGGCTGGTCGGTTCCTCGATGAACCAGGGATTGAACGGCATCAAATGCTGCATCCATTCGATCGCCTGATCGACCTCCCATGCCTGGTTCGCATCAACCATTAGCTTCACATCGTCGCCGATTGCCTCGCGTGCGATACCGCAGCGCCGAACGTCATCCTCGACGTTCTCGCCTACCTTGAGTTTGATGTACGAAAATCCTGCGTCGACCGCCTCGCGGCAAAGACGTTGAAGTTTTTCGTCGCTATAGCCCAACCAACCAGCTGATGTTGTGTAAGCCGGGTAGCCGTTCTGTTCCAGTTCTCGAATTCGCTGCTCTTTTGTGGCCTGGTTCTGGCTGACGATTTCGAGCGCTTCGTCGCGGGTCAGCGCGTCACTGACGTAACGGAAGTCCAGGCAGTCGACGAACTGCTCGGGTGTCATGTCGGCGAGTAATCGCCAAACGGGTCTATCGACGCTGCGGGCCCACAAATCCCAAACAGCATTCATGATGCCCCCGGCGGCCATATGAACCACGCCTTTCTCAGGTCCCAGCCATCGAAGCTGGCTGTCCGATCTCAAGTTGTTGTAGAAGTCGCCGATGTTCGCAGTGATGTCTTCCAGGTCGGTGCCAATTACCAGGTGGCGCATGCTTTCAACGGCCGTACAGCAGATATCGTTGCCGCGGCCGATCGTAAAGATCAGGCCATAGCCCGTGTCTCCCTGTTCCGTCTCCAGGCAAATATAGGCGGCGGAGTAATCCGGGTCTTTGTTGGTCGCGTCTGAACCATCCAGGTCCTCGGAAGTTGGGAACCGGATGTCCGTTGCAGACAGGCTGGTGATTGTGTTGCTCAATTATGAATTTCCATGACTGTATATATGCAAACGTATTTTACAAATACATTTAAGTCAACTAAAGTTCAAAATCGTCGGCAAATTGGGTGAAACATGCCAGAGAGCAAAAAAGGAGGTTCCGGAAGCAAACGCAAGGAATATTCTGCGCCCGCCCTTGAAAAGGGCCTGGATATAGTAGAGGCGCTCGCGAAAGAGCCGGAAGGACTGACGTCTGCGGAAATCTCCGAGCGGCTGGGCCGACCCATGGGCCAGCTCTTTCGAATGCTGGTTGTGCTGCAGCAGCGTGGCTACGTTGCGTATCAGGCGGAATCTGAACGCTATGAAATGACGCTGAAGTTATTTGAACTCGCCCACGGCCTTGGGCCGGTCAGGCGATTGAACCTGGTTGCGGCACCATTAATGAAGGAATTATCCCAGGAGATTGGCCAGTCATGTCACCTGGTCATCTACTACGCTGGCAAGGGGCATGTTGTGGTGCAGCAAAATGCCCCGTCTGCACGCGTACTCAGTGTTCGTCTGGGTGTGGAGGTGCCATTGTTCGATGCCTGTTCGGGGCACATTCTCCTGGCGTTTACCGAAGATGCGGATCGAGGCGAAATGCTGGAAGCCATCCCGCCGTCGCATCGGAGACCTTCAAAATCTGCATTGAAGAAACTGGTAGAACGAATTCGCGCAGATGGATTCGAGTGTGTTCCCAGCGCGCAAATTCAGGGTGTGCAGGATATCGGGTACCCGGTTTTTGATCACGCGGGGAGGGTAGCGGCGGCGCTGGTAGTTCCTTTCCTCGAATTTCTGGACGGTTCTCACCCTGTGAAAATTGATGCAGCCCAAACAGCGATCGAAAAGACAGCGCAACAAATTACCGCCGGGCTCGGCCACTAATATATGGAGCAGTATGTAAATGACGACGACTGAATCAGCGTCCAGGCCCCAAATCCTTACAAAAGACATGGTGCTCCCATTTATTCTTGTGGCGATTTTGTTTCCATTGTGGGGATTCGCCAACGATGTCACCAATCCGCTCGTAAAGGCGTTTAAGGACATCTTCCTTATCTCCAATACGCAAAGCAGCATGGTGCAGTTCGCTTTTTATCTCGGCTACGGAATCATGGCGATTCCTGCGGCGATATTTATTCGCAGCTACAGTTATAAGTCGGGAATCTTACTGGGCCTGGGTTTATACGCGGTTGGTGCGTCGTTGTTCATTCCGGCGAGCATCTATCAGGAGTTCTATTTTTTCCTCGCTGCGTTGTGCGTACTCACCTGTGGTCTTGCGCTGCTCGAGGTGACGGCAAATCCTTATATCTTGTCGATGGGACACCCTGACACCGCGACTCGACGATTGAATCTGGCACAGGCTTTCAACCCAATTGGGTCATTGACCGGCATGTTCATCGCCTCCAGCGTCATTTTGAATCAGCTGCAGGTTGAAGCATTTCGCAACGAGCAACGACTTGCGCATCCGGAATACAATGACATGTTGCCGTCTGTCGTTGACGGTCACCTGACGCAGGCCCTTAGCGATTTCGCAGTTAATGAACCTGTCGCGCATCAGGCAATGCAGGCGGCTGACCTTGTGACCGTTCGTGGCCCGTATGTTGCAATAGCCATCATCGTGACAGCCCTGTTTTTCGTTTATTTGTTCAGCAAACTGCCGAAGACGATGTCGCATGACCATCCATTGACCGTGCGCGAACTCAAAGATACGTTCGGCAGGCTGGTTCGAAACAGCTGTTACGTCGAAGGCGTCGTAGCACAGGCGTTCTACGTTGGTGCCCAAATCATGGTCTGGACCTTCGTCATTCACTACGGCATGACGGCGATCGGACTGACAGCGGCCGAAGCGCAGGGTTACAACATCGTTGCGATGGTGATTTTTCTGTCCAGTCGATTTATCTGCACATTCCTGCTTGGCTTCATACGTCCGGGTCGACTCCTGATGTTGCTGGCCAGCGGCGGCATTGTTTTGACGCTCGGCGCAATCTTCCTGAACGGATACGCTGGTTTATACAGTCTCATTGGAATATCGGCGTGCATGTCTTTGATGTTCCCGACCATCTATGGAATTGCGCTGAAAGACATGGGGGATGATGCCAGTCTCGCATCCGCCGGACTGATCATGGCCATCGTTGGTGGGGCGTTAATGCCGCCGATGCAGGGAGCACTAATTGATGCGGGCTCAATCATTGGTGATATTCCGTCAGTCAAAACGTCGTTCCTGTTGCCACTCGTCTGTTTCGTCGTCATCGCGATCTTCGGCTTTCGCGCGCGCTACAAGCACAACGCCTGAGCGGTGACTACTTTGGATCTGGATCAGGATTCTCAGGCTGGGTTAGGGGAGCAGGGCCCCGCCTCAGGGCAAAGGCGGTTTGGGAGAGTTAGTTTTTGAAAATATCCATATTTATTCTGTTTATCAGTTTCTCATTGGTTGGCTGTACTGAAACAGATAAAAATCCTGGTTCCAGTAATGACAATTTTTACTACTTGGCACTGGGCGACTCATATACGATCGGCGAGTCTGTAGCAAAAAATGAGCGTTATCCAGTGCAACTAGGAGATCGTTTATTCCCGAATTCTCCCAACAAAGAAGTTCGTATTTATGCTCAGACGGGTTGGACTACCCAGGATTTAGCTCTTGCGCTCGATACACGTACGGATTTCAGACAAAGTTATGATTTGGTTTCTTTACTCATCGGCGTTAACAACCAATATCAAACAAGAAGCTTGGAAAATTACACAGTAGAATTTCGAGACTTGTTGGAGCAAGCCATTGAGTTTGCAGGAAATAAAACGGGTAGAGTATTCGTTATTTCGATTCCTGATTATGCTTACACGCCGTTTGGTGGTGGAAATACTGCGATTAGCCAAGAAATTGATACCTTCAATGCTGCCAATAGATCCATTACCGAAGAATATGGTATTCAGTATTTTGATATCACGCCTATTTCTCGAGAAGGACTGAACGAACCTGAACTCGTTGCGCCAGATGGCTTGCATCCTTCAGGAGAACAGTACCGTCGATGGGTAGAATTGATGGCTGATGATGTGACAAGGATGTTGGAGTAATCATAAGAAACCGCCAAGGCACCTCTATACTGGCACTCAACTAAATAGATATTTTCTATAAAGGTGTTCCAGGGTTCTATTGACTTTGGTTGACTTCGAACGTCAATGTGGCCCAGAGGGATTCATAGGGAATTGCTGGATCATCCAGCCCCAGCCACACCAGTAGGTCGCTATACCAGTACGCAGAATCTCCCAATCGTGAGAGATGAATAAATCGTACGTACCAAGACCCTGCTTCACTAATCTGAAATTCGATGACGCCATCACCGTCTGAACGAACGGTAATCAACTCCTTGAAAACACCATCCTCGGTAGTTTCGCTCATCCTTTCAGTGTTGGCATAAACGAGTTCCCCAGTCAGGGGAAGGCCATCCTTCAAAATTTGAGCACGAAATATCGAGCCTGCACGAAGTTCACCAGGGTTGACCAAAGGTATAACTTCTACGCGGTGCCCCAGCACCCGTGAAAAATCGCCGGTTACGGCCTTATCTACCCGAACAATCGATTTCGCAAATTTGGTATAACGCTCTGCAGCAGCAACCTCTCCCTCCTTCAGGTTCCTCCTTTCGTCGGCGTCATCCAAGAGTCCTTCGTACTTCAAATAGTAATTGAAGTCTTCCGCGGCAACGCGTATCTGCCTCGGTTTAAGGGCTACACCGACTACATATATACCGGGCTGCGAATAAGTGAGCTCCAGCTTGCTGATAGCACCTTCTTGTACCAGATGCGACTCATCCGGCTCGATCGCTTCGCCGTTCGGATTGACAATGGTGACCTCAGAGATTCTGTGTTGCTCTATTTTCGCTTCATTCTTCCAGAACGTGCCGTTTACGAGCTTAAGGACGCCGCTCTGATTTGGCTGGTGGACAGGTGAATCCAGCTTGATATACAGGGTGTGTGCTTCGGCACTCCCGAAAGCGATCAGCCACATTGCACTCAAAACCGCACATGCAAAAAATATTCTGTTGTTCACTCAAGAAGCCCTGAAAGTAGGAAATAGGCGCCGACCAATGACACCATGACGCCACCGTAACGCAACTTTACATGACCGTTAATTTTTCGCCTGGCCAGGAAACCGACCAAGACGCCAGTTAGATGAATTATTGCAGTACCGACAACAAACCCCATTCCGTAAAGTAATGGGTCTGCAACTAGTGGCATTTCGGTACCGTGTGCGTGACCATGAAAAACCGCAAAAAACCCAACAAATACTAATGCGATCCAACGAGACACCCTATTGCCAAACACGATCGCGGCGCCCAGCGCCAAAACAGAAACAGCTATTCCTGATTCGACAGCAGGCACCGAAATTTCATTCATACCGAGGTAGCCGCCGAAAGTCATTACAGTCACAAATGTTCCGGGGATATACCAAATTGCGTAGCCGCCAATCTGAACGCTTAACACTCCGACACATAACATAGCAAGCAGATGATCGAAACCAAGCGCAGGATGAAGCAGTCCCGCCACGAATCCCGCGCCCCCACTTGATTCATCATGCCCGGATGCCGGCGATGCAATTAGCAATGTGAAAACGGAGAGGTACAAGCTTTGCAAGCTGGCCAATTGATGCTTGACTATTCGTCCAAAAATCGAAATCACTTTTTAGACCTTACAATTTTTAACATTCTCATCCTGACTCTGTACGCAAGACTGAGCACAAGTCCGACAAGCGTGTTATTAAACTGTGTAACGTGCAGATACCGTAGCTTCGTCGGGTTCCAGTTTGCATGCCAACCGTAGTCGGTAAGCATATTGAGTCTTTCGATTTTCTCACTCGACGCGTATCTCTTGAGCAAGTAGTCGACCCCAAGATGACCTGGCGCATATCGTTTGGCGTTCTCATCATATGCCGTCTTCAGCATGAAGCTCGTTCGATTGAGAACGACACAGAGCTGCGCACTTATAGGCATTTCGTCCGCTTGAATAAAGCAGATTTCTGCCTCGCCTAATCTACTTAATTCGATAATCAAATGCTTGTAGAAAAGGTACTTCCAGTCAAACAGACCTATTGCTGATGGAGTAGGGTAGCCGATCTTGCTAGCATCCGATCGTCCTTTCCAGCCGCTCTTCTCCAGTTCAACAAACACATCGAAGGCCTCCTCGATCAGAGACCTGTCCGACACACACATATATTCAACTGCCCGTTCTTGCGCCAATCTTCTTTTTCGTCTATTCAGATCTCGACGAAAGTTGCCCTTCAGAGAAGCCATCTTGTCATCGTAGTCTCTAAATTCAATGACATCGCAGCAAACTCCTTTTTCTTCCTGAGTCGTTCTACCGGAATCCGACGACACGCACTGAGCAACGCAGGAATTTTCAAGTATGCCTTCACCTCGAACCAAAAATACGTCCCACCGCGTATTCTCTTGCTCATTCAACGTTTGGCTGACATATCTCCATATTTCTGGTTTTATCTCGCTATCCGAAATGGCAAAGTCGGAATTAAATAACCCAACAGTTCGTGGCAGCAGAGCGCTCATGATCAGGCCTTTTCGCTCAAATGCGATAGGAAGAACCCCTACAAGGAGCTCTCCTCTAAAGACGCAATAGAACTTGATTCCCATTTCATCGTTGTCAATTGCCTTGAAATAGGCCAGGTACCAAGCCGGATGTTGAAAAATGCTTCGTTCAGAAATTCGCGTCATTAGCCCAAGCCAATCGCCATA
>Ga0255052_10003557_pt1 | contig 10762 bp, 17 predicted proteins | sample JV7_2_21_MG_FD_188632 | JGI IMG/M metagenome (GOLD analysis project Ga0255052, IMG submission 188632) | Seawater microbial communities from Jervis Inlet, British Columbia, Canada - JV7_2_21 | ecosystem: Environmental > Aquatic > Marine > Inlet | place: Canada: British Columbia | collected...
GTCCCGCGGCGATGCCGAGTGGCACCGAATGCGTCAGGTCATTGTAGCCGACTCCGGCAAAAGTCACGCCCGCGTTTGCAAACGCAAACACCGGCAATATGACAAAGGCTGCGAGGTTGTGCAGGTCATGTTCCAGTTCGAGCAGCGGAGATCGTCCCGGCTCATTCGGATCACGCATGGGGATAAATGCCGCCAGCGCCACGCCGGCCAGGGTCGCGTGCACGCCGGACTTCAGCACGGCAACCCACATGATCAGGCCGACCCAAATGTAAGGTGAGACTGACACCACACCTCGGCGACTCATGATGGTCAAGACAACAATGCAAGCCGCGGCGGTCAGGAGCGCCGTGACCGACAACTCGCTGGTATAGAAGAGGGCAATGATCACGATGGCTGCCAGGTCGTCGAAAATTGCCAGTGACACCAGCAAGACTTTCAGCGCTATCGGTACGCGGCTGCCGAGCAGCATCAGGATACCCAGCGCAAAAGCGATATCCGTGGCCGCCGGAATCGCCCACCCCTGCATCGCCGCATCATCACCGTAATTGAACAGTGCGTAAATGGCGACCGGAACCAGGATACCGCCGAATGCGCCCATCACTGGCAATATGAGATTGGACGGTCGCGACAACTCGCCTTCGACGACTTCGCGTTTTAGCTCAAGGCCGATAAGAAAGAAAAACACCGCCATCAGGCCATCGTTGATCCAGTGGATCAGCGGTTTTGCGATCTCCAGTGCACCAACCCGGATCTCGACCGGTACCTCGAGCAACAAGTCATACCATGGTTTCAGCGGCGAGTTTGCGACCAGCATTGCAATCACCGCGGCCACCATCAGGGCAATTCCGCCGGCGGACTCCAGTTTCAGAAAATCCCTGAGCGTCGCTTTCATAATCGCGGAACCGAAACAAAAAAACCCGAAGTGCGGCCATTCTGCCTCACTTCGGGTCCCGGATCACTCTGGCCTGGCCGCCTGCAGCAGCAAACGGTCAGAAACTCTCACTTGATGCCGCTTTACAGCGGCGTGACGTTCTCCGCCTGCGGGCCTTTCTGGCCCTCGGTGACTTCCATCATTACCTTTTGTCCATCATGCAGGGTCTTACGACCGGTTGCGTTTATGGCGCTGTGGTGAACAAAAACATCCTTACCGCCGGCATGCTCGATGAAGCCATAACCTTTTTCATCGTTAAACCATTTCACGGTGCCTTCTACTTGCTCTGACATAACACTCACTTATCGTTGATTTACCGGGTTAACCCGGCACTAAAAAAAGCCGCCAAGGCGGCCAATAACCGATATGTTACGCGCCCCGTCGCATTCTGCAAGTGAAATTTCACAGCCGTACAACGCTCAGCGATTCTGCAGATAGGTCAGCCAGGGCTCGAAATAGCGCGACTCCCAGCCGCCGGAAACGCCCTGATAATCGTTCTCCGGTACATCGATATGCACCAGGTCGATGCGTCCGGCGTCCTGTTCTTCATCCGTAAATGAGATGATCAGGGTCGAATCGGGAGCGTCTTTTTCGAAGTTGACCGACCGCCACGACTGCACGATCAGGCGTGGTCTGATCGCCTGCAATGTGGCACCGGTGAGTAGTCCGCCGAAGGCCTCGAAGGCCGATCCTGCCTCGGCGCTGATCTTCGCCGGAGAGCCGGTAAAGTCACCGTGTACGTCTGCGTCCAGATACATGTCGTAAAGTTCTGCTGCGGACGCCGGCAAAACAACAGTCTTGACGATTGTGCTACGCATTACGTGCCCCCTTGAGTTATTTGCCGGTCGTCAGCTTCCTGATCGCGGCCCGCCAGGTTCACTCGGGTGGTTCATCGAAATAGCGGGTAAAGGCCCGGTGCATCACTTCCTGTGAAATTCCGATGATCTCTGCCGCTGTATTCACTTTTTCCAGTTCCTCGACATCTTTCCGGCCATCTGCAGCCACGACCTGCAACAGCATGACGGCAATTTCTTCCTTGTCGTCGTCGCGCAGCGTGCTACTGATTTCTCGCAGAAGGTTTTCGAGGTCCGGATTCTCGGCCATTTCGGTCATTGCCCGTGTCAGCAAGGCCAGCGACTCCGCGCCATGCAAGTGAAAACGTTGCTCTACAAGAGCAAGCATTTTGTCCGTTTCCATATCCGAAATACTACCGTCGCCCTTGGCGACATAGATGAGCAGCGCCGCAACCAGAAACTGGGAATCATAGACCTCCGTTTCGTTACCCGTCTCAATCACCAGCGTATTGCCCTCGAATCGTGGGTCCACCGGATCTTCGATCATCTGAGCGTCCCTCGCTGCTTCAATTCAATGCTACGCCAATGGCGTCCGGGCCGATGTGGCCCAGCGTCGGTGTGCCGGCAAACTGCATCGCCACCCGTAGCTCATTCTGCAATAAATCCAGTGCCCTTTCGACGCCAGGCTGGCCGAACGACGCCAGACCCCATAAATACGGCCGGCCAATACAGATGGCATCCGCCCCCAGCGAAAGAGCTTTGAGAATATCCGTGCCACGACGAATACCGCTGTCCATGAGTAGTGTAGTCCTGCCTTTGGCCACGCTGGCAACCTCTGCAAGGCTGTCGATAGCGCCTCTGCCGCTATCGTCGGCACGCCCACCATGGTTGGATACGATGATTCCGTCAACCCCCTGCGCGACGCACAATTCCGCGTCTTCTGCAGTCACAATGCCTTTGACCAGCACCTTCATCGATGTCTCATTCTGCAACCGCTCGAGAAATTCCCAGGTGAGTACCGGCTCATCCCGGATCGTGATCGCCGGGTCCATCCCCGCAAATATCGGCTTGCGCCCTGCGGCAATACCCGACCCGGCATGGCACGTGTCGCAGTCACGTGGGTCACTCCTCTTCGCCCGTTCCAGGGTCAACCTGCCATACGGTCGTACCGGCAGATCGACCGTAAGCACCACTACGGGGCAACCAGCTGCTTCGGCGCGTCGCAGCATCTGGCGGGTACCGTCCCACCCGCCGGATGGATAGAGCTGGAACCAGAGCGGCGCTGCGCGCGCCTCGGCGACCTGCTCGATCGCCGTCGAGCTAACTGTAGAAAGGATCTGCAGATGATTCAGGTTGCGCGCCGCCCGTGCCGTGGCGATCTCACCCTCGTCGTGAAATGCGCGCTGCGATGAGGTCGGTGCCAGGATTATCGGCGACGGCCATTCCTCACCAAGTATGGTCACGCGGGTGTCGACGTCGGATACGTCGACGAGGCGCCGCGATCGCAGGTAATAGTGTTCGAATGCCTCACGATTGGCGCGTAGCGTCGCGTCATTGTTTGTCCCGGTCGCCAGGTATCCGTAATGTGCGGGCGGCAATGCTTTCCTGGCGGTAGCCTGCAGGTCGAAGATGTCCAGCGCATCGCCTGGATTCGCGATGATGTCGCCGGCCTCGAGCTCCGCATGCGCCGGGCCGAAGCCTGCCAATGCATTGCAAATGGGGCTCGCAGCAAGAAAACGGAGAAACGCACGCCGGTTTTTTTGTGCCGCGATTATGTTCATTGGCAATCCCAGATAGTCAGCGATCAGCCGACATTGTATTTCTTTTTCATGTATCTGACCGATCCATTTATCAGCGCTCTGAGCATTTCAAGATCGACGTCCCCAAGCGTCCGAATATAAAGACACGACCTTAAGGTGTGCCAGACGGTTCCGTGCGGTCTCGGGCGCGGTGGCAGCCCTCAACTTGTCCCATACAAGCGGTCGCCGGCGTCGCCGAGGCCCGGCACGATGTACTTGTGATCGTCGAGATGATCGTCGATGCTCGCGGTGTAGATTCCGACATCGGGATGGGCCTCCTCCACCGCTTGCAGCCCTTCCGGGCAGGTAACAATGCACACGACCACCACGGTGCCTGCGCCCGCCTCCTTCAGGACGTCGATCGTGGCGGCTGTCGAACCGCCGGTCGCCAGCATCGGATCGATAACGATACAGAGGCCGCCCTTTGTCTGGGTCGGCAGGCGCTGATAATAGGACACCGGTCTTTTGGTCTTCTCGTCACGGTATATCCCCACAAATCCGACCCGCGCCGTCGGCACCAGGTCGAGGATGCCTTCCAGCATGCCGACGCCGGCACGCAGGATCGGCACCACCACGAGGTCCTCGGCGATTTGGTAGCACTCCGCCACCGCGACGGGAGTCTGCACGCTGACTTTCCTGACCTGCACCTTCTTGAGCGCCTCGTAGCACAGGAACATGGTTATCTCCGTCGCCAGCTCGCGAAACTTTTTGTGCCCGGTTTCCTGGTCGCGGATCAGCGCCAGTTTATGCTGTACGCAAGGGTGTTTTATTTCTTCGTGCATCGCCCTGTGCTCCTGTTCTTATTGCTGGTCCTTGTCGGACCAGATCGCGAATTCATTGCCGTTGGGATCAGTGAAATGAAATCGGCTGCCCCCGGGAAATGAATATGTGTCTTTACAAATGACACCGCCCAGTTCCATCACCTGTGCCTGGGCAGCCTTGAGATCCGCCCTGTAAAATATGATCAGTGGACTACCGGCGACCTGGGTTGCAGCCAGGTCTGCACGATAAAACCCGCCGGCCAGTCTGCCATCGCTGAAACTACAGTAGTCAGGGCCGTAATCCTCGAACTTCCAGCCGAATAACTTTTCGAAAAAAGTCCACGCTTTTTGCGGGTCCCTGGCTGCTAACTCGATATAGTCGATCGTATTCTCGGGATTCATCGGCTCCTCCATCGTTAAGTACCAGGAATCTTCAGCCGCAAAATCGGCCGTTCTGCATGAATATTTACCGTTCCGAAATTTCCCTTGATTACGTACTGCCCATCAGTGATCAGCCGCAAGTCGCTGATCCTGCCAAGACTCAACCCTGACGCCACGTCGCTCAGTGTGCCATTTTCATCCGCGTCACTCGACAGCAACGTGCAAGACGGAAATTCGAGCATCGCCGGTCGAAAACAAGCGCCTTCCGCCGGACGGGGTTTCTCATAAAAGGCATGCTCCGGCAACAGCAGAAGGTCCAGGTCAAGCTGCAGCGTGTCATTCTTCATCTGCCACGAGAGTACGAAGGACTGGGTCAGGCCGATAGCGCGAAACTCGCGCAATTTCGTCCAGTTGATGGAATGATCGTTCACGGCGGCGCTCAGGAAACAATCTCGGTAAGCACCTCGGTCTTGACCGAGTTGGCGATGAAACACAATTCGTGGGAGCGATGGTGCAATTTCCTGAGTTGCGTCATGGTCGGCAGATTTTCGCCCGAATAAATTGCACGCGGCCGGAGAATCACGCGCGTCATCGCCAGTCTGTCGTTTTCGTCCATTTCCAGATAACCGGTGGCCGCGTCGCTGTAGCTGTCCACAACGATCCCGCGTTTGGCGGCCAATGACAAAAAAAACAGCATGTGACAGCTCGACAACGAGGCTATCAGTGCTTCCTCGGGATCCACATTGGCCGCGACGGAATACGGCAACGGCACAATGTGCGGTGACGAAGATGCCGGAATCGTCAGACCGCCATCGAAATGCCAGCTATGGCCGCGACCGTATTTATCATCGACAAATTCCTGCTCGCCGCGCTCCCAGCTAACGGTTGCGGAGTACTCAGACATCCCGCGGCCCGGGCGTCTCGCGATTTTCCGTCCAGATCGTGTCGCTAACGTCAATGGTGTCCGCATTCAGTCGCGGATCGAATACCGCATGAGTCGATCGCAGGTTCATAGTTCGTCCTCGATTCGTCAGCTCGTGCACGCCGGTTGATACGGCTCAGGCGAGTCTACAGCCGTCGGCGACCGGTCGATCCGGCACCGCCAGCACGACGCTGCCATCGTCCTGTATCAAGCCACATACGAGGCATTCAGACAGGCACGGGCCGATCTGTTTCGGCGGAAAATTCACAACGCCAAGCACTTGTTTTCCAAGTAGATCTTCGGGCTTGTACAGATCGGTGAGTTGCGCCGACGAGGGTCGCACGCCAGCGTCATCGCCGAAATCCACGATCAGCCTGTAGGCCGGTTTTCGCGCTTCGGGGAATGTGTCTGCTTGCACAATCGTGCCAACCCTGAGTTCGACTTTTGCAAAGTCCTGCCAGTTGATTTCTGCCATTCGATTTCCTGCTGATCAAAATCCCCGGCCAAAGCCCGCCGCACGCGTTAAGACGCTGCCGAGTCGCCGCGCAGACGCGTGGCTAATTATCAGCGCTTTTCGGCATCAGCACCCACAGCACTATGGCGACCAGTAACAGAGCTGGAATGTCGCCGATCAGATTAGCGCGTTCCGTGTCGTCGCGGAGTGCCTGCACCGCCATGATGCCGGCGTGCACGAGACTCGACCAGATCGTGAACCAGATCAGGCTCAGGTGTGCTGCCGGATTCTTCGCAGCACGAATCAGGAACACGCCGAGTGTCGCATAGACCCCGATTATCATTTGTTCGTATTCGGGCTGCCGCGGTTCCCAGCCCCAGCCAGCAGGCCAGATCTGCATCATCAGAAAGATACCGAATATGAAGATCACGCCAAAAAGATACAGCGCCAGACTCAGGTATCTGGATTTGCTTTCTTCGTTCATTACATTCCCCGTTTTTATTGGTGCACGACAATTCTAACGGAGATCGAGCGGTCAGGGTCGCCCCTGCCGCAAATCACGCCGGCGCGGCGGCATGCCTGCGCCAATCCCCCATAAGATGATTAAAAACAAAGGCTTCAGCGGGGTTGTTTGGCGTTGCGTGGGTTGGCGAGATGCTACACGGTTTTCAAGTCGGCCAACGACACCGTCGATGCGCCTGTGCAAAGCAGAAATACAAGCGGAATTCCTCGTGGCGATCGCAAGCACTATTTTCCCGGGAGTCCCTGATTATCTTCGCCTGATGAGCGACCCAGGTACAACATCCAGCCATAAATAATGAAGTTGATCGCGAAGACAATTCCACCTGCCCACAACTGCAGCTCTCGAGTCAGACCATCCGGGTAAATGAGCGGCACGATATAATGTTCAACGAAGCTCGTCTCGTAACCGAATTGACCGGCGGCTCGCCGCAAGCTGTTTTCCAATATCGTGAGCGGGCAAATGCGGCCGCTTAACTCTACAAACGCTCCCCACACCGCGGCCGGGGCGTGAATCCATGCGAGCCAGTGAAATCGCAATACCAGCAGCGCCCCTGCGATGACAAACACGACAAACGCCAGGTGCACGACCAGCACGGTGTCTGCAGCCAACCGGTACAGCACGCTTCAGCAGCCGGCCAGGTCAGACATCTGCCGCATACAGCCTGATTTCTTTCGGGTCGTCCGGCAGTCGGATCAAACGCTCGAACGACAGGCCCAGCTTACACAACAGCTTGATGGAGCTGTGGTTATCCGGCGCTGTGATCGCAACGATTCTGCTTATCCCGAGCTGCTCCCTGCTGTAATGCAGCACTGCCGCCGCCGATTCGGCGGCGTAACCCTGCGACCAGTACGCCGGCAAAAATGCGAAACCGACGTCCGGATCCTGCAGTTCATCCCGCTTTACCAATCCGCAGATGCCGATGCGCGATCGACCTTCCTTCAGCCTGGCCAGGAACAGGCCATAGCCGTATAGCCCATAACTCCTGATGGGCCCATTGCTCAGATACTCCCGGGCGTCCTCCACCGTGCGTACGCCTTTATCGCCGATGAAGCGGATAAAGGATGGCTCATTCAACAATTCGAGAATGAATTTCGCGTCGTCATGCGAAAGACGGTCAAGAATCAATCTCTCCGTTTCGAGAACCCGCACGGCCGCGTCCATCGCCAAAACTATATCGTTACTCAGCTTGCCGCTTCGCGCTGCCAGAACAGCCGGTAGGAGCCAACTATATCTGCCGCTGTTGCGGTCGGGGGTTCATCGCAACGATCCTTGATATCGGCGACGAATTTCCTGAACGATTCGGTTTCCGGCAATGGATTACTACCATCGTCGGTTTCGACAACCGCAATGTGCACGAAGCTCAGCCCATCTTCCAGATTGAAGCAAACATAACGCAGCCCCGACGGCTTATTCTCGTCAAGCTCGCGAAACACATCTTGCACGTACTGAATGTTCTCTTCCGCTTTATCCGCCTTAACCTTGTATCGCACCAGTATTGTTTTCATTCGTTGCCTCCATCCGGGTTCTGCGGAACCCGACCGTCCCATTTCGATTACAGCGAAGCGAAAGCCTTGTCATAGCGCACCTCGCCATTGATACCAGCGAGGAAATCCGGCCGCAATTCCAGCGCCATGAATACCTCGTCAGGTACATCGTATTCACAGGCAAGACCGAATTGCGATGCCGGCACGAAACCGAACCTGGGATAATATTCCGGATGGCCAAGGACCACCACTGCCCCATAACCGGCATCGGCGCAATCTTTCAGTCCGCTCTCGACCAGTTGTTTGCCGATACCCACCCGTTGTCGCTCCGGCAACACCGCCATGGGTGCAAGGCCCGCTATTCCGGAGTCAGCGTCGCCGTCCGCCGACACCGGCGTAAAAAGAATATGACCGACAATTTGCTCGTGGTGCAGCGCCACCAGCGACACAAAATCGGCGGCGGAATCCCGTAGCAAATCGACCAGTCGGGCCTCTGCGTCGGTCGGGAAAGCTTCGGTATGCAGGGCAAATACGGCCTGCCGGTCCGCCGGCTGCTCAGTCCTGATTTGCATCTGTCTTGCTTCTGAGGAATTCTGACAACGATTGCATATATTGTGCCTGGCCGCCAATTGTGTTGTGTCCGGCGCCATAGATGACGGTCACCTGCAACAACGAAGGATCGATCGCAGCCGCAAGATTATCCGAATGCGCCCTCGGAATGACTTCGTCGTGTTCGGCAATAGCGATCAGGGTCGGCACACGAATGCTTTCGGCCCTGGCGAGCGAGTCGAACCGGTCCCGGATCAGGAGCGATACCGGAAACAGCGGAAATGCTGCCTGGGCAACCCGGTCCAGGCTATCGAATGGCGTGACCAGCACGAGGCGGCTCGTCTGCCTGGCCGCGGCGAGGTAGGTTGCCACACCACTGCCCAGGCTGCGGCCGATAACAGATACTTCCGCATGCTGGCGGGCGACGAAGTCGTAGACGGAAAGCGCATCCTGAAATAGCGCAGCCTCCGCCGGGGTCCCGCTACTGCCGCCATAGCCGCGGTAGTTGACAAGGTATACGGTCAGGTCGTCAAAGTAGCGGAGAAGCTCGGCCGAATTCTGCGACACCTCTTCCGCATTGCCACCGAAGTAAATCACTCCGTGTTCGTGACCGTGCGACACCCGCCAGACCTGCAGCGTTTCGCCGCCGGACTCCAGCAACAACTCATCTGCCAACGGGTTGCTGACGGCCGGAGTCGGATAATAAATCAGCGAGCGTTGCGTCAGCCAGAGCCAAGCACAAAGACCCAGGTATACGATCAGGATTACGGAGACAACCCACATTACTGATCCTTTCATGGTGTGAACGGCGATCTCATCGCAGCCTAGCGATCGATGCCGAGGTGATCGAGGGTCTCTTCCGTCAGACCGTCCAGCGTCGCCAGCTCGACCTCGCAGCGATTGCCCCGGCACACCGCGTTTCGTTCCACACCCTCGGTGGGACAGTCGTAGTAAACGCGAAAGTCGCAGTTTGCTTCATACTGTTTGTATTCGAGACGCAGTGCCGTTATTTCGGATTTTGCGACCGACGTCAGGCATTGAATCGGATATCCGTAATCGAATATCGTGCACTCGCTGTCTGTTGCACAGAATCTCGACCGCTCGATACTGCGCCCTAACTCGTTTTCCGAACGCTCGCAATTCTCTGCCGCGCTCATCGTCTGCACCGGACCGCGAATACCGGATGCACGCTCGGGATTCATCACAGGCGTCTCATTCCATGTCAGTTGCCAGCGTGCATCATCTTCGAACATGGAAGCTATGCTGAACAGAACGACAGCAACAACCACTGAGACCAGGGTGGTCTTCAGCGTCATTCTGTTACCCGGATTCTGCAAGATTTAATCCTGAAAATCGTTGATGACAGTAACCCCGACAGTGGCAAAGCTCTCCTGCTGACTGAAATCGCGAGCTGCCTCTCGCAGTGTTATGGTCTTGCCGATGAGCCTCGCTGGCTCAAGCTTGCCGACCGCAATCATTTGCAACATTCTGTCGTACTCATGCGCCTGCATTCCGTGGCTGCCGAGAATTTCCAACTCGTTCGCCACAACCAGGTCCATGGGCACAGCCGCGTGCCGATCCTCGCCCACCATCAGTCCTACCTGCACGTGCTTACCTCTCTTCCGCAGGCTTGTGATTGAGTCGAACGATGTCTGCCCGCTCCCCAGCGCATCAATCGACACATGCGCCCCACCTGACGTCAGTTCTCTGACCGACTGGACCACGGATGATACCCGGGACGCGTCGACCGTTTCTGTCGCGCCGAGCGATTCCGCAAATCGCAGCTTATCGGCATCGATATCGATGCCGACCACGTGCGCGCCCAGCGCATGACCGATCATAATCGCCGCGAGTCCGACACCGCCGCAACCGTATATCGCAAGCCATTGTTCAGGCTTGATTTTTCCTTGCGCGGCGACGGCACGAAACGAGGTCGCAAAACGGCAACTCAGGCTCGCGGCGGTGACGAAGTCGAGCTCTTCGGACAGCGCGACCAGGTTGGTATCGGCATAATCGACCGCAACGTACTGAGCGTAGGACCCCCAGTGGGTAAAGCCTGGCTGTGACTGACGATCACAGACCTGGTGATTGCCGGATACGCATTGCGGACAGGCACCGCAACCACAGACGAATGGCAACGTGACCCGACGACCTGCCTTCCATT
>Ga0255052_10003558_pt1 | contig 10761 bp, 9 predicted proteins | sample JV7_2_21_MG_FD_188632 | JGI IMG/M metagenome (GOLD analysis project Ga0255052, IMG submission 188632) | Seawater microbial communities from Jervis Inlet, British Columbia, Canada - JV7_2_21 | ecosystem: Environmental > Aquatic > Marine > Inlet | place: Canada: British Columbia | collected...
TGAGGTCCCTGAAGTGCCCTCGAAGACTACGAGGTTGATAGGCTGGGTGTGGAAGCGCAGTAATGCGTGAAGCTAACCAGTACTAATTGCACGTGAGGCTTGATCATATAACGCCAAAGCATTTTGGTTGTTGTATGCGACATGTAATGCGACGCTTGAAAATAAATCTCAGATTGTCAGAAATTTTCAAATTGCTAGAGGCAATGCCAGTTTTCCTGGCGGCAATAGCGAGTGGGAACCACCCGATCCCTTTTCGAACTCGGAAGTGAAAACGCTCAGCGCCGATGGTAGTGTGGGGTCTCCCCATGTGAGAGTAGGACACCGCCAGGATTTAATTTAGAGAAGGCCGCACCTGATTAGGTGCGGCCTTTTTCTATTGCCGATAAACAACGGTCCAGTGCGTCGACAAAGAGATCGACGTGCTTCCCATGGAAGACGAGCGGTGGCCGAAGTTTTAGCATATTGGCGTCGCGACCCTCGCTGCCGACGAGCACCTGCTCCTCCCTCATCAATTCGAGCAGACGGGCGGTATCACGAGTCGCCGGCGAGCGCTCATCACGGTCGCTGACAAACTCCAGTCCAGTCACCATGCCATGCCCGCGAACATCGCCAATCAGCTCGTGTTTCGGCGCGAGTGTCCTGATTTCGCTGCGCAGATAGTCGCCGATTTTCCTGCCGTGTTCGATCAGGTCGTTTTGTTCTATAACATCGAGCACGGCATTGCCGGCAGCGCAGGCGACCGTGTTGCCACCGAAAGTGCTAAAGAGCCTCGTCGCGTCGATGAATCTGTTCAGATTTTCGTCTGTAGTTACGACAACACCCAGAGGATATCCGTTGCCGACAGGCTTGCCCATCGTGACGATGTCAGCACGTACACCGTGATGTTCGTGACCCCACCACTGGCCCATGCGGCCAAAACCGGATTGCACTTCGTCGCAAATCATCAATCCGCCGGCCGCCTGAATCTTGGCCTCTATTGCGCGAAGATATCCGTCCGGCGTATTGGGCACGCCGCTCGAGCACATCGCGGAGTCAAACATGAACGCCGCTGTACCGTGGCCCGACTCCTCGAGTGCCAGGATCGCGCGATCGGCGTCGGCCACATACTTTTTGATCAGGTCAGGGTCATCTTCGCGGAATGGGCCCCGATAAGGGTCCGGCACAAGCAGTCCCTGCAAGTAGTCAGGTAGACGTGCGTCCGGCCGCCCCGGTGAGAACTGCCGAATCACGTCTGTCACACCGTGATAGGCGTCCTCCATGATGATCGCGCCGCTCTTGTTGGTGAGCAGCTTGGCCATCTGCCAGGCGATATCGTTGGCCTCACTGCCCGAGTTCACGAAAATACACGCCGAAAGATGAGGGGCAAGTTTTGAGGTCAGGCGATCCGCGTACTCGACAGCGCTGCTGTACAAGTAGCGGGTATTGGTGTTCAAAGCTGCCGCTTGCCTGGAAATGGCCTTTACCACATGCGGGTGGCAATGGCCGACCTGAGGCACGTTGTTGTAACAATCTAGGTAGCGCTTGCCATCGGTGGCGAAAAGCCATGGCCCGCGACCCCGCTCGAAGTGCATGGGACGCTTGTAGAAGTGCGTCGTATTTCGGCCCATTAACGACTTTCGCGCTTGAACAAGGCCGGCCTCGTCCTCGTCAGCGATCGCGTCATTGGTCGTTCGGGGACAATAGACTGGAAACCGGCAAGCGGTGCGAAGACGTCGATTGAATTCTCGTCGACCAATTTCTTTAAGCCGCCGCAGCCGATCGACATAAGTTTGTGTCGACTCGATGTGAGCCACCTGCTCGGGCGCCAGCACCTGCCGCGTTGCGACGATCGTCGTCGTCATCGCATTGCGCGCTGAGATGAGGTCAAAGATAGAGTTGATCTCCTCCTCCTCAAGCGCCAGCATCGAATCATAGCTGGCCGTAATTTCGCAGATAGGCGCAACAATGTCGTCCGCCGAGCCGACGGCACCGTCGCAGACAACCGCCAGTTCGGCGGCTAACGTGCCGTACAGGAGATCACCAAAATCGATCAGGCCTGTTATCTCATAGGGTGCCTTCGAGCTAACGAGCAGATTGTCTGTATGCGCGTCCTGATGAATGACCTGGTGGCGTAGCGATTGCAGGCGCGGAACTACAGTTTCGGACATACGCGCAAAAACATCGTCGACTTCTCTTCGGTCATCGACGCGTTGCACATGTTTGGTGAGAGGCATCAAGCGTGTGCAGGTCTCGATGTTCCACGGGTGTCGTTGAACAGACGCCGGATGAAAGTAACCGCGCAACGCGATATCGACTCTTGCTATGAGCGTGCCGAGGTTTCTTCGTGTCGCCGGATCAATCGCGTCCGTTACATCGGATAATAGCGAGCCATCAAGATAGCTCAACGCATACAAAATGTGATCTTCGCCATTATCGAAACCGACTTTGCGATACATCTGCCCGTCAATGTCCGGGACAACACGAGGCACGGGTAACGAAGGGTCTTGTACGGCTATGTGCTGCAAGGCGCTGAGCTGGAAGTCGACAACCGCACTGACTTCATCTCTGTTAGCTACTTTGAAAACGACTCGCGTTCCCGAATCTGTGTCGACGAAGAAATTCTGGTCACGCTCGCTGCGCAGCAAGCGAAAGTCACCATTGAGACCATAGTGAAGAGAAGCGAGTCTACGAATTTCTTCGACGGAATGCGCCGGCGGGTTACGGTCAATAAACTCGATTTTGTGAGGTGTCGGTAAGGGCATTTGTTGGTACGAATTCGCAGAGCGCTATCCCTTATAGTCTGGGGCCGTTGTGGTTTCTGTTAGGAATCAGTCTAAAACGATATTAGCATTGGCGCCCTGTAATGCTGCCACATTGCAATTTCGGTGTTGTCGGCTACACTGCTTGCGGACCCACCGATCAGGCCACCTTATGACGCGGTCTACGAACAGGATACCAAGACTACGAACGCGGGGTCGCGAGAACCGTCGCAAGCTAATGCGTGAGGCGCAACGGCTAATGCTCGAACAACCTGGTCTGACTCCGAAGTTCAGCGATGTGTTTGAGGTCGCCGGAGTGTCGCGCGGATCTGCGTATCGGATCTATATTGGCATTGACGACCTGTTGCAGGACATCGCGTCCGAGTGGGTAATCAACTTTGTCGACCATCTTCGCAGCGGTGACCCTGACACACAACCGGAAAGCTGGGTCCAGGTTTCTGACTTTATTGTCCAGCGCGGGGCGGAGTACTGGATCGCCACCTCGGCTACGATGCAACTTTTGCCGCGCCTGCGCTCCAGCGCGCCGGACAGTTACCGACTCGCTGTGCGGGCGATTAGTGGTGCTGTCGAGGACATTCTTGACCGGTATTTCGAAACGCCGGACGTGCCGAACTGGTCGCACAGATTAGGCTTCTTCGTCGAGATGTGCGAGCTTACATTTGCGGACGCCGTGCGTACGGAAGACCGGATTAGTCAAAAGCGTGTGCTAGAGGCCCAAATCCTGGGGCGCACCTGTTTGGCCCTCGATCTTCCCGCCAATCTTCCCTTGCGGAAAAAAGCCAGCTAGTTTCCAGCCACTCATAAAGTCCATAAGAATGATGCAGAGAGCTTTGTATTCGACTGCTCTGTCGATGAGCGTAATTATCGCGTCGCCGGCTCCGGCACAACTCGCTACCAATATTGAATCCGGCGAAGGCGACGAGATTACAGAAATTACGGTCAGCGCCGAGCGAGTTGCGAATACGCGCCCGGCGGGTACCTACGCGTCGCCGGTCACGGCGTTGCGATACGATCCGCTCACCGAAATACAGTCGCGCGGTATCGCAGAGGGTCAGTCGGACGTAACCGTTCGCGGCGGCGTTTTTGAGAATACGGGTTTCAAGCTCGGGGCAGTAACGGTTATGGATCCGCAAACCGGTCACTATGCGGCGGGCTTGCCAATCGACCCTGCGTCTATGTCAGCGCCAGCTATTTACAAGGGCATTGATAACGCGATCGAAGGGTTCAACTCGGCGGTCGCGACAATAGCCTACTCAATTCCGCGGCTCGACGAAGGTGGCGCGCTATCTGTTGGCGCGGGTAGCGACGATCTCAATTATCAGTATTTGCGGTACGCTCGAACCGGTAACTCCCCGTCAGGCGATGATATTGGTGCCTCATTGTCATTTGCCAGGTCCGAGGGTGATGGCAGCGTCGCCAACGGAGATCACCACTTTTCTCGCTACAGCGTGCAGTTGCAGCGATCAGACAGCGATTCACAGTCTGACTTGTTCGTTGCTTATCAGGACAAGTTCTTCGGATGGCCAGGTGCTTACACGGGCTTCGCTACGCTCGCCGAAATCGACGATACACAGACGACGCTCGTGCTTGCGAATCACCGTAATGAAACGGCAGCGGGTTGGTGGGAGCTTGGCGGTTTCTACCGGCGGCTCGTCGACGATTACGATTTCAACCGTACGACGATTGAGTCGGGTGTGCCCGGATCTTTCGAGCACGAGACGCGCAATTTTGCTGTAGGTCTGCAGGGCTTGCGCGAAAACGGTCGAGTATTGTGGCGATACGGAGCGCAAGTGACGGCGGACGAGCTCGCAAGTTCAACCGACCTGACGAACGGTAATTTTGACGACCGAACATACGCGACCTTGACTGTCGTGCCGTCAATTGACTTTGAGCTTGAGGGCAACAGCACTCTATCACTACAGGCCGGCGCAACCGTCGACTACTCGAACAGAGACGACAGCAAGGTACTGCCTTTGTTTGGACTGATCGTCGACAGGCCAGCGGTAAACGGCCGGACTCAATTTGCTGTCGAGTACGCCGCGACATCGCAGCTTCCAGGATACACGGCCCTAAATTCGAATCCGACAGGACTGTTTGGCGGCAACGCCGATCTTGGTCGCGAGCGCGCGAATCAATTGGCGTTGTCAGTTGTGAGGGAAACAGCAGCGTGGCAGGCGCGCGTTGCGATATTTAGTCGTCGAGATGACAATCTGGTTGACTGGACATACGCAACGGGCGCTCCATTCGCAAGGCAGGCTAATCCTGTCGACATCGACGTCATCGGTATTGAAACATTCCTTACGCGCCAATGGTCGAGCGTCGAACTCGCAGCGGGCTACACCTACCTCGACAAAGACGCCGATTACGGTACTGCCATGGTGAACGCGAGCTTCTATGCGCTGAACTTCGCGCGCCATCGGGCCACGCTGGCCGTACGTTACCGGTTTGCGCAGAGTTTCGAATTTCGTCTCGACAACGAATACCGGGACCAGGAAGAAAATCCGCTGCGGGTCGGCGATAACTCCACGTATCTGGCGTCGTTGTCGGTTCACTGGGAGTCGGCACAACTGAATGGCTTCGGCGCATCGCTTATTGTCGACAACCTGACTGACAGCGAGTATCAACCATTTCCCGGAACACCGGCAGCGGGTCGCCAGTTGAGTTTGAGTGCCAGCTACGCCTGGTGACGCGACAATCGTTGATCGATCCAGCCGAGCAAGTAGTTGCTAAACTCGTCACGATTGGATTCATTCAACATTTCGTGTCGCCCACCCGGGTAGATGCGAGTGTCCAGGTGATCATGGCTCGTTGTCGCATACCGTGCTGCGAGCTTTTTCATTCCTACAGCACCCCCGACCGGATCGTCGGCACCGCCGGTGATCAGAATCGGCAAGCCTGATGCAATCTCGCGCAACGCAGTGTTTTTCGAAATGCTGAGCAAACCGCCCAGTAGGTCGAGCCACAAGCCGGTGCTGTAGGGCCCTCCGCACAGGGGATCATCGACATACGCGTCGACTTCGTCGTGGTCGCGAGACAGCCAGTCGAGCTCCGTTCGTGCCGGTTCGAATTTTTTATTGAAGTCGCCGAAGCCCATCTTGTCGAGCAATGGGCTCGCGCCGCGCGCGCCGTGGCGCCACGATTCAAAACGAGCCAGCAGGCGACCAACAAATAGTCGCACTCGTGATGGCCAGGTTGATCCGGAAAGAATTAACGCGATCAGCTCGTCGCCATAGCGCATGGCATGGCTCTGCGCGATGTAGGAACCCATGCTGTGACCCAGTAACACGATCGGCACACTGGAAAACTTGTGTTGCAGAAATTCGGTCACCGCGTGGCCGTCTGATACCAGCAAATCCCAACCGTTCGCTGCCGCGAAAAAACCAAGGTCGCCGCTCTCCGGACCATGGCCTCGATGGTTGTGCGCGCATACGGCGTAGCCGCGCTCCATCGCGGCGCGGGCGAAGCGATCGTAGCGTGCGGAGTGCTCCCCAAGACCATGGAACACCTGAATTACGGCGTTTGGTGATCCCTGTGGCCCCCAAAGGTAGATTGGAATGCTGCGTTCGTCATCGCTGTCTATCGAGTGGGTTTTGTTCATGGTGAAACATCATATACTGGTGCCTTGCGTTTCTGCACGGCGATGTTGGTTATTGAAGGTATGCCAATGGAATTCGAGAAATGATTGAGCTGTATTACTGGCCGACGCCGAACGGGCACAAGATTTCCATCATGCTCGAGGAATGCGCGCTGGACTACGAGGTGAAACCCCTGAATATTGGCGCGGGCGATCAGTTTGATCCTGAGTTTCTGGCCATCAGTCCGAATAACCGCATGCCTGCGATCACGGACACCGACACCGGGATCTCCGTCTTTGACGGTGGCGCTATTCTGATCTACCTCGCCGAGAAGGCGAAGATGTTGTTGCCCCAAGGGCAGGGTCCGCGCTTTGAAGTGCTGCAATGGTTGTTGTGGCAGGCCAGTGGGCTCGGGCCAATGGCCGGCCAGCTTAGCCATTTCGTCAACTACGTTGAGCAAGAGGTTCCCTACGCGCACAGGCGTTACGCCAACGAATATGATCGATTACTGGCAGTTATGGACGTGCGCTTGCGCGACCGCGAATTTCTCGCCGGAGACTACTCCATCGCCGATATCGCCAGCTTTCCCTGGGTTCTGCCGTATCGTCGATTCGGCAATGATCTCGACAAGTTCACGAATTTGAGGCGCTGGTTCGACACGCTCAAAGTCCGGCCGGCCGTCCAGGCTGGCGTGGACGTCGGCAAAGAATGGCCTCGCGACGAGGCCCGAAATGAGCAAGCGAGGGCACTGATGTTCGATCAGAACGCAGACACCGTGTTCACGGCGGCGAAGGGACTGGAGACCTGACTTGAAGTTGTATGACTGCAATACGGCACCCAGTCCCAGGCGAGTCCGAATCTATCTTGCCGAAAAAGGAATCGAGATTGATACCGTGCAGGTCGATCTGGGCAGCGGGGAACAATTTAGCGAGGCATTTCAGAAGATCAACCCCGACTGTGTCGTCCCTGTGCTGGAGCTCGATAACGGGCACTGTATCAGTGAGGTTTTGGCGATCTGCCATTATCTCGAAGATGTTTTTCCGGAGCCGCCGCTGTTCGGTCGATCTGCCGAGGAGCGCGCGGTAACGCTGATGTGGAATGCGAAAGTAGAGCAACTTGGACTCTGGGCCGTCGCCGACGCGTTTCGAAATTCGACAAAAGCACTGGTGAATAACGCGCTCCCGGGACCGGAAAACTATTCGCAGATTCCCGAACTCGCTGAACGTGGCCGACACCGTGTTGGAAAGTTCTACGAGCGACTGGATCGTCGGCTCGCCGAAAGTGACTATGTCGCTGGCGATTTTTTCTCAGTGGTCGATATCTCGGCAATGGTCGCAATCGATTTTGCGGCGTGGATCAAGATCCACCTGCCGGACAACGCAACGAATCTCGCGCGCTGGTATTCAGCCGTATCGAAGCGACCGAGCGCGGCAGCCTGATCTCAACGTCTTTCGGTCAACGACGAGAAACCAACAAACATGAGCAACCCGATCTTCGTCAATTCGAGCGCAGCGTAGATGCCGTGGGCATTGGAAGGTGGTGGCACACCACCGGACAGGATGACGTCGGTGCGAGCCGCGAGCTCCGGAATCAACCAGACACCCTGGGCGAGCAGTATCAGTGCCAGCAATGCGCAATAAGCCCACCATTTTCCAGTAATGCTCGCAGCCCGCACGATAACAAGTAAAGTGAATAATGCGAGAACTTCTGCTTTGTTAAGCGCGGCGAAAACAACACGCCCAACATCCAGTGCGATTGGGCGCGTAATCGAGGGTGTTGTAAATCGAACCGGCGTCGCGATCAATGATATGCCGACGGTAATACCGACCCACAGAAAACAGATCCAGGCTGGATTCAGAATTGCATTGCGAATTCGGCGAAACACCGTCGTATAATGCATCACCCACCTTCCAAAGACACGAATGATGACTGAACCGGAATCGCAACTCGCATCGCGTGTATTAATGATTCGCCCTGTCCGCTTTGAGAGCAATCCACTCACCGCGGCGTCGAATCGCTTTCAGGGCAAATCCGATATGGATCCTGAGGCACAACAAGCCGCCGCGTTGCGAGAATTCGATGGCCTCGTTGATGCCCTGCGTGAAGCGGGTATCGAGGTCCTCGTGGTCGAAGACACGCCGGAGCCACATACGCCGGATTCGATTTTCCCGAACAACTGGATCAGCTTGCACGCTGATGGTCGCGTCGTGCTTTATCCAATGGAGGCCGAGAATCGTCGCACCGAGCGTCGCACGGATATTGTCGAGCAGCTTGATGAGCAACTGGGGCTGCAAGTAACTGAAATCGTAGATCTCACCAGCCATGAAGACGCCGGACACTACCTGGAGGGCACCGGCAGCATGGTGCTCGACCGCGTCAACCGGGTGGCTTACGCCTGTCTTTCATCACGAACGCACTTCGACCCGCTCGGTGAGTTCGCCCAACGCCTGAATTACGAGGTCGTGGCGTTCGACGCTGTGGATAGCGAAGGTGTGCCTGTTTACCACACCAATGTGTTAATGAACATTGGTGAGAAGATCGCCGTTATTTGCGATGAGGCGATACCTCGTCAGGAACAGCGCGACGCGGTTCTTGGCCAGTTACGCGAGACCGGGCACGAAGTTATTAGCCTGAGTTACGATCAGCTCGAAGCATTTGCGGGCAACATGCTGGAGCTCAGGAACGACCAGGGAGAACGTGTCATCGCCATGTCGCAGCAGGCGATCGATTCGCTGGACGACGAGCAGCGCGGCTCGTTACAGGCGAATGGCAAGATCGTATGTGCGCCACTGGACAACATAGAATCATCTGCCGGCGGCAGTGTGCGTTGCATGCTGGCAGAGATTCACCTGCCAAAAGCATAACTACTTAAGGCAAAGGACCTTTAATTCGTTGAATTTGCCCATAAATCGCAATCTAACTAATAATTCTTCGAGCAGGAGAAAACTAATGGCCGGTGCAAAAGCACAGAAAAATCTCGTCGTCATCGTCGGTGGCATTGCCCTTTTGTTGTTTGTTGGCTCGAACTTCGTCAAGACCGTTCCGGTCGGGCGCGTTGGCGTTGCTACATTGTTTGGTAATGCTCAACCGGAAGGGTATGCGCAGGGAATACACATTCCCGTCAATCCCTTGTATCGCTGGACGATGTTTGATGCGAGGCAACAAACGCATTTGGAAACCGCCAATGTGCCGAGCCAGGATCAGCTGCAAACGAAACTGGACGTCAGCGTTCAGTACCGTATTGACGGCGCGATGGCACCTGACATTCTGGAACAAACCGGCACCGCGGATGCGGCGGTTCGAGTACATTTGATTCCAAAGTTACGTTCATTACTGCGAGAGCAGGGCAAGAGCATCAAGCGTGCCGAGGACTTCTTTAAAGAAGAAACACAGGAGACCCTGCAGCTGGCGCTGACGGGAGGCCTCAAGGAATACCTGGAACCCAAGGGCATTATCGTATCGGCTGTGCTCATCCGCGACATCACGCTGCCGCCTTTCATTGTGCAGGCGATCGAACAGAAAAAAGAACGCGAGCAAGCCGTAGAGCGCGAGCGGGCAGAGCTGGAACGCGTACGAACCGAGCTGCAACAAGAAGTTGCTCGTGCCGAAGCCGGACGCGAAGCCGCCGAGCAAGAGGCAGCACGAAAACGAATACTTGCCGATGCGCAGGCCTACGAAATTACGCAGATCAACAATGCGATTGCGCGCAATCAGGCGTATATTCAACTGCAGTCACTCGAAGCTCTGAAAGCCATCTCCAAGGATCCGGCAAGCAAGATCTATTTCATGGATGGTTCGAGTCCGAGTCCGCTGCCGTTGATGCACTTGGGGGACCAGCAGCGCTAGCCTCGATCTCGATTAACATTCGATAAGAACGGGAGCCGGGTGACTGGCTCCCGTTTTCTTGTTTTGGGATAAATTGGAACGCAGAGAATCAATGAGTAACGACAAAATCCTGATGTGTCCACCCGATTTTTTCACGGTGGACTACGTCATCAACCCATGGATGGCGGGGCACGAGGAGTCGATGAGCCTCGAGCTCGCCAAGGCGCAATGGAAAACGCTGCGCGACAAAATTGGCGAGTTTGCAGAGATCGTCACTATCGAACCACAGCCCGAACTACCCGACATGGTCTTCACTGCAAATGCGGGCGTCATTTACGGCGACAAAGCGATCGCGAGCCACTTCATGCCGCATGAGAGGCGGCCCGAAGAGCAGTACTTCAAAGAATGGTTCAGGCAAAACGGCTACGATCTGCTGGACCTTGATGACAATATTGGCTTCGAAGGTGCTGGCGACTGTTTGTTGGACAGGCGCGGACCCTGGTTGTGGACCGGCTACGGATTTCGAACGGAGATTGAAGCCCATGCCGAAATTCGCCGATTCTTCGACATCGAAGTCGTGTCTATTCGACTGACGGATGCCC
>Ga0255052_10003559_pt1 | contig 10760 bp, 9 predicted proteins | sample JV7_2_21_MG_FD_188632 | JGI IMG/M metagenome (GOLD analysis project Ga0255052, IMG submission 188632) | Seawater microbial communities from Jervis Inlet, British Columbia, Canada - JV7_2_21 | ecosystem: Environmental > Aquatic > Marine > Inlet | place: Canada: British Columbia | collected...
GATCGCGATAAGCGATTGAGTCAACTGGAATCCGGAATTGAACGGATCAGACCATGGATCCAGGAATGCGGTCAGGCGTTCGAGGCGATAAGGCGATGTTATCGCCAGCGCCGCCATCGCCATTATCGTTGTACTGAAAAACAGCAGAAAATCACGAACGCGTGCGCCGGCAACGAAGAGCATCGCCAGTGCCGTCGCGAGGAGTACGATCGCGGCACCAAAGTCAGGTTCCGCCAGCAAGAGCCCGCAAGCGACGCTCAGGAGCAGCATCGGCCGCAGGAAGCCGACGAACTGTTCCCGCAGAGACCTGTTCTGTCTGACGAGATAGCCGGCGATATACAACAGCAGGCAAAGCCGTGCCGGTTCCGATACCTGGATGTTTATGACACCGACCCTGAGCCAGCGTGTACTGCCGTTGACAGCGTGGCCGACACCCGGAATAAGAACCACGAGAAGCAATGCCAAGCCGATCAGCAGCAGCAATGGCCCGAGGTTTCGCCACACACTCATCGGTATGAAAAGACAAAGGAACGCAGCAGCGCCTCCGATTAGCGCAGCGATTGCCTGGCGTTGAACGTAGTAGAACGGATCACCAACTGTATTATCCGAGACCGATATCGATGCCGACGCCAGAATGAGCAGACCGCCGATCAACAACGTAAGCCCGATCGACAGCAGTATCGGATCCATCTGCAACGGCGTCTTCAGGCGAGCCGGAAACGGCATTGTGGCGCTCGAGACATTCATATCGGCAAACCCAGAACTGCCTCGCCGAAGGCGTCGCCGCGAACCTCGAAATTCGGAAATTGGTCAAAGCTGGCGCAGGCCGGCGCGAGCAGGACCGTGTCGCCGGACTGGGCGAAACTGGCCGCATGCACTACCGCTTCATTGATGTCGTTTACGATATGGACCGGCGCCTGATCCACCAGCGCCTGTGCAATCTTGTCGGCATCGCTACCGATCAGAACCGCCGCTCTGAGCCTGTCGGTGAGCGCTGCCGACAGATGATTGAAATCGCCGCCTTTTGCCTCGCCACCCGCGATGAGCACGACGATGCCGTCGATCGATTCGATTGAGGCAACTGCTGCGCCGATATTTGTCGCTTTCGAATCATTGATGTAGTTCACACCGCCTTTGCGTGCGACCAGTTGCATGCGATGCGGTAATCCCGGAAATTCCGGAAGTACCTGCAGCGTCGCAGACAGCGCGAGTCCCATGAGATCTCCGGCAGCAAGCGCGGCAAGCGCATTCAATTGATTGTGCCGACCGACCATCGCCAGTTCGGATGTCGCAAGGAGCAGCTGCTCTCCACGGGTGAGAAACTCTACGCCGTCTTCCTCGAGCAGCCCGTAGTGTCCTTCCTCAGGCGCGTCCAGGCCAAAACTCACGACCACGGTCTCTTTGCCGACATGTTTGGCAATATCGGGATCGGCGCGATTGATTACCGCAGCGCCGGCGTTTCTGAAAATCCGGTACTTCGCCTTGCGATAGCTTTTCTCACTCTCGTGCCAGTCGAGATGATCCGCCGTAATATTCAGCAACACCGCGACTTTCGCCGGCAGCTTCTGTGTGCGTTGGAGCTGAAAACTCGAAAGTTCGAGCACGTAGAAATCGGGCTTATCGTGCTCCAGCAGATCGAGCGCCGGTTCACCGAGATTTGCGCCGGCCAGTGCTGTTTGTCCAGCAGCATCACACATCAGTGACAGCAGTGTCGTCACCGTGCTCTTGCCGTTCGAGCCGGTGACCGCGACAATTGCTGCGCGCGCCTCGCGCGCGAACAATTCGATATCAGACACGATTTCAATGCCGGCCGCTCGCGCCGCTTTGAGGAGCGGCTCCGAGTCGGAAATGCCGGGAGATACTACGATCCGGTTGATATTCTCGAGTGCAGCATCTGTGCTATCGCCGAGAATGACCTCGGCGTCCGGTGCAAGATCGTTTAGCTCATCAAGGCCCGGGGGCTCGCTTCGGCTATCGAAAAACCTGGCATTGACGCCATTTCGTTTCAAATACCTTGCGACAGACAAGCCGGTGACGCCCAAACCGAGCACAAGGTTCTCGACCTTCGCCGCAGCAGGCTTTCTGTAGCTTCGCTTTTTCTTCTTCGCCGCACTCATCGTATCTTCAGACTCGCCAGACCAATCAGGACAAGAATGACCGTGATAATCCAAAAGCGGACGATGACCTTTGGCTCCGCCCAGCCTTTCAGTTCGAAGTGGTGGTGCAACGGCGCCATTCGAAAGACACGGTGGCCGGTCAGCTTGAATGAAGCGACTTGAATAATGACGGACACTGTTTCGACGACGAAAACACCACCCATGATTGCCAGCACGATTTCCTGCCGGACAATGACCGCAACAATGCCGAGTGCGGCCCCGAGTGACAGGGCGCCGATGTCGCCCATGAACACCTGTGCCGGATATGTGTTGAACCACAGGAATCCCAGGCCTGCCCCGGCAAGCGCCGAACAAAACACGAGGATTTCGCCCGTGCCGGCAACATAGGGGATGCTGAGATAGTCCGAGAAGTTCACGTTGCCAGTGACATAGGCAAAAACGCCGAGCGCGCCACCAACCAGTACTGTCGGCATGATTGCCAGGCCGTCAAGACCGTCAGTCAGATTAACGGCATTGCTAAAGCCAACGATAAACAAATAAGTGACAGCGATTTGTAACATGCCAAGCGGTAACGCCAGGTCTTTAAAATAAGGGATCAGAAGCGAGGTGCTGACCGGGTCCACAGCCAGCAGGTAGAGTGAAACTGCTGCAATGATTGCTGCGATCGATTGCCAGAACAGTTTTTTGCCCACAGACAGTCCGGCGGGATCCTGCAATACGAGTTTCTTGTAATCGTCGACGTAACCGATCACGCCGAACGCAAGCGTCACAAACAATACAATCCAGATAAAGCGGTTCTCGAGATTTGCCCAAAGCACCGTGCTGACGACGATCGCCGTCAATATCAACGCACCACCCATCGTCGGTGTGCCGGCCTTTGGCAGGTGGCTCGACGGCCCAAATTCGCGAACCGGCTGCCCAACCTGACTAAGGCTGAGCTTTGCAATCATTCGCGGGCCGATAACGAATGACAGGATAAGGGCTGTCAGGGCACCGAGGATTGCGCGTAAGGTGAGGTAGCTGAAGACGTTGAACCCGGACTCGAACTTCGTGAGGTAGTCGGTGAGATATAGCAGCATGGTCAGGCCTTGCGTCTCATCGGCGGCTCGTTGATCAAGGCCTCGACCACACGCTCCATTTGCATGAACCTTGATCCTTTAATCAATATGTTGGTGTCTTCGGTTGCCGAACGTTGTATCTCCTCAATCAAGGCATCGATGTCCTCGTACCACTGTCCGCCGCTGCCGAAAGTCTTCACAGTGTTTTGTGACAAGGCGCCCGTTGCCAGAAGCCGATCAATACCCAGGCGCCTCGCCGCCCGGCCGACTGCCCTGTGCAGCAATACTTCGTCCTCGCCCAGCTCGCCCATATCGCCAAGCACCAGCCATTTCGGACCAGACTGTGCGACCAGAAACTCGGCTGCCGCGATGACGCTCTGCGGGTTCGCGTTGTAGCTATCGTCGTAAACAGTCAGGCCCGTAATGCCTTCGACCGGGTGCAGTCTTCCCGAGACCGCCTGCACGGATTCAAGGCCCTGCCGGATCTGTTTGCTGTTTATTCCGAGTCCGTGGAGTACGGCTGCCGCAGCACAGGCATTTTTGACGTTATGCAGGCCTGCAAGCGGCAATCTGATCGGAATCTCTTGCTGGTGAATGTGCAGGCTGAATGTCATCTCGTTGCCGTGCGCCTGAATATCCCTGGCAAAGACGGATGCGTCGGCTTCAATTCCGAAACTGATGACCCTGTCGTCCGGTAGCAGCGAGCTCCAGTAAGAGAAGTAGGAATCGTCTGCATTCAGCACTGCGAAGACCGGTGCAACCTGCCCCTGAAGTATTTCTCCCTTGCCCCGGGCGACGCCGTCGAGGTCTCCGAATCCCTCGAGATGTGCGGGTGCCACATTGGTAATAACGACGACTTCCGGTTCCGCCAGGGATGTCAGGTAGGCAATCTCTCCCGGGTTGTTCGCGCCCATTTCGATAACCGCGTAACGATGTTCTTCAGACAGACTCAGCAACATCAGCGGCAGGCCAACCTCGTTGTTGAGATTGCCGCGTGTTGCCAGTGTTGCGGCCGATAGCGAGAGGCAATTCGCGATTATTTCCCTGAGTGTCGTCTTACCGTTGCTGCCGGTAATTCCGATGACCTTCGCAGGCATTCGTTTGCGCCAGGCCGAGGCCAGCATGCCCAACGCAAGCCGCGTGTCATCTACCGTGATGTGTGGCAGATCAACGTCGGTTGCTGCTGGCAGCACGGCTCCAGCAGCGCTCTTCTCGGCAGCCGTCGAGGCGAATTCGCTGCCTTCGTAGTTTGGTCCGGCTAGCGCGAAGAACAGCTCGCCGGAACCAAGCGTCCGCGTATCGGTGCTGACGCCGGCAAAGTTACGGTCGGCTCCGTGCAGCGTACCGTTCATTATGTTTGCTGCCGCTATCAAGCTGCCCTCCATCACTTCCGCCGGGCACTTCGGCTCCGGCGAGCGAAAACATTCGCCAGCGCCGCGTCGTAGTCCGAGAATGAAAGGCGTTGATCGCCGATAAGTTGATAGTTTTCGTGCCCTTTTCCGGCAATCAGCACGATGTCGTCGTCAGCCGCTTCGTGGCTGGCATATGCAATCGCTGTGGCCCGGTCCTCGATAGCGATCACGCCGGGCTTTTCGCCGACGCCCTGCAGGACGTCGGCGATGATGTTGCCGGGTAATTCAGAGCGGGGATTATCGTTCGTAATGACGACGCGGTCGGCGAGTCTTGCCGCTACTTTACCCATCAACGGCCGTTTGCCGCGATCACGATCGCCGCCGCAACCAAACACGCACCAGAGCGATTTCCCGCAATGCGAACGTAGCGAACGCAATGCTGCCTCAAGCCCGGCAGGCGTATGTGCATAATCGACATAGACGGTGGGCGCACGTGAGTCTGCGACCCGCTGCATTCGGCCGGGCGGCGCGGTGACTTTGCTTAGAACATCGCAAGCATCGGCGACCGGGATTTCCCAGCTCAGAAGAAGCGCCAATACGCTAATTGCATTGGCAACGTTGAAATCTCCGGGCAACGGCACAAAAAACTCGAAATCGCCCCATGAGCTGTTGACAGCGATATTCGAGCCCCCTGCTGTTGCAACAACTGAACGAACGAATACAAACGGACGCGCATTGGCAATTCGGTCAAATCGTGTTGACACAGTAACGACATCTCTGCCGCATCGCTCGGCGAGCTCCTGGCCGAATTCGGTATCGAGGCTGACTATCCGGTGCGAAATATCTCTATCGAGGACGAGCCTCGCCTTTGTTTCGCCATATGCCCGCATACTGCCGTGGTAGTCGATGTGATCCCGGCTCAGGTTCGTAAAAATTGCACAATCGAAATGGACGCCATTGACTCGGTCCTGCTGCAGTGCGTGTGACGACACTTCGATCGCAGCATGACCAGCACCGGCGTCACGGAATGCCGCCAGTTTTTCATGCAGGTCGATGCACGCCGGTGTTGTCATATCGCTGTCCGTATCAAGCTCCCCTATGCCGAAACCCAGCGTTCCGAGGTATCCGCAAGTGTTGCCCAGCAGTTGCATGCACTCAGCGACGAGAAATGAAACGGTTGTCTTGCCGTTGGTACCGGTGACGCCGACAACTTTCATGTTCATGGATGGTGCATCGAAAAAGCGGTTCGCGATTTCGCCGATATGCGTCGTCAAGCCGGCGACCGGTATCAAAGGCACGCCGGCATTGTCCGGCGCAACAACATCGGCACTCGAGTCCCAGACGACGGCCTCGGCACCTGCTGCGAGCGCTTCGTCGACGTAATCCAGCCCATGACCGGTTTCTCCGACCAGCGCGAAGAACACATTCCCGGGTGACAGCTTCTTGCTGTCACTCGAGATGCCCGTGATCGCGACGTCTGGTGCATCGGCAATACCCTCAAGCAGCTCTTTCAGGGTGTTGTGCGGCTTCAGGGCTTCAGCCGGCATGTTCATTGACTCATTGCCTGCATGACGCTGCCGGAATCGAGTGTGGGCAACGCGTCCGGCGGGACAGCGAGCAGTCGCAATGATTCAGCCATGATATCGGCGAAGACGGGCGCCGCAACATCGCTGCCGTAATACAGGTCGCCGCCGGGCTCATCGATGACGACGACTACAGCCAATCGCGGACTGCTGGCAGGTGCCAGGCCGGCAAAAATAGAAATGTACTTGTGTTCCGAATACCCGCCAGCCGCAAATTTCCAGGAAGTTCCCGTCTTCCCGGCAACGCGATATCCCGTTACGCTTGCCTTCGTGCCAGTGCCACCCGGACGTACGACTTCCTCCATCATGCGTCTGACAGCTTTGGCCGTGTCATCACTGATGACTCGTTCACCCACATTTGGCTGATCCAGTTTGACGAGGGATACGGGCCGGAGCCGACCGTCATTTGCAAGCGCTGCGAAGGCTTGTGCGAGTTGCAACGGCGTTACGGACACGCCATAGCCATAGGCAAGTGTTGCCCGACTTATCTGTTGCCAATGGCTGTAATGCGTCAGGAGTCCGGCTGACTCACCCGGAAAGCCTGAGGATGTCAGGGAGCCGAGACCGAAACTCCTCATCGTCTCCCATAACTGGTCAGGCTCCAGCGACATTGCAATTTTGCTTGCGCCTACGTTGCTCGAACGCGAAAGAACTGTCGTCAGACTGATTCTTCCCAGGTTTCGGCGATCTTCGATTTTCTTCGGCCCGACCATGATGTAACCGGGAGCGGTATCGACATAGCTGCTCGGTCGGTATCGGCCGCTTTCAAGGGCAGCCGCGAGGATCAGTGGTTTGATGCTGGACCCGGGTTCAAAAATGTCGGTTATTGCCCGGTTGCGATATCGCTCTGCCGAGAACTGCGCCCTGTCATTCGGGTTGTAGGTAGGCTGGTTGACCATTGCCAGGACCTCACCCGTGAGTACGTCGAGAACTACAATAGAACCCGAATCCGCATGGTGCTGCTGAATCGCCGCTTTGAGCGTCCGGTATGCGAGGTATTGGAGACGCAAGTCGATACTGGAGGCCAGGTCCTTGCCATGACGCGGCGGCCGAATGCTCTCGACCTTTTCAACGGGCCGGCCGAGGCGGTCTTTCAACACGCGCTTGGCGCCCGACTCACCGCCCAGCCAGTGGTTAAACGCAAGCTCAAGCCCCTCCTGACCATCATCATCGACACTGGTAAAACCAACAAGGTGGCCCGCTACCTCCCCGGCGGGATAGTAACGGCGGTACTCACGTAGTACGTTGACACCCGGCAGCTTTAAAGTTATCACCCGATGTGCCTCGTCCGGCCTCAGGTGACGCTTAAGATAAAGAAACTTTTTGTCCATACTCCGCGTTATGCGACGCATCAACAATTGCGAATCGAAATTCAGCGCAGCTGCAAGCTTCGGCACGCTATTCACGGCCGAGGCGAGTTCCTTCGGATTTGCCCAGACGCTGTCGACCGGTGTGCTGATGGCCAACGGTTCACCATTGCGGTCGGTGATCGAGCCTCGATGTGCAGAGATTTTTTCCGTGTGCAGGTGTCGCGTATCCGCCTGGTGGTTCAGAAAGTCCTTATCAAGAACCTGTAAGTAGACGGCCCGCGCAACCAGCGACGACGCGGCCAGCACGAAGAATGCAAGCACTATGGCGACTCTGCCGACGAACCGCCGCGCAGTCTGTTGTTTGGTTTCTGCTGCTCGGTTCATTGTCGTTCGATTACGTAAATCTCTCCGGACTGCGGGCGTACGAGCGACATTTCTTCGACTGCAAGGCGCTCGATTCGTGCATGAGTTGCCCAGGTACTCTGTTCGATTTGGAGCTGACCCCATTCGATGTTCAGTTCGTCGCGTTCGGTCGTCAGGTTTTCGAGTTCGACAAACAACTTGCGGGAATCGTGTTTTGTGTAAATCAGGGCCAGTGCTGACAGAACGCAGACCGCCACGAACACGACTATCAGGAGAAACGGCTGTCGTCCGTTGCCTGTTTCCATCACAAGCGCTCCGCAATTCTGAGACGTGCGCTGCGTGCGCGAACATTCGCCGCGATTTCTTCGGCTGTCGCGCTGATAGCTTTGCCAATTAGTTTGAACGGGGGCTTGCTCTCCGCTGGTATAAACGGCAATCCGCGATATTGTTCGGGCTCTCTCGATGCGTTCCGCATGAATCGCTTGACGATTCGGTCTTCGATCGAATGAAAACTGATCACACAAAGACGCCCACCCGTGCGTAACAGACCTACAGAAGCTGCCAGCGCAGATTCGAGTTGCTTTAGCTCGTCGTTAATCTGGATGCGAATGGCCTGAAATGTTTTCGTCGCAGGATGTTTTCGGCGCTGTCGACGAGGAATTGCTGCCGCTACGACTTCAGCCAACTGTTCAGTCCGTACGATTGCTGCATTCGATCTTGCTGCAACGATCGCGCGGGTAATCGGGCCGGCGAACCTTTCATCTGCGTATTTGATGAGCACTGCTTTCAAGGTTTTTTCATCCACATCCGCGAGCCATTCGGCTGCGCTGACCCCCGATTGAGGGTCCATTCGCATGTCCAGGGGTCCTCCCCGCATAAAGCTGAATCCTCTCCCCGCTTCATCCAGTTGTGGTGATGAGACCCCCAGATCGAATAGCAATCCGTCCACTTTTCCGAGCAGGTTTCTGTCCAGCGCAATTTTCTTGAGTTCCGCAATTTCACCCCTTACAATTTCGAACCGCGGGTCATCTGTTAGTACTTTCGGCGCTGCGGCTATAGCCTCCGGATCACGATCAATCGCAATCAATCGGCCCTCCGGCCCCAGTATTTCGGCTATCGCACTGCTGTGTCCCCCACGGCCAAACGTTCCATCCACGTAGCAACCGTCCGGCCGGATGTTTAATCCTTCAAGAACCGGTCCTTTGAGAACCGGCACATGCCCGTGGTTCTTCACCGCTCGCCCGCATTTATCTACAGCGAGAGTGACTCAAGGTCGGGCGGCAATTCCCCGTCATCGTCAGTATCACGCCACTCATCCCGTTTTCCGTTCCAGCGTTCCTCGTCCCAGAGCTCAAACTTATTCCCCTGGCCGATCAGAATTGCCTGTCGATCGAGTCCGGCGAAATCGCGCAGTTCCCGTGACAGCAAAATGCGTCCATGCCCATCGATATCGACTTCGGTCGCGTATCCGACCATGATTCTCTGCATTTGCCGGGCCAGCTTGTGGAGACTCGGCAGGCGCATGAGTTTTCGCTCGATCTCCTCCCAGTCCGGTAATGGATAGATGAGCAGGCAGTGATCCCTGTCGACCGTGGCAATCAGTTGTCCGTCGCAACGCGCAGCCAGCCGCTCCCGATATCGGGTCGGAATAGCGAGGCGCCCTTTGGCGTCCAACGTGATTTTGGTGGCCCCACGAAACACGGTATTGTTGATGAGCTCCTAGCCATGTGGAATGCATTAGCCCATCTTCTCCCACTTTTTTCCACTTTTCGACACTATATTCGCGCGATTCAGCAGCGTCAACTCAGAGGTCCAAATAATTCTTGTTGTACAGGGACTTAGAGACTATTTCGTGGCTGAATTCGGGCGAATTGTGGCGCTCAATTGGAACTATAAATCAGTCACTTAAGGCCGTTTTTTCCATCTACACTTATATATGTGTCGCCAGTCCGCGACAGCATTGGATTTTTCGGCGTTCGCGCGGGCCCGCTTTCGGCCTGCGCTGACTATTCGCGCAGCACGGTCTCGTGTAAGAAAGGAAGGTGCGGGGACGGACCCTGAAAAGGTGAGAAAGCAAGAGCCGGCAATAAGCCGGGTTCTGTCGTGGACAACCATTCATCTGGGACGACCGTCACCGATCGCCTCTAGCAACCTACCCGGGAGTCCGCTCGGGGCCGGCGGTGCAGACCGAAGTCTGCGCACTCCCCTATTTGGTCTTGCTCCAGGCGGGGTTTACCGTGCCGCGGCGTGTTACCAGCCGCGCGGTGCGCTCTTACCGCACCTTTTCACCCTTACCGGCGCGCAGTGCGTGCTTAGGCGGTTTGTTTTCTGTGGCACTTTCCATGGGCTCTCGCCCTCCAGGCGTTACCTGGCGCCCTGCCCGCTGGAGCCCGGACTTTCCTCCGCAATCGCCCCGAAAGGCGACCCGGCGGTTGTCTGGCCGACTCTTACTTTCTCGAGCCGATCATTTTACAACAACGGGCTTTGATAGGGGCGGATCATTGCCCGGCACCTGTTGTGAACTCGAGTGGTGTGCGTCGGGTGTGTCCCACGAGCGAGTCTGCCCGAGCGAGGGGGATGGGCCCGATGCATACCACGAGCAAGCGCAGGAAGCACCGCCCTGCTGCCCGTCAGGACGGGCGAAATCAATAGGCAGGGCCTTCTTCACCGGCCGCGTCCCGCATTTCCCAGGTGGAGATCATCGGAAAGACCTTGAAGAGAAGGAGAAATACAAGAAGGAACCCCGCGAAAAGGCCGGCGACCAGTATCAATTCGTACGTCGAGGAGAATGGCGTGTGATTTTCCAATCTCGCGGGTACTACGAGGAGATAACGATTAATCCAGACACCAACGTTAATTGCAGCGCCGACCAGGAGTATCGACCACCAATGGCGCTTGACGGGCGCAAATATCAGCGCACCAAGCGGAATTCCGAAGACACAGACCACCATAATCCAGAAATACTTGCCGTAGTGGC
>Ga0255052_10003560_pt1 | contig 10759 bp, 10 predicted proteins | sample JV7_2_21_MG_FD_188632 | JGI IMG/M metagenome (GOLD analysis project Ga0255052, IMG submission 188632) | Seawater microbial communities from Jervis Inlet, British Columbia, Canada - JV7_2_21 | ecosystem: Environmental > Aquatic > Marine > Inlet | place: Canada: British Columbia | collected...
CGCTCCCCAGATGCTCAGGCAGACGGCGATCACCGGCAGCGCCGTCGCTTTCATTGAAACGCCGAGGCCGGCAATGATGTTTGTCGCGTCGCCTGTCAGGGAAGCATTAGCGATCGACCTCACGGGCTTGAAATCCGTTCCGGTGTAATACTCGGTGATAACGACCATGGCAGCGGTCAGCGCCAGGCCGATTAGCGCGGAACCGAATATCCCTGTCGCGTTGCCGCTGGCGGCCATCATCATGTTTGTAATCGGGTAGAAGGCGATTGCGGCAAGGACGCCGGCTACGATCACGCCTTTGTAAAGGGCACCCATGATCTTGCCGCCCTCGGAGGTGCGAACGAAGAATGTACCGATAATGGAAGCGATGATTGATGCAGCTCCCAGAACCAACGGATAGATGATGGCAGCATCCGTATAAGTCGCCGAGACGAGTGCGCCGAGCAGCATGGTAGCGATAATTGTTACTGCATAAGTTTCGAAGAGGTCCGCGGCCATGCCGGCGCAGTCGCCGACATTGTCGCCGACATTGTCGGCGATCACTCCCGGATTTCGGGGATCGTCTTCCGGAATACCTGCTTCGACTTTGCCGACGAGGTCCGCACCGACGTCGGCGCCCTTGGTAAAAATGCCGCCGCCGAGTCGTGCGAATATGGAAATCAGGGAGCCACCGAATGCCAGTCCAACGAGCGCGTGTATCGCATCGTTAGCGGTACTGCCGGTGCTGGTCAGCAGGTAGTAGTAACCGGCGACGCCGATGAGACCGAGCCCGACGACGAGCAAGCCGGTAATCGCCCCGCCACGGAAAGCGATATTCAATGCCGGATTGATGCCTTTAGTCGCGGCTTCGGCGGTTCGAACATTCGCTCGCACGGAGACAAACATGCCAATGTAGCCGGCCGCCGCAGAAAATATTGCGCCGATAGCAAAACCGATCGCAGTATACCAGTCGAGGGCAATACCGAGAATGACGAACAGAACGACACCGACCACCGCGATCGTGAAGTACTGCCGATTCATGTAGGCGGCGGCGCCTTCCTGAATGGCCCGCGAAATCTCCTGCATGCGCTCGTTGCCGGCAGGTTGCTTGAGGATCCATTGTACGGACATGATTCCGTACAAAAGCGCAAGAACACCCGCGCCTATGGCAAGCCACAGAGCAAATTCAGTTGTCATCAAATTGTCTCCTGATCAAATAATTGACCCCGGTGCGAGGAGGGCGCCCGGGGCGATCCAAAATCATGTGTGAATTCGAACAGACGGCTGGAAAAAGAACGCTTTTCGCGCCGCTTATCGTTATTTGTACATCACCTGTTCGCCGCGACTCCCTGAGCCAGTGCACGACCCACCCGCGGCAGGCGGCGCATCATACCACAAAGTTTGTCTTCAACTTCTTCACAACCCTGACGTTTTTCAGGCTGACATACCTGGGTAAGCCATTGATATAGGGCGGATAATCCTCTCCGCGGATCAGCGGCGCGAGATATCGGCGACAGGCAGGCGTAATTGAGAATCCGTCAGAGCTGATGAATCGCCGTGGCACCTTTTTCTCCTTGTTGGCGATACGGGAGAGCGGTGCCTGGTCTATGCGCCAGCGGTACGGACTGTCAGAGACTCGCTTTATGACAGGCATGACGGCGGTTTTCCCCGCCAATGCAAATTTGACGGCGGCTTTGCCGACGGCATAGGCCTGATCGACATCAACCGCCGAGGCAATATGCCGCGCCGAGCGCTGAAGATAGTCGGCAATGGCATAATGATATTTGAAGCCAAGATTCTCTCTGACCAGGTTGGCGACGACGGGCGCGACACCACCAAGCTGTGTGTGACCGAACGCGTCTCTTGTACCGGCTTCTGCCAGGAATTTTCCATTGGCGTAACGCGCGCCTTCACTAACAACGATGACACAGTAGCGGTACCGCCTGACGCACTCTCTGACTCGCTTCAAGAATGCCGCTTTCCTGAACGGAATTTCGGGAAATAGAATGATGTGCGGAGCATCGCCGGGTCGGTTGCCAGCCAGGCCGCCGGCGGCCGCGATCCAGCCTGCGTGCCGTCCCATCACCTCAAAGACAAATACTTTTGTCGAGGTCTCAGCCATCGAAATGACATCGAGGGCGGCTTCCCGGGTGGATACGGCAACGTATTTCGCAACGGAGCCGAATCCCGGACAGTTATCGGTAACCGGTAGATCGTTGTCGACGGTCTTCGGAATGCCCAGACAAGTAACCGGAAAGCCCATGCGCTCGCTGAATAGCGACACTTTGTGTGCCGTGTCCATCGAGTCATTGCCGCCGTTGTAAAAAAAGTACCCGATATCGTGTGCTTTGAAGACCTTGATCAGCCGTTCGTATTGGGCACGATTCTCCTCGATGCCCTTGAGTTTGTACCGTGCGGATCCAAAAGCGCCGCCCGGCGTATGACGCAGCGCAGCGATCGTCGCGGCACTTTCCTTATTCGTGTCAATCATGTCTTCTGTCAGAGCGCCAATGATGCCGTTGTGGCCGGCGTAAACGTTGGAGATCCGGTGTTTGTTTTTTCGGGCGGTCTCGATCACGGCGCACGCTGTGGCATTAATGACAGCGGTAACACCACCCGATTGGGCATAGAACGCATTCATTTTCGACATCAAGTCTTGTTCCTTGTCGTAGGCTTGAATCGGGGCGAAGCATAGCCGAAACTCGCCGCAGGTTCACCGGCTGACAGGTTTGACCCGATGCTATATAGCCGGTAGCGTATGCCGCCCTTGAGAGGTCACACAGTGAATATAACCATGCGGATCGTATTGTTGGGTGCGCCGGGATCCGGCAAAGGCACGCAGGCCAGGAAACTGATGGCTGACAGAAATATTCCGCAAATATCTACCGGTGACATGTTACGCGCCGCGGTGGCGGCTGGCACAGGTTTTGGTCAGCAGGCGAAAAAGATCATGGAAGCGGGCGAGCTCGTCCCGGACGACATCATGCTCGGCATCGTCAGCGAAAGGCTGGCCGAGGATGATGCCGCAGACGGATTTATCCTCGACGGTTTTCCGCGAACGGAAAAACAGGCACTTGACCTCGACGATCTCCTGGATCGACGAGGGCAGCCTCTGGATTCGGTGGTCCTGATGGATGTGGATTTCGACATTCTGTTGAAGCGCCTGACGGGCAGGCGCACCTGCTCGGTGACCGGCAAGCTCCTGAATATTTATTTTTCGCCGCAGGAGGAGCTGGATGCCTGCGTAGCCGCCGGCGGTGAATTGATTCAACGCGATGATGATAACGAAGAGACCATAAGCAATCGCCTCGAAGTGTACCGCTCGCAGACTGAATCCCTGATCGAATTCTATGGCGCCACAAACAGACTGAAGGTCGTCGATGCGGCTAGTAGCGTCGATGAGGTTTATAAGCGGATTCTGAAGGCACTGGCAGCTTGATCGACGGGTGATTCAGGAGCATCTCGGATTTCTACGCCCCCAAAATCTCCAGCAACCGTCCACCAACCATTTCTGCGCGCCATCCTGTAAACACGCGCGACTGTCGATCGCTCTGCAGCGATGCAGCCAGCTCTCTTCTGGGCGCGATGATCTCTGCTGCGATTCCCAGTTCCTCGGCGCAGGCTGAGACGGCCGCCTGCATGTCTTTCAGTACTGCCTTATGTTTTTCGTTCGGTTTCGGCGGCGGTTCATATCCGACGTTATCCTCTCGGGCTGCCGCAAGAATTTGCAGGAGCGCGTTTGCGGCGCGACGTAGCGTACGCGGCGCAAGCCCCCGAATAGCGGCCAGCGATTCCCGATCTTCAGGCCCGGTCGAGGCGATCTCGAGTAAGACCGCATCTTTGATGATCCACTGGCGTGGCCGGTCGGAACGCTCGGCCTCACTTTCGCGCCAGCTCGCAAGCCTGGTGGCAGCAGCGCGAGCCCGTCCGCGCAGATTCCTGGCTCCCTTGAGGCGGTCGACTGCGTGCCTGGGATCACCCTTGTATAGCGATGGCCTCAGTAGATCGGCGGAGTCTTCCTCTGCCCAGCTCAGCCTGCCGAGTTCGGCCAGCCGTCGAGATAGCTCCTCGTACGCTGGCAACAGGTATTCGACATCCTCGGCAGCATACTCGAGCGCCGCGGCAGGCAGTGGTCGCCGCGTCCAGTCAGCGCGCGTGTGCGATTTTGCAAGCTCAACACCAAACAGCTCTTCGACGAGGCCGGCGTATCCGAGTTGTGGCGCAAAGCCCAGGAGACCGGCTGCAATCTGCGTATCGAAGATCGTTCCAGGCATACGATCTGAGGTGTGGAAAAGCACTTCGATGTCCTGCCGGGCGGAGTGCACCACCCAGTGGCAATTCATCAGGCTGCGCCAGAAACTATCGAGATCGCCCTCACCCGTCGGGTCTGCACAGTAAATGCCTTCAGCTGTCGCAATTTGCACGAGGCAAAGTTGCGGATAGAAGGTCTTCTCACGCATGAATTCAGTATCGAGCCCGATGCGCCTTTCAGAAGGGAGCAGGGCGCTGACGGCGTCATTCGAACGGAGATCGACAAACTGATATTTGGGCATTTCGTGGTTGGCATAAGGATTTCAGCAAGGAAGGTTAACATGCGATGATTGTGCCTACGTAGGGCGTCGCGATGGGCAAATAGTGCAACAGATCTTCAGCGCATTTCTGGACCTTATCCTGTTGCGCAAGGGACCGGAGGACCTGCCGAAATCTCCGCTGCTGCTCGCAATGGCCATTATCATGACCATCGTCTCGCAATTGCTGTTGCATGTGATGGTCGAGACGAATTACAGCACAGATCTTTTTCTGGACTTTGCTACCGAGCTGCTCAAGGTTGGCTCATATGTTGCCGTCTTGTTTGTATCAGGATTCATCAGTCGAATTGAGCAGACGATGACGGCGATCATAGGTTGCACGGCGATCATGGTGTTGCTCTTTGTCGCAATTTTCATACTGTCCCGGCCGTTTATCGGGCACGAGCTGGCCGGCGCCATTGCCTGGTTCGTGACGCCATGGCTGATCCTGGTCGAGGGACACATTATTGCAAGAGCGATACAGCAACACGCGTTCACAGGTATTGCTATTGCAGTTTCGATATTTATTCTGCAACTTGGTTTTTATGTGACGTTTAGCGCGGGTCCGGAGGGCGTTGTCAGCTGATGCATATTCACATTCTCGGTATCTGTGGGACGTTCATGGGAGGTGTTGCCGCCCTGGCAAAAGCGGCAGGACATCGTGTTTCGGGTGGCGACGCCAACATCTATCCGCCGATGAGCACCCAGCTAAAGAGCCTCGGCATTGCCGTTCATGATGGCTACGACGTCGGCCAGCTGGAGCCGACGCCCGATTGTGTCGTGATCGGCAATGCGATGAGCCGGGGCAACGCGACAGTCGAGGCAGTCCTGGACCGTGGTATTCCCTATACCTCTGGGCCGCAATGGCTGTCGGAACACGTCCTGAAGGATCGCCAAGTAATCGCCGTTGCGGGAACGCACGGAAAGACAACGACGGCCAGCATGCTGGCGTGGATTCTGGAGGAAGCGGGTCATTCGCCTGGTTTTCTGATCGGTGGCGTGCCGACAAACTTCGATGTGACGGCCGGTTATGGGGAATCGAATTACTTTGTCGTGGAGGCGGACGAATACGATACCGCGTTCTTCGACAAACGGGCAAAGTTCGTTCACTACCGACCACATACGCTTATCCTCGGTAATCTCGAATTCGACCACGCCGACATTTACAAAGACCTCGACGCAATCCTTTGGCAGTTCCACCAATTGTTGCGGACGATTCCAAAAAGCGGCCGTGTCATTCTGAACAATGCAGACGAAAACCTCAAAACGCTTCTCGAAATGGGCTGCTGGTCGACCACAGAGTCATTTGGTATCGGGGAAGGTGACGAGGACTGGACAGCACGGTTTCTGGACGCCGGCGAGCGACGCATCGGTGTTTCCCAGCGCGGTGGCGCGACAGCCGAGGGCAGCTGGCAGCTCAGCGGTAGCCACAATCTCGAGAATGCACTGGCAGCGATCGCAGCAGCAAAGTCTGCCGGCGTTTCAGTGCAGCAGGCAGTTGCAGCGTTGTCTCGGTTCAAGGGCGTCAAAAGACGGTTGGAGAGGACGGCGACGGTCGCGGATATTTCGATTTACGATGATTTTGCTCATCACCCTACTGCGATCCGTCGAACGATCGCCGGTCTGAAAAAACGATTTCCGGGGCAACGCATCGTGGTCGCGCTGGAGCCAAGATCGAACACGATGAAGCTCGGCGTGCATAACGAGGCACTCGCCGCATCGCTGGAAGATGCGAGCCTCGCCTGTATTTACAGGCCCAGTGACTTGGCTGCGGAGTTAGACGACTGCCTTGCATCGCTCGGCGATCGGTTGCATCTACATGCTGACTACGACGAACTCGTAGCGGATCTGGCCGTCGAACTTCAGCCGGGTGACCAGGTCGTTTTCATGAGCAACGGCGGATTTGGATCAGCGCGCCAAAAACTGACGGGAACCCTGCAGAAGAGCCGCTAGCCGTAGCGCCCGGTCGATTTGTCATTTTTCCGTCCTATACTTGGGGAAACCCCAGCCCGGCCCAGCGATTGTGTTCCAGGTAAAGCGACGGTTTCTCTAGTGAAAATTCCGCTATTTCCATTACGTACGGTTCTCTACCCGGGTGGCCCGTTGCCGCTGCGCATATTTGAGCCACGTTATCTGGATATGATCAGCGACTGCCTCAAGAGAGATGTTCCGTTTGGAGTCCTGCTGATCAGGAGCGGCAGCGAGACCGGTCCGGCTACGACATACCAGGTCGGTACACTTGCGAGAATTACTGACTGGTATCAGGGTAGCGACGGTCTCCTCGGTGTCACAGCAGTCGGCGGGCAGAGGTTTCGCCTGATGTCTGCCAAACGCCAGCCCGACGGACTGAACATTGGAGAAATACAATTACTGGAATACGAGAGCCGCTGTTCGCTGCCGGAAGAATACAAGCCTCTCGCGCGTATTCTCGTCGGCGTCCTCGACGACCTGGGCCGCCTGTATGAATCACTTGACAGGCAGTACGACGATGCCGGCTGGGTCGGTTACCGCTTCGCCGAGATTCTGCCGATCAGCCCTGAGCAAAAGCAATCCTGTCTGGAATCGGACGATGCGATAGAGCGCCTGCACCTTGTCCGAGAAGTGCTGGATACGGTTCGCGGCCCGGGGAATGCTACCTGAGAGGCGATATATTCGGGCTGGTTACGATTTCAGTGTTGCGAATACGCGTTTGGCTCGCGAAAGCGTTTCGGATATTTCCTCGTCGCCATGTGCGTCGGACACGAAGCCGGCCTCAAAAGCCGACGGCGCAAAATAAACGTCCGATTCAAGCATCCCATGGAAGAACTGCCGAAACAGCTCAGTATTTGCTGCTGTCACTTGTGCAAACCGCCTTATTGGCCCGTCCGCGCTGAATACAAACCCGAACATGCCGCCCGCTGCCTCGACTGCCAGCGGCACGCCGGCGCCACGTGCGACTTCGGCCAGACCATTCACCAGCTGCCGCGTTCGTTCGCCGAGAGAAGAATAGAAACCGGGTCTTTCGAGCCCTTGCAAAGTTGCCAGGCCGGCCGCCATCGCAAGCGGGTTGCCCGACAGCGTGCCTGCCTGATAAACAGGACCGTCCGGTGCGATACTCGCCATGATGTCAGCGCGCCCACCGAAAGCGGCGGCCGGCATTCCGCCGCCGACGATCTTTCCGAGTGTTGTCAGATCAGGTTGAATGTCGAAAATCTCCTGCGCACCGCCTTTCGCCACCCGGAATCCGGTCATCACTTCGTCGAAAATCAAAACAGCCTCACACTGATCGCACTGTGACCTGAGCGTTTCCAGAAAACCAGGCTCCGGCGGCACCATGTTCATGTTGCCCGCGATCGGCTCGACGATGACGCAAGCGATTTGCTCGCCGACCTCTGCAAACACGGCCTCTACTGCTGCCGGGTCGTTGAAATCGAGTGTTATCGTGTGTGCGGCCAGCCCCGCCGGAACACCGGGCGAGCTTGGCACACCGAGGGTCAGTGCTCCCGATCCTGCCTTGATCAGCAAGGAGTCGGAGTGGCCGTGATAACAGCCTTCAAACTTGATGATTTTGTCACGCCCCGTGAATCCACGGGCAAGTCGAATGGCACTCATCGTCGCTTCTGTGCCCGAACTCACCATTCGGATTCGTTCAATCGACGGCATGAATTCACATATTTTCTGCGCGAGACGGGTTTCGGCCACAGTAGGCGCGCCGAAACTGAGTCCAGCCCTGGCTGCGTCAGTAACGGCTTCGACGATATCGGCGTGCGCATGACCCAGGATCATGGGCCCCCATGAGCCAACGTAGTCAATCATCTGCCGGCCATCTTCTGTCTGCAGCCAGGCGCCTTTTGCGCTCTTGAAGAACACCGGCTCACCGCCAACGGCGGCGAACGCCCGAACTGGTGAGTTAACGCCGCCGGCAATATATTTTTTCGCTTCCGCGAAAAGGCTCATACGAAGTCTCCCATAGAGAGGTGCATGCTACCGAAGTGGCATTCAGTCATAAACCCCCGGGGTTCAACTGGTAGACTGCGGCCATAACGAGTGTAGGAGCCGCTCCTGCATTCGAATTTGACACCTTTAGATAACGCCCCATGAAAACCTACATGTGTCTCATCTGCAGCTACGTCTATGACGAAGAGGAGGGCGATGTTGAATCGGGGATTCCGGCGGGCACAAGATGGGAGGATGTCCCCTTGTCATGGCGGTGCCCCGACTGCGGTGCCGGAAAAGAAGATTTCGAGATGGTCGAAATTTAACTACCCGGCTCTCTCAACTGATCGGTAGTAATCCCAATCTTTGACAGAAGAGCCGGCACGCCGTCATCGCCAATCAAATGCAGGGTGCCGACGACGATCAGGTAGTCGTCTTGCTCTCCGATCAAATTCCTGATTCGTTCTACCCAAGCTTCATTTCGATCTACGACGAGTGTTCTGTAGAGTTCCGGGTATCGTTGCATTTCGACCAGCAGGTTTTCTTCCAGAAAATCAATATCGCCGTGCCGCCACGCGTTAATCAAAAGGTCGAGATTTTCCTCTATCTTCAGACTCTCCCGAAGCGTTTGGATAAGCAGTGAACGCTGTGCCGACAATGACAGCTTGTCGAGGAACTCGAGTTGTTCGCGCATGCTTTCGAGGCCGAGAATTTCCTTGTTATCTTCGCCGGCCTTCGCCGCAAGGTGAAACTCGATTCCGTATGCGGGATTGAAACCGATTCTGAGGAGCATCATTTGCTCAATTGTAATGGCTGCCAGCCATGGTTCGGTTTGCGCGAGCATGAGGAATGGAATGTCAAGCTGCGATGCGTAGTCGACCGCTTCGTCATAGAGACTCGGCCCCATGATTTCCTGCAGTGTGCCGCCGTCTTTGATGACACCCAGTTCGTTGACCATTCCGGCCATTTCAATCGGGTCAAGGTCGTCGACGTCTACTTCCATGATCAGGATATCGGCGTCTTCGTAGGCTTTCTCTATCGCAGTCGGAATCGGATGGTCCTGCTGCCTGAGCACATGCACCGAACCGAGCAGGTAAATTCGGTTGCTTGCTCCATTGATCTGCCACATCGAGATTGGGTGGCCCGTACTCTGTGGTGCCGCACTGCCGGCCGCGATGATCAAGCAGATCATCAGGAAGCAATGCAAGAGTGTGGATCGACGGGTCATTCAGTCGGACAGCCAGATCAGCTTCGTTTCCACAGTGCCATCCGGGTGCAGGCTGATTCTGCGGTATGCGGGTGGATTATCGTCCAGCGCAAATTCATTACTTGCCACCTTGAATTGCCGGCAAGTGGACGGCGTTCCGATAATCTGTACGGAATCATGCGAACCCTCGAATTCCTGGTGCACGTGTCCGAAGATTGCTGCCCTGACTTTACCGGTCCGCGCTATCAGGCGCAGGAATTCTTCGCCGTTTCGAAGACCGACCGAGTCAAGCCACTTGCAGCCGACGGGCAACGGCGGATGGTGAAGGCAAATCAATACGTGGTCGGCTGTCGTTTCATCGAGCAATTTCTCAAGCCTTTCCATTTCCTGGTCATCAACGCGCCCGGCAGCATCATTGCGAATGCAACTGTCGACACCGGCGATTAACCAGTTTCCGTGCATGACAGATTCGCAAAAGTGAAATTCTGGACTGGCAAGCGCGTCTTTCATGATCGCGCGTACATCATGATTGCCCGGTACGCAATACACCGGAAGACCGAGAGGCCGCATCAGTTCACAGAAGCGGTCGTAAGCCTCCCGGCTGTCATCCTGAATCAGGTCACCCGTCATCGCTACTAGGTCGGCGCTCCAGCCTGAACGCCGGATATGGCCAAGCACGTTTTGAAGTGAGGAATGGGTTACGGTGCCCCGCAGACTCGAATCCGAATCCGCGAACAGATGCGGGTCCGTAACATGCAGGACCCGTATAGGATCAGTCGACGTATGAATAGCGCTACGACCTTTTGTCGGTGCGGCTTTCCGCAATCTCCTGTACAGGGATAATAGCTGGTTGCGCGGCGTCAGGCCACGACAAAAAATAGGAACGGGCTCTGTGAGGACCGTTCGCCATTTTTCCCTGTCTGCAAATCAATACCGGTAAAGCTCGGGTTTGAACGGCCCGTTTTTGGAAACGCCGATATAGTCCGCCTGTTCATCGGACAGCTCAGTGATTTTGGCACCTACGCGGTCGAGGTGAAGCCGGGCTACTTTTTCATCGAGGAGTTTCGGCAGGACATAGACTTCGGACTTG
>Ga0255052_10003563_pt1 | contig 10756 bp, 10 predicted proteins | sample JV7_2_21_MG_FD_188632 | JGI IMG/M metagenome (GOLD analysis project Ga0255052, IMG submission 188632) | Seawater microbial communities from Jervis Inlet, British Columbia, Canada - JV7_2_21 | ecosystem: Environmental > Aquatic > Marine > Inlet | place: Canada: British Columbia | collected...
TCGGGCGTTGGCTCGGCCTTTGCCACGGGTTTGGGTTCCGTCTTAGCTTCGGGCGTTGGCTCGGCCTTTGCCACGGGTTTGGGTTCCGTCTTAGCTTCGAGCGCTGGCTCGGCCTTTGCCACGGGTTTCGGTTCCGTCTTAGCTTCGGCCGCTGGCTCGGCCTTTGCCACGGGTTTCGGTTCCGTCTTAGCTTCGGGCGTTGACTCGGCCTTTGCCGCGGGTTTCGATTCAGTCTTTGCTTCGGGCGTTGGCTCGGCCTTTGCCGCGGTTCTTGGTTTAGCCTTCGCCTTGGGCTTCGGTGCCGATTCTGGTATTGCCTTTGCTTCCGTTGCCTTTTTCTTTCGAGGCCGCGATGGTTTCGATTCACTCACCGGCGTCAGGTTCGGCGATGTCTCGTCCAGCGCAACGTCTTGCGCGGATTTCTTTGCCTTATCGGCCGCGCGTTCTTCATCGGTGCGTGCTTTGGGCGGGCCGCTCTCGATCGGAGTTGCGGCAGCCTCGGTCTCAGGTGCTTTTGCCGGTTTCCGTTTAGTTGGTTTCTTCTTTCGGGCTTTGGGCTTTTCAGTCGGCGGTTTTTCCGCTGCCACTATATCCGTCCTGGCTTTTTCAACGACTGCCTTGTCACTGGCCGGTATTTCGGTCGCGGGCCTATCAGCACGATTGCCATCAACATTAGATTGAGTTTCACGTGGCTGCTCGACGTTCCCATCCCGCGCCGGCCGATCAGTGCTGCGCCGACGACGGCGACCACCGCGGCCACGCCGGTTGCGGGACGGCTTGCGCTCGCCCCCTGGCGCATCATCAGTTTTGTTCTGAGATTGCTTGGTTGCCTGCGGTTTCTGTTTGCCGTCGTTTTCTGCCGTTTTCTTACTCGCCGCTTTCTTCGAGCGTTTCTTGTTGGCGCCTCGATTATCGGCCGATCGTTTCGTATCAGGGCGTCGACGTCCACGTTGTCCACCGCGCGACCGACTGTCCTGACCGGAACTCTTACGGCGCCTCGCCTGGGGTTTCTTCCTGGCAGGTTTCTTGTCACTGCTGGAAAACAGTCCAAACAAGCTGGCCAAAAACCCACCGCCCGACGACTTGCGCTTCGGTGCGGGCTTCGACGGCTTCATAACAGCGATAGCCGCCGGTTCAACGTCCTTGCGCTCCAGGATCGCCTGCGGCGATTCCGGCTCGGCGTCAGCGTCGGCGAGTTCGTAACTGGCGCCAGCATTCTCGGGCAGTTCGGTCTGATCATCTCGCACACGTCGTACGTCGTAATGCGGTGTCTCCAATGCTGAATTAGCGACAAGCACTACTTGCATCTCATTGCGCGATTCAAGGTTCTGGACCCAGTCACGTTTCTCGTTTAACAGATAGGTTGCGACTTCGACGGGCAATTGCGCGATGACTTTGGCGGTACGTTCTTTTCTGGCTTCCTCGCCAATGATACGAAGAATAGCCAGTGCGAGGGACTCAACGCTGCGAATAGTACCAATGCCCGAACAGCGTGGGCACGTCAGATAAGCCGACTCACCGAGCGAAGGCCTGAGCCTTTGTCGGGACATTTCCAACAGTCCGAAACGCGAAATCTTGCCAATCTGCACTCGCGCACGGTCCTGACGTACCGCCTCACGCAACCGGTTTTCGGTCTCGCGCTGGTGCTTTTGCGGCCCCATGTCGATGAAGTCGATGACAATCAGGCCGCCAAGGTCGCGAATACGCAGTTGGCGTGCGATTTCATCCGCAGCCTCGAGGTTGGTGTTGAGAGCCGTCGCCTCGATGTCGCCGCCTTTGGTTGCTCGTGCGGAGTTGATGTCAATGGATACCAGCGCCTCAGTGTGATCGATGACGATGCTGCCGCCGGATGGCAAGTTCACATTGTGGGCGAACGCTGTCTCGATCTGGCTTTCGATCTGAAAGCGCGTGAACAAAGGAACCGGGTCTTCGTAGTGCTTGATCTTGCGCAGATTGTGCGGCATGACCTGATCAACGAACTCGATCGCCTCTTTATAGGTCTTGTCATCGTCGATCAGGATCTCACCAATATCAGTGGTGAGATAATCTCGCAGTGCGCGAACGACTGAATTGCTCTCCCGATAAATCAGGAAGGGCGAGGTGCGTTCCAGCACGATGTTGAGGATCGCGTGCCATATAGTGAGCAGATTCTCCAGGTCCCAGGCCAGTTCTTCGGCACTGCGGTCGATACCGGCGGTGCGCAGAATGACGCTCATATCCTTTGGTATTTCGACGTCGTTGAGGGATTGTCGTGCAAGATCCCGGTCGGTACCGACAATACGGCGTGAGACGCCACCGGATCTTGACTTGTTGGGTTTCAGGACGATAAATCGGCCGGCGAGGCTGACGTACGTCGTCAACGCAGCACCTTTACTACCGCGTTCTTCCTTGTCGATCTGAACGACAATGTCCTGACCTTCTTTCAGGACTTCCTTGATGCTGGGTTTCTTGCCCGACTCAGCGGGTTTGACGAAATACTCGCTGGAAATTTCCTTGAGCGGCAAGAAGCCGTGGCGATCGGCGCCAAAGTCGACAAACGCTGCTTCGAGGCTGGGCTCGATGCGCGTTATCTTTCCTTTGTAAATGTTGGCTTTTTTTCGTTCGCCTGCCGGTAATTCGATATTTAGATCATAGAGACGTTGGCCATCGACCATCGCCATGCGCAACTCTTCTTCCTGAGTCGCATTGATTAACATTCTTTTCATGATGCCCTACTTGATAAGTGAGAGAGGGCAGTGAGTCGGGGCGAATTGCCAGAGGAAGTACGCAGGGGGCCTCACACAGGTAATTTTGACGCATGAAGGCGTCACCAGTGAGGTGGATAAACTTGTTCCGGACCCGATTCTCCTGAATCAGATCCCGTAAAAAATTCAGCATGTATTCCCTGCGGTCAAGCCGCTTTGGCGCTCGCTGCTATCCGTGCTCGCTGCCATCTTGGTTGGCCTCGCGCTGCGAAGCCTAGAAAAAACTATACTTTTCTGTCTATAACGATGCGGCTGGTTCAGGATTGATCGCCGCTTGGTTCTTGTGAATTGCCCGGAAAGTCGTGCCGGGGCGTCACAGGGCGGTAATATAACACACCATTTCAATCCATCAACTTACTGATCATGCAGCAAAAGTCGGACATAAGCCTGGACACCATAGTGACCAGGGTGCGGAAAATCCGCATCGATAAGGAACAGGCGGGCCAGCGCATCGACAATTTTCTGCGCCGCGAGCTGCCCGGCGTGCCGAAAGGGCGTCTGTACCGCCTGCTGCGCCGTGGCGAGGTGAGGGTCAACGGCGGCAGGATCAGAGCCGAATACAAACTCCAGGAGGGAGACGAAGTTCGCGTACCTCCGGCGCGAATCCGGGCACCCAGTGACGCGCCAAAGGCTGGTCTTGCGGCGAAAATGACCGATCGTGTGCTCTACGAGGACAAACGGCTGCTCGTTATCGACAAGCCCGCCGGGATCGCCGTGCACGGCGGCAGTGGGATCAGCCATGGCGTGATTGAGATTCTGCGCCATGCCCGACCGGAACTCCGGGACTTGTCTCTTGTGCATCGGCTCGACCGCGAAACGTCCGGTTGCCTCGTGCTCGCAAAGCGTCGCAGTGCGTTGCGCGAGCTGCATGCCCGGTTTCGCGACGGGGTCGTCGAGAAAAACTACCTGGGCCTCGCCGTCGGTGACTGGCAGCTTGGAGAGCAGTTAATCGATAAGCCCTTGCTTGTGCAGCATCGCAAGGGCGGCGAGCGCCACGTCGTCGTCAGCGGCGGCGGCAAGCCGGCGCAGACTCGCGTGCAACTGTCGCGGACATTTGGCAAGTACAGCTTGCTGCAATGCGCGCCGTTGACCGGTCGCACGCACCAGATTCGTGTGCACCTGCAATGTCTCGGTTTTCCGCTGGTAGGTGACGAGCGCTATGGCGATGAGGAGGAAAATAGACGTGCGAAGAAATTCGGTTTGCCACGCCTGTTCCTGCACGCGCAGTCCATCGCGTTTCCCGATGACAGTGGCAACGAGCTGCACTTCACGTCGCCTTTGGCCGACGATCTGGAGCGATTCCTGACAAAGGGGCTTATCGGGGCGCGGCGAGATAGCCGCATGTAGGAGCCCGTCCGTCTAAATCAGGTAGCCGAGTTCGAGCAAGACGTCCGAAACCCAGATCATCGGTAATCCGATTAGCGCGGTAGGATCATCGGTCTTCACCGACTCAAACAACACAAAACCTGCACCTTCAATCTTGAAACTGCCAGCGCAGTCATACGGTTCATCGTGGCGCAGGTAGGTTTCAGCGAGTCGTCTGTCGAATTGTCGAAAGCGAACCGTCGTCTTGTCGACATGTTCGTACCGGGAACGCCCAACCGGGTCGAGAATGCAAACCGCAGTGCGAAATGTGACAGTCTGACCCGAGGCGGCCAGTAACTGCTCTACGGCTTTTTGGTGATCGCCGGGTTTGCCAAGTACCTGTTCGTCGAGCACCGCGAGCTGATCCGCACCGATGACCAGGGAGTTGCGCGCTTGCATAGACACCGCCTCCGCCTTGGTTCTGGCCAGATGCAGCGCCAGTTTCTTCGGGCTTAGCCCTTCAGTATTACTTTCGTCAATGCCAGGCGAAACTGCCTCATACTCGTCGAGAAACCGATCGAGCAGCTCGCGCCGATATTGGGACGCGGAAGCCAGTACAATGGCTGGGGCAGAAGGATTTTGCATAAAATCAACTGCTTGGCGCGAAAAATCCGCAGTTTACGCGCTTTGGTGACCGGATCGGACATTTTACCTGTAATGCACTTTGACAGTGGCCTTGGAGGTCCTTATCATGCGCGCGCCATGGGCAATCTGCTGCAAGATCGCCGCACGCCGTTGGAATTGGCGACAAGCGGTCAAGTTATTGAATTTTCAGAGAAAATTAGTGAATTTGAGAAACTGGCAGGGATTGTTGAGGGTGATCTTGGAGTGCTGAATCCTGATAAACTGCCGCTCGACTGGCGCGACACGGTTGTCGCTGGCCAGTTAAGCTTCGGTTTTGCGGATGCGCAGGGCGCAATACCGGCGTTGCAAGGCCAGGCCACGACGACGATCGATGCAGTATGCCAGCGGTGTCTTGAGGCATTTCGATTGCCTCTTGTGGCCGACTTGCAGTTGTTGTTCGGCGGGGACGAAACGGCGTCTTCTGATACGGTGTCTGCTGCGGATGGCGGCTACGAGATCTGGGAACTCGAACAGGAGACGTTTCGACCGCTCGATCTTGTCGAGGAAGCATTGATCATGGCGATGCCGCTTGCGGCAATGCATGTCGATAGTAAGACGTGTCACGGGCCTGAGTCCGTAGAGAAAGACTCAGGCGAACGAATTCAGCCGTTTGCGACATTGAAGTCGCAGATGGAAGACGAAAACTAGACGGAATGATGGCGCTTGCGCGTCATTGTGACTGGAGAAGATTATGGCTGTTCAAAAGAGTCGCAGGACCCCGGCAACACGCGGCACGCGACGTTCGCATGACAAGTTGAAAAAACCGACCGTGTCGGTTGATCCGACTTCCGGCGAGACGCACCTGCGGCATCGCCTTTCGCCCGACGGTTTTTACCGTGGCGAACAAATTGTTTCGCAGCCTGAAATCAACGACGAAGACGACGAGTAGGTACACCGTGCCGACAGGTCGTTCTGCGTAACGACCTGCTTCTTTGTGGTGACACACTCGACAATTTCTCTGGATGCGATGAGCGGCGATCTCGGCGCCGAGGTCGTTGTACGCGCGGCTTACCAGGCACTGCGCAAGAACCCCGGGCTCGAACTTCTGCTCGTCGGCGACAAGGACGAACTGCAGGGGCACGTTACGCGCATCGTTGGCGATGAACCGCGCCTTTCAATTGTGCATGCCAGTGAAGTCGTCGAAATGTCCGACTCGCCTGTCGATGCGATGCGCAAGAAGAAAGATTCATCGATGCGAATCGCAATCGACCTCGTTAAAGAACACAAGGCTGAAGCCTGCGTCAGCGCCGGCAATACCGGTGCACTGATGGGGACGGCGAAGTACGTATTGAAAATGTTGCCCGGTATTGACCGGCCGGCAATTATCACGGAGCTACCCGCAAAAGGTGGTTCCCTGCACATGCTTGATCTCGGTGCAAATACACTCTGTACAGCGGAGCATCTGTTTCAGTTTGCGGTTATGGGTTCGATCGTCACTTCGGATATCACGGGCGTCGCGCGACCGCGCGTCGCGTTGCTGAACATCGGTGCGGAAGACTCCAAGGGTCATGACACCATCAAGGATGCGTCGGTGATGCTCAATGAGAGTACTTTGAATTACGTTGGGTTTATTGAGGGCAGCGAGCTGTTTTCAGGTAAGGCCGATGTTGTGGTCACAGATGGATTTACAGGCAATGTCGCGTTGAAAACCATGGAGGGTACTGTCGGCCTGGCCGCCCATTACCTGAAGCGTGCTTTTACGAGCAGCATATTTGCAAAGCTGCAGGCGCTGCTGGCACGATCGGTGCTTAAGCATCTCGCCGGCCGAATGGACTCACGCCAATACAACGGTGCGACTCTCGTCGGCCTGAATGGTATTGTAATCAAGAGCCATGGCGGCGCCGATTCGTATGCATTCGAGCACGCGATTGAAACAGCTGTTGTTGAGGTACAGAACCAGGTGCCACAGCAAATCGGTAAATTGCTGCAACAGGAAGCTGCATGATGTACACGAAAATTGTAGGCACCGGGCGTTACCTGCCTGAGAAGATTCTTACGAACTTCGACCTCGAGAAGATGGTCGATACCAACGATGAGTGGATTCGCTCACGCACCGGTGTCGAGCGGCGTCACCGCGTGGCGCCGGACCAGACGACCTCGGATATGTGCGTCGAGGCGGCGAAGATCGCAATGGAAGATGCTGGCGTCGATGTTACCGACATCGACATGGTTTTTGTGGGAACGACATCCCCGGACCTGATATTTCCGAACTGCGCCACGTTGGTGCAGCATCGGCTCGGAATACCTGCTTGCCCGGCAATTGGTATGGAAGCGGCTTGTACGAGTTTTATCTATGCGCTGACGACGGCTGACAAATTTATCAAGGCAGGCGAGGCCAAGTGCGCACTCGTTATCGGTGCCGAGTGCATCACAAAACTCGTTGACTGGAGTGATCGCAACACATGTGTTCTGTTTGGCGACGGTGCTGGCGCGGTGATCGTCAAGCGATCCGAGGAGCCGGGCATTATCGCAACGCATCTCGGTGCGGACGGCCAGTACAAGGACCTGCTCTACTATCCAGTCGGTGTGTCAAAAGAATTGGACAAAGCCGGAACAGACCAGGCCTCGATCATGATGACCGGTAACGAGGTTTTCAAGGTTGCAGTCAAGACCTTGGGAAATGTCGCGACTGAAGTGTTGGAAAAAGCAGGCGTAGACCTGAGCGAACTCGATTGGCTGATTCCTCACCAGGCGAACAAACGCATCATCCAGGCGACCGCCAAACGTCTGAATTTACCAATGGAAAAAGTCATTCTGACCGTACAGGATCACGGCAATACTTCGGCTGCGTCGGTTCCGATGGCACTTGATGTAGGCGTGCGCGACGGGCGCATAAAGCCCGGTCAGCTCGTACTCATGGAAGCGTTTGGCGGCGGATTTACGTGGGGTTCCGTGTTGATGCGCTTCTGAGCGGCGCGCCAAGGTTCCGCTCTACCAAATCCCCGATTTCTTGGCCCGCTTTGAGCGTCGTTGCATGCGTTGGTGCAATTGCTGGCGTTCACGATCGAGACGGTCGCGACGGATAGCGCCGTCAATCTCTTTACCATGCTGCTCGTCAAAGTCGCTGCGAAAGCCGCAAAAGTCATCATAGGCTTCACGAACGTGTAGTAGTTCTCGCGTTACGAGTTCGATGATGATCACGTCATCAAGATAGCCGATAACAGGAATGTCATCGGGCAAAATATCTTCGGGGTCGCTGAAATAGACGAACATGGCTAACAGTCGTTCGCGATCAGCGTCCGGTAATTGCCAGTCGTTATCGGCCAGCATCTGAATCAGCATTTCCAACTGCGGAATGCGCTCGGCTACAAAGTCCGGCAGTGGTTCATTGCCACGAATCTCTTCGAGGACGTGACCGACCGCGTCGACGATTTCCCGCTCTTCAGCGTCTCGAACCGCTGCGCGCGACTGCTTGAGCGCTTCACGAAAATAATGCAAATCGCGATCGCTGAGTTCAAATTCGAGTTTCAGGCCCATGGCAAACGCCAGATACAAGAGTGTGGGCAGGACAGGCTACCGACCGAATATCTCGGGGTCAATCAGAATCCGAACTGATGCACGACGTGAGAGGTATCAATGGTTTAACATACGAAGCTGGAAGGCAGCTTACGTCGATGAAACCGAAACTGATAATTGGAAATAAGAACTATTCAAGCTGGTCGCTACGGGCCTGGTTGTTGCTGCGCGAGGCCGGTATCGAATTTGACGAACAACGCATCTGTCTCGATACGGATAGCACGGCGGACGAAATCGCCACACTCCATGCCGGCAGCACAGTTCCGGTGCTGCAACTCGGGGACTTGACAGTATGGGACTCACTCGCGATCGCAGAAACGGTAGCGGAGCGCTGGCCCGAGAAAGATCTATGGCCGGCAGATGCCGACGTGCGAGCCTGCGCGCGCAGCATTTGTGCAGAAATGCACTCGGGTTTCGCCGACCTCAGGGAAGGCATGCCAATGAACTGCCGTGCGATGGGACGACAGGTGGCGCTGCCAGACACATTGACCGACGACATCGATCGCATCATCGCGATCTGGTCCGATTGTCACCGGCGTTTCAGTGGTGACAGTGGCTGGTTGTTCGGCGAATTCGGCGTGGCAGATGCGATGTTCGCGCCGGTCGTATTGCGGTTCCGTACCTACAGCATCAACTTACCGGAGTCGGCCGGGTATTACCCACATCGTTTGCTTGAGAGCGAGGCAATGCAGGAATGGCTTGCTGCGGCTGAAACGGAAATCGAAGTCATCGACATGGACGAGAAGGGAAGATGAATCGTGTGATGCACATAATTCTGCTTCTTTGTCTGCTACCGATGAACGTGACCAAGGCTGAAATATACGAACTACCTCCGCCGGGGTACGACGTCGTAGGCGCCATATCGATAGTCGCGGCACGCTATGAAGATACGCTGGTCGATATCGCGCGCCGGCACGGTCTCGGTTACGAGGATATTGTACGTGCCAATCCTAATGTCAATGTCTGGGTGCCCGGTGAAGGAGCCGAAGTTATTCTGCCGACGCGCTTCGTGTTGCCGACCGGTCCTCGTCGCGGCATCATCCTGAATCTTGCCGAGTATCGCCTGTATTATTTTCCGCAGGCGACGCCAGGCGAGACGGCGTATGTGATGACCTATCCAATCAGTATTGGTCGCATGGATTGGGAGACGCCACTTGGCCTGACCAAAATCATATCCAAGGTAAACAACCCAAGCTGGTATGTGCCGCAGTCGGTGCTTGACGAACACGCGGCTGACGGGGATCCGTTACCGAAAATCGTCCCGCCCGGACCGGACAATCCACTTGGCAAGTTCGCGATGCGCCTGGGTCTGCCGGGCTATCTGATTCATGGCACCAATCGGCCGGCTGGCGTCGGCATGCGCGTTACGCACGGCTGCGTACGGATGTTTCCTGAGGATATTGAATTCCTATTTGGCAAAGTCGACGTGAGCACACCGGTGCGCATCATTAATGAGCCGGTCAAGATGGGCTGGGATGGTGATCAACTCGTGATGGAAGTGCACCCGATACTCGAGGTTGCAATTCTGCAGGCAGCGGATGAGGTACAAGACGAAGAGCCTGCAGCCGATACCGGTGCGAGCAACGACGTCGCGGTGGTGGCGAAAGATCCACTGACGTATATGACAGAACAGTTCATTGTCACGACGGGTGAGCGTGCCGGGCAACTGGACTGGAACTTGGCCGAGCAGGTTGTCGACCGGTCGGACGGGATCCCGACACCGGTCGGGCAGGGAATAAAAAACGCCGCGGCAAGCACGGCGTCTCAATAGAAGTTCTAAGTCTTGCTTACTTCGACATAGTCTTCTGGAACATACGCTCCATGCTTTCGCGGTTTGCTTCACAGCAAGCCTGAGCTTCTGTGGCAGCAGAGAGTGCCTGATCAGCAGTGCTCTGAGCGCTGGCAGCAGCTTGCGATGCACGGTCAGCAGCTGCGCGAGCAGCCTCGGCGGCAGAAGCAGCAGCAGCAGCGTCAGCAGCAGCACGGTTCGCTGTTGCTTCGATTTCTGCGGTGTTGGCGCAGCCCACTGTCAGTATCGCAGCGAGTGTTAATGCGCTTAATTTGAGTACGGTCTTCTTCATTGTCCAATATTCCTCTGTTGGGATATAACTGCAGGCGCATTATTTCCCAAACGACCCGTTCGTTCAATGAAAATCACTGTTTTTATTAATGTTTGTCACTGCGCTTTACTTCCGGAAAAAAAGATCCCACCCGCGGCCCTCCCGTACATCGCAGGCCGTGTGCTTGGATGTGAGCCCGTGCAGCTTGCACTGTTCGTAGTACTGTATATAATTACATGAACTGTGGATTTATACAGGACTACTCAAATGCGCCCACTGACCCCCAGACAAACACAAATTCTCGAGATGATTCAGGACTTTATTGCTGAGGCTGGTATGCCGCCCACACGTGCCGAGATCGCTCGTGAACTCGGTTTCAAGTCAGCCAATGCAGCTGAAGAACATTTGCGGGCACTGCAGAAGAAGGGCGTCCTGGAACTTGTACCG
>Ga0255052_10003564_pt1 | contig 10755 bp, 11 predicted proteins | sample JV7_2_21_MG_FD_188632 | JGI IMG/M metagenome (GOLD analysis project Ga0255052, IMG submission 188632) | Seawater microbial communities from Jervis Inlet, British Columbia, Canada - JV7_2_21 | ecosystem: Environmental > Aquatic > Marine > Inlet | place: Canada: British Columbia | collected...
TTCTAATCTCATTTATTATCGGGGTCATTAAACTCGTCTTCTTCCATGACATGGAAGTATTCCCGAATATAATGAATGCCACATTCGAATATGCTCGTACCGGATTTGATATTTCCCTGGGCCTGACAGGAGTATTAACTTTGTGGCTCGGATTAATGAAAATCGGAGAAAAGGGCGGAATTGTGAAGGTCTTCACCAAAGCTGCTGGACCGTTCTTTCAACGTCTGTTTCCTGAACTGGGCAAAGACCATCCTGCAATCGGATCTATAATGATGAATATATCAGCCAATATGCTCGGCCTGGATAATGCTGCAACCCCCCTTGGTCTGAAAGCTATGAAGGAAATGCAGACCACAAACACGAATAAGGATACAGCATCGGATGCCATGATCATGTTTCTTGTATTAAACACTTCCGGTCTAACCCTCATTCCCGTTACAATTATGGTGTATCGCTTCCAGCTCGGAGCTGTAGATCCTTCAGATATTTTCATCCCGATTTTGATAGCCACCTCTTTTTCAACACTGGCCGGACTGATCAGTGTAGCGATTTATCAAAAGATAAATCTGTTCGACAAAATTATTCTCTCATACATCGGGGGGTTAATTTTATTTATAGGTTTGATAATAATGTTTTTTTCACAAATGAGCAGAGAAGAGATTACAACCGTTTCGAGTGTTGCTGCAAATTTACTGCTGTTCTCAATAATAACCTGCTTTATACTGCTTGCGATGATTAAAAAGGTTAACGTTTATGAAACATTTATTGAAGGAGCAAAAGACGGGTTTCAGATCGCGATTAAAATCATTCCCTACCTTATAGCTATACTTGTTGCTGTAGGTGTTTTCAGGGCATCAGGGGCAATGGACATGCTTGTAAGTCTGATTGAGAAACTGCTGATAGCTCTTCATATAGATGCAGATTTCACAGGAGCATTGCCAACCGCTCTCATGAAACCTCTGAGCGGAAGCGGTGCACGTGGAATGATGGTTGATGCGATGAATACTTATGGCGCAGATTCGTTTGTCGGCAGGGTTGCTTCAGTTGTGCAGGGCGCTACTGATACAACCTTTTACATTATCGCGGTTTATTTTGGCTCTGTGAGAATAAGAAAGACCCGATATGCTGTTACATGTGGGCTGATCGCTGATTTCACCGGTATTGTGGCATCCATATTTATCGCCTATCTGTTTTTCCATTAGTCCGGATTATTCATAAACTTCAGCAGTGATGCAGGTACAACTAAAAAACGTCTTAGTTGTAGAAATTCCGTCAGGCAAAACATAGAACGTAAAGTGTGAAGTTCTTTACTTACCATGACATGCCCGACACATAATACCAGGCAACCGATGCCTTAAATACTCGCCAGCACCCTTGGCGCCCGCTCTTTCAATCGGAATAACTCCTCTTTCATGGGGATTATGACAGGTAATGCAGGTAAGCTTATCTTCATCATCCAGAGGAAGCACTATCTTGTATTTAAGTTTCAAAATGCTCATTCTTATATATACCTCATTCGAGGGTTGAACGAAGTGATTGATATTAGCCGGGTGTTTGTTAAGCAGACCATGACACCTCTGACATAACACCCTCAAATTTCCTATGAGTTGAACATCTCTATATGATGATGTATTTAAATCTGGTTTTTCCTTATGACAATAAAGACATTTTTCGGTTATGATTTCACCTTCAGCAGTCAGTTGATTATGAGGATCGAGCATTTTATACTTGCTCTCATCGTGACATTTAAAACATATTTCGGTTCTTGTTCTGAATGGGGCACTTCTCAAAAACATCCTCTCCATTCTGCGATGTTTAGTATCAATAGGATCCCTCATTCTTAATCTCGGATTCGCCTGACACTGCTCGTACATATCGTGGCATGTCTTACATGTTATTTCCCCTTTTTCGAGAGGGAAATCAGCAGGAATACTAGCCAGTTTCTCTTCTGAAGGTTTTATGAATACAGGGTGGATATACGTACCCGGAGTATAATTGTGGCATTTGCATAGCTGGACATAATCTCCGCCATATTTTAAATATTTTTCTCCATCTTTTTGGGGTGTCTGCTCATGACATACATCGCAATAGTCTCCTGTGAAATGAGGATCAAAATCATCCTTTATAACCTCTCTGGATTCACCATTAGACGGAAGTTGTTCATTTTCCACTTCTTTGAACGCCAGAGAAGATGCACCGAAAAGAAAGAAACTTGACACAATCAATAATATAATAATCAGTCTTATTGAATACATATAGTATTATTCTATCTCTATTATTAATAATATCAAGTTTAAATACCTTATACCTGAATTGAGTTATTTTATTAATCAGATGAGTAAAGCGGGCAATAATTATCTATAGCAATCCTACATGCAGGACATTTATAGAAATGCTATCCTTTTTTCTTCAGCTTTCTAATTATTCTATCTTTATCTGCCAGTATCCCCCTCGTACTGATCAGAACATATGCAATTTTTTTCTCAAACGCACACTGAATTCTGTACCATGCACCGAGATTCCTCACTATCAGGCCAAGGAACACAAACAGGCACGCAAACCCTACAAGCCAGACACCCGGATCATTTCTGTAGCTCAGGTACGAGCCTTCCTTATAATCAGCAAACTCAAAAAGTATCCCGTCAAATTTAATATTTTCTCCAAGACTGAGTTCACCAATGACTTTCCTTGCAGAAGCATCATCTTCAGGAATGGAATAAACTGTTGTTACGGGGGTTATTTCCTCTGACGAGCCATCCTTCTTAAATAACTCCCCTGTCTTAAGGGAACCGAGGACGAATTTACCATTCACCCCATCTACTGTAAATGGTACTCGGGCTTCTACTTCCATAGCTATCCCATTGACCCGCAGGTTAATCTTCTGCTCATAACCCATCTGATACAGTGTAATACCTCCTGTCCTGAAAGGTTTATTCACCCATAGCGCTGCATCCATTATTTTACCGTCAGGCTTCTTTACCACAAGTCTGGTAAGCCACATCTTAGGCATATATGAAAATCCCTCAGTAGAGGGCTCTAGTTTTTTAATGCCGAAACCTAGGGCCAACCTTTCCAGCTTTTCATCGGGATAATCAATCTTGAGCCCCTGATAGTATTCTGTACGGAATTCCTTCAATGTGAGAATATAATTATTTTCATTTCCATTTTCAGTAGTTTTATGGCCCAGTTTCTCGAGAAATTTATTCCACACTGTTTCACTGCTGCTAAGTGAAATCGTCTCAGGTTGATCTGGATACAGCACCACACCCTGCTCAAAAGCAAATAACATAGTCAGAAAAAATCCTATAATCGCAAGAATTATTCCCATATGATAAAACCATGAAAGCCACCAGTATGAAAACCCTCTTTCTAACACTTTGACGCCCGGGTCTGCCGCATCACGGGTTTCTGCTTTTAATTTAAACCCCATTTTTCGAAGACGACCCATGATGTCCCCGTTGTTAAATGACGTTGTCTGGGAATGTTGTTTTAACGACCTGAAATCGATAGGTTTTCTCTTGATTTTTAAAAATACCCTGAACCTGTCGTAAAGACATACAGAAAGATTAATGATTAAAACAAATGTTATCCCTAAAAACAGCGGTGAAGCAAAGATATCAAGAAAGTCCAGAATTCGCACTAAAGTTATATATTTCCCGCCGGCCTCAATATAATCATCAATATTGCCTCCCTGAGGGAAAATAGTGCCTATTAAAAATATCAGGCAGATAAAAAGCAGAATATAGACCGAAGATTTCAGGGATGAAAAGAATTTATACAGCATAGGTGTGCAGGCTCGGTATATCAAAAAGTTTTACTAACCAGTTAACTCCCAGAAAAGTCATAATCATGCAAACAAATCCCAGAATATTCAATACTGATGCAGGGACATCTTTCCACTTCCAGATGGTCTTTGTATGAAGGTATATCGCATATACCGACCATGTAATTAAAGACCAGGTCTCTTTGGGGTCCCATGACCAGTATCTTCCCCATGCATCATTTGCCCAGGCAGCTCCCGAAAAAACAGCAAAGGTAAGAAAAGGGAAACCGAATAAAACCAGCCTGTGCGTCCATCTTCTAAAGTCTTCATCTATATACCCGAATATACCGGGCAACTCTTCAGGAGGAGACTTGAATTTCAGATAACAGACCTCAACAGAAAAACTCACAACAAATACAGCGTAGGAAAGAAACGCCGTAATAACATGGGCTTCATACCATGGGCTTTGAAGAGCCGGGGGTACTGGAGAGATTATCGGACTGCGGGTAAGCAGACTGTATAGGCATGCTGACATCGCAATACCTGCAACGATGAATCCCGGCAGGTGCACATCACGCCACCTGCTCTGAGCATACAGATATGTAATATTTGCAAACCAAGCGAACCAGGACAGAGTTTCATAAAGATTCTGAAATGGCGGCCTCATACCCTCGACTGTCCTGAAAATAATGAGAACAGTATGCACGACAACAGTTATTCTAAGCCCCCAGGTCAGCGCTTTGCCAGCACCTGCTCTGGCTGTTACAAGATAAATAATTCCAATGATAAAACATACACCATACAACAGGGATACTGACCAGAAAATTTTAAGTTCTATTCCCAGCAGGAAGGCTTCTCTAAGCAGTATTTCTTCAGCTATCATTACTTAAAATCTTTACGAAGTTGCGCCCTCTCCTGATCTGCAACAACAACAAGAGTAAATTTCACCGGGTCAAGATACTTCTTTGCGACTCTCAGAATATCCGCCTTTGTAACTCTGTTTATATATGAGGGGTAGTTATCAATGTATTCTGCCCCGAGGTCAAAATATTCAACAGCCACGAGAAAACTGGCAATACGCCGGCTTGTCTCAATTCTCATAGGAAAACTCCCTGTCAGGAATGACTTGGCATCATCAATCTCTGTATCAGAAACATCCTCTGTCATTATCCGCTTTATCTCTTTTAAAATTTCCTCAATCGCCTGATTGGCAGATTCATTCTTTGTCTGCAGTCCAACCTGAAAGCGACCACCGTATTTGTTGGCTGCAAAGAAGCTGTGAATATCGTAGACAAGCCCTTTTTCCTCCCTGATATTCTGCATAAGCCTTGATGCGAATCCTCCACTGCCGAGAATATAGTTCATTACAGAAATCGAGTAGTAATCAGGATTGTCTCTACTCACTCCTGTATGGCCGAGAATAATATTTGCCTGAGTAAGATCCCTGTCAACCGTAACTGTTTTTCTCTCCTTCGGTTTATCCGGTCGGGGGACAGAAGGCATCGCAACACTCCGTGCCTGCCAGTTAGTAAAATATTTACTGAACAGTACTCCAACTTCATCGGCCGAGATATCCCCAACTACCGCCACAACAGAGTTATCCGGAGCATAATACTCAGCATGAAACTGCTGGAGATCCTCCCTGTTGATATTGTCAATCGTCTCTGCTGTTCCGGTAACCAGCCTTCCGTACGGGTGGCTCCCGAATATTGCTTTCTTGAACTCTCTTGAAGCGATAAAACCGGGATCTTCCTCCTGGGCCTTTAAACCTCCCTTTATCCTCTCTTTCTTTTTGATTAATTCATCTTCAGGGAATGACGGATGAAGTATTATGTCCGACAGCAGATCAAAACCAAGGTTAATATCTTTTTTCAGCACCGAGAGGCTAACAGAAATATAATCATCACCCCCGCCAGCTCCGACAGACCCTCCCACAAACTCGATTTCCTCACTGATCTGCTGTGCTGTCCTGTTTGCGGTGCCACCGGTTATAAGACTAGCTGTGAGATTGGCAAGCCCGGCCTTCTCCTCCGGTTCCAGAAGATTGCCCGCCTGAATCCCGACCGTGACTTTCACCACCGGCAAGTTGTGCCTCTGCACCACAAGCAGAATAAGCCCGTTATCAAGAACCTTTCTTTCTACATCCAGGGCAAAGGAAGGGGAAATGAAAATTAATAGGATGAAGTAGAAAATTAATGCAAAAGAATAAACTTGTCTCATATTATTTTTTTTGAATATGTTTACGAATTAATTTCAAATTAGTGAGTTGCCGATGAATGAACATCTGGTTTTTGCATTTTGTCATTTTTACTGTTTTTAATCGGTATCAAAATTCCGACCGTTCTTCTCTTCTGAACAATATATTTCTTTGCCACTCTCTGAACATCTTCCGGAGTTACTTTACGTATCCCCTCTAGATACTTCTCCTTAAGCCGCCAGTCCCCGATTAATTCAAATTGCGCATAAACCATCGCCTGATAAAAAATAGAATCCTGGCTCATAATATAGTCTGCTTCTATCTGATTTTTTGCTTTCTGCATTTCTCTTTCATCAGGAAACTGTGATTTTACCTTATCCACCTCTTTATAAAGGGCATTTTCAACATCCTCGATTTTTTTGCCCGGCAAGGCAGTTCCATAAAGATAAAACAGAAAGGGATATCTGTTCGTACTGCTATAGCCGGCCCCAGCCGAAAGAGCAATACGCTGTTCATCAATCAGGCTTTTATATATACGCGCGCTCTTGCCACCTGAAAGAACAGTTGCAAGCACCTCGAGTGCATAGCTGTCTTCGCTCATAATGTTAGGAACTTTATATGCGCTGATAACATATGGAAGTTCAGCTTCTTTTTTGATAAATATTCTTTTCTCACCCCTTTGCTCCGGCTCTTTAATATCAAGTTTTTTTAATTCAGGCCCTCTGGGAATCCCGCCGAATTCTTTTCTTATTTTTGCCGCTATTAAATCAATATCAATATTGCCTGCAACTACAATAAACGCATTGTTCGGTACATAGCGATGCCTGTAATAGTCCCAGAGATCATCCCTCGTTAATGTGCTTAAGTCCTCCATCCAGCCTATTACGGGCCATCTGTAAGGATGGTTATTAAATGCAGTTGCAACAACCTCTTCATAAACAAGATTCTGAGGATCGTCTTCATATCGCATTCTCCTTTCTTCCATAACAACTTCTCTCTCAGATAAAGTCTCCTCCGGATCCATAATGAGGTTTCTCATTCTGTCAGCTTCAAGTTCAATCGAAAGGTAAAGCCTGTCAGGAGCCAGCTTTTGATAGTAATAAACAAAATCCTTGCTCGTACCGGCATTGTCAATACCGCCTGCCCGTTTTATCATTCTGGAAAATACCTTCGGGCCATATCTGGCTGTTCCCTTGAACATCATGTGTTCCAGCAGATGGCTGCTCCCTGTCTTGCCAACCTGCTCATGAATGGAACCGGCATCATACCAAATCTGAAAAACTGCAAGCGGGGCATTGGGGTCTTTTACCGCAATTATTTTAAGCCCATTAGGAAGAATCTCTTCATATACGCGGCCCTCTTCAGCAATTTTGCTGTTTTCAAAGGTATGCGCACAGCTTATTGGAGCAGTCATTAGCAGAGCAATGATAAAAGCAATAGTTCTATTCATAAGTATAAATCTTAACAAAGTTAAAAATTTTAGGTCAATTGTCAAAAAAAAGGCAACCGGATGGGGGGGGGAATCCGGCTGCCTTTTCACGGCAAGAAGAGATTATTTTCTCTTACCAGCAACTTCCATAACCGCCCTGCCCTCCGGACGCTGTGCGGGGAGCTTTGTCACGGATTTTTGACTGAAGCCCATAGATTTCCTTTTCAATCCCGGCCAGTGTTTCAGTATCCGTGCCTGAATTGCGACTAGCTTCAAAATATTCAAACCTTTTTTCATGAAGATCTTTTCTTAAGTCAGCGGTCTCATCAAGAAACTTCGTGTCAGGACCGGCCCCTTGTCCACCCCAACCCATCATTGACCCCATCATGTGACCTCCATATCCCTGGCCCATCATATTACCGCCACCCCATCCGCCTGCCCCTGGACCGTGAGCATATGCCATTGCTCCCAGTACCAGAAGTGATGTAACTGCCAAACCTGCTATGAATGTTTTCATTTTACACCTCCTTTGTTTTGGGTTTTTTTATTTCTGATTACTAGATTACTGAATATGTATGAAGGAAAAATGAAAATTATATGAATAAGTTATGAAGATATACTGAGTTATTCCAAAATCAGGTTCTTTACATGATCATTCTAAAAAGACCTGCCTACCGGCAGGCAGGCTAAAGGAAAGACAGATTTAACCGCCCGATTTATTTAATATTTCAGTGGCTTATTAAGATCTGGTACGTTTCTACCGATAATAATATTTAAACAAAAGGGAGAAAACAAAAATGAAAAATAATAATTGCTGGGAATACAAAAAATGCGGAAGAGAACCCGGAGGGATAAAAGTCCATGAATTGGGAGTATGCCCTGCAACTGTAGAAGAAGGACTGGATGGAACTCATGGAGGTAAGAATGGAGGAAGAGCTTGTTGGGCTGTAGCAGGCAGTTTGTGTGGTGGTAAAGTGCAGGGGACATTTGCCCAGAAATATGGAAATTGCGTTATATGCGATTTCTTCAAACTGGTCAAAGAAGATGAAGGTGCAGGTTTTATTCTTTCGTCAGATCTACTCGTGAGACTGAAAAATAAACTGGTTGCAAAATAATTAGTTAGATTTTGTGTATAAACAAATCTTCCCCCGTTGAAAAAGGGGGACTGCCGTCTCCTTATTTAAATTTTATCCGAGTTCCTATAATATATAGGAACCTTTTTTCTTATATGAGAAAATTTATGATTGTTTATCGCAGACATTTATTGATTGTTTTTTTGACCTTAATACTGCCGGCTTCTCAGGGAATGTATGGCTGCAGCCAGAATAACGTTGACACTCTGAAAGTAAAAAACTCAAGTGAGCTGACAGAGGCTGACTTCCGTATTGGAGAATTACTGGAATCAGCGAATGTGTATAAATTTGACAATCCAGTAAAAGCCCCTGATTTTAATCTCACATCTGTGAAAGGAAGCAATATTGGCCTAAATCAATATAGAGGCAATATAGTTCTCCTGAGTTTCTGGACCACATGGTGACCATGGTGCAGGAAGGAGTTGCCTTCTCTGGAAAAATTACATCAGGAATTCAAAAACAGTCCGTTTGCGCTTATTGCCATAGATATAAAAGAAGATAGAAATACAGTACTTAAACATATCAAAAGTAACGGCTTATCTTATACCAACCTACTGGATGAGGAAGGCACGGTTAGTGCCATGTATGGTGTAAGTTCCACCCCGATAAAATTCATTATTGACAAGGATGGTTATATGATTGGCACAGTATTGGGATACAGGGACTGGAACAAGGACGAGATGAAGTCTCTGATTCGAGCTCTTATTGACCCTGAAGCAAAGAGATAAAAAAATATTAGCAAATCTCCAATTTAATAAATAAGCATTATCCCTAATACATTTACTGACCTAAAACAGTTCATGAACCACCATTACTTACGCCGTTTAACTTATTGAGGGAATTGTATCATCAAGACAAACAACGGTCAAGAAAAAAGCGTATCATCAAGTAAATAAATAGTTTTTTTGATACCTGCTTTGATTCAGGATATTTATGAATAATATGGGTTAGTGTCTAAAACTCTGCACTATAAAATGTGGGTAATTGAATGTGGTACGGGGGAAAACTCCCCTGCACCACATTCCTTTCACTACTTGCCGAATTCTTTGTCAATCATTCTCTTTATATCATTTACTGATTTTCCCTGCTCATGTAACTGGGCGGCCCTCAAGGCCTCCTTTTGGCAAAGAGCTCAACCGGCTCCATGCTTGTCAGTAAAACAACTAAGCAAGGTATGATGACTAAACGGCGGCTGATCACAATAACAGTAACAGAAAAGCTCATTCATAATATCCGGATATCTTTTGGCAACTGCATATGCTGCACGTATCTGACCCTTGAACATGGCTGGATCAAGTACAGGCTTTGTTTCCTTACCGGTTATTTGAAAAGATTTGCCTGAATCTTTTGAACAACCAGTAACGGTTAAAGCAACTGCTGCCACGACCATTGCCATTATGACAAACAACAAAGTTCTACGCTTTTTGTCCATTCATTCACCTCCTTTCATTCATGATTCTACACCAAAACGGATAGTCCCTCATCAACTAATATATTGACCTGATTCTGCCTGAACGGCGATCAAAAATAATTATATCCACTACTTTGTTCCTGTCTTTTATCTTGACCCTTATGAAGCGGCCTCTTTTTTTCTCGAGCTCAACATCAAGACCCTTTTTCTGATAATAATTAATCAACGCCTCCTTGGATTCATCATGGCTCATGTTCGATTTACAATTTCCGTATTCACTGCATCGCGGACAGAAATCTCCGTATGGAGTTACAGGACCTTCATGCCCGGCAAAGGAATCCGCGTTCTGCATCAAGATTAATACAGAAACCAGAATAAACATTATTACATATTTATTTACCATACTCTGAACTATAAGTTACTAAATAATATTGAAGAAATTGTGAATATCATCCTCATTCGTCAAAAAATGTAGCTGTAAATCTGGAGCCTTTGCTCAGCTCGCTCTCGACTTCAACTTTCCCCCCCATAACTTCAACAAGTTCTTTGACTATAGCTAGTCCAAGTCCTTTTCCATTTGAATGTTCATCCTTGTAAAACCTTTCGAATATTTTGTCGGTTTTATCGTTCGCTATACCGGCACCTGTATCTTCAACAGACAGGTAATAACTTGTCTTCCCTGAACTGCATTTTCCCCAAGTTACTTCAATTCCCCCCTTTTCGGTAAACTTGTATGCATTTGAGAGGAAGTTTTTTAAGATAATATGCAGTTTTTCAGGATAGGTCTTAACGATCATCGGATCATCCTCTAACTTTAAATAA
>Ga0255052_10003565_pt1 | contig 10754 bp, 10 predicted proteins | sample JV7_2_21_MG_FD_188632 | JGI IMG/M metagenome (GOLD analysis project Ga0255052, IMG submission 188632) | Seawater microbial communities from Jervis Inlet, British Columbia, Canada - JV7_2_21 | ecosystem: Environmental > Aquatic > Marine > Inlet | place: Canada: British Columbia | collected...
TTGCGTTCAGCCATGAACAGCTTCGCTGCGGCGGGCAGTTTACCTTCTGCGTGGACCCGTCGGATCTCCTTCATGGTTGCGCCTTTTTCAGGCGTGTTCATGTATTGGTAGTAAGCCTTGAGAGGTTCGTAGTTGCGGATGTAGCGATAGCGTTTGTCGCGGACGCTGCGAATGATGTCGTATCGCTCATCCATTCTGTCTCTGGCACCGAAAACATACTTTCTCGGTTTGGGCAGATTCGGTCCAAGGAACGGTTGTCCCTGCATATACTGGGGAATTTCAAGCCCCGCCAGGTTCATTACCGTGGGACCGAAGTCGATAGAGCTTACGAGTTGGTCGTTGAGAGAGCCAGGTTTGCCTTGACCGCCCGCGCGGAACTTTTCGGGGATGCGGACAACCAGCGGTATATGTGTCCCCGAATCGTACAACCAGCGTTTTGCCCGCGGCAGGCCTACTCCATGATCGGACCAGAAAAAGACGATAGTGTTCTCGTAGAGTCCGTCCTCTTTCAGTTGCCCGATCATCTCGCCCACCCAGGCGTCCATGGCGGTTATCAGTTCGTAGTTGCGTTTCCAGTCTTCCCGCACTATCGGCGTGTCGGGATAGTAGGGGGGCAGCTTGAGTTTTTTCGGATCCTGTCGCTGCGAAGGCTTCAATTGCGCAGTGATGCTTCTATATTTTGATTCGCCTGCAATACCGCTTTCATGACAGCCGGTAAAATTGAACACGGTGAAGAAGGGTTGCTGCTTGCCGCGATTTCGCCAATGCGCCTTGCTGCTCGATTCGTTCCAGGCATCGTGCAGATCGGCGGTTTGGTAATCGGTTTTGGATTTGTTCGTGCAGTAGTAGCCGGCTTGGCGCAGATAAGTGCTAAAGGCCTTTATCATGGCGGGCAGTTTGGCGCTGCACCGCATGTGCTGAGTCCCGATCGTTGTCTGGTACATGCCGGTGATGATTCCCGAGCGACAGGGCGCGCAAACGCCGGCGGTAGTAAACGCGTTGGTGTAGCGCACGCCTTCGGCGGCCAGTTGATCGATGTTCGGCGTGATTGCATCGGCGTCTCCGAAGCAACCGATGTGCGGGCTGATATCTTCGCACGAAAGCCACAGGATATTGGGCTCGACTTCAGTTGCCGCCTCAGTCCGGGCCCCGTGGGGTAACACGCACGTTGTTGTACACATCGTTGTACCGAAGCCGATAGCCTTGAGAAAGCCGCGCCTGCTGCACATCGCCTGCGCTATGCTCCTGCGATTCTGCATGATGTATTACCCTCAATGCTTACATGATGTTTCTTTCCAAGATTGCCGGTTTCATGATAATGGATCGGGATTGTCTTTGGAAACACTTTCTATAGTGCTCCTGATTGAAAATTCCCGTCTTTGCGCGGGTAAGTAGCTTTACAATAACAGTTTATGATCTTACTCGCGGGAATTTACTACCCTGAAGGGTATGGATCGGGCGCGAGATTCTCTCAAAAAGGCCGGTTGTGTTTGTTGCAAGCCCCAGGTGGCTTGTTAGAATGAGGGCTGTCGGACCGTAAACGGATTGACTACGCAGATGACTTAAAGAGAACTAAGAGTTGAATTCTCGGGCGCCTATGTCAACAACATGCGAGGTTCCGGATGTCGGTCCGGTCGTTTTGGCGATTTCCAACCGGGCAAAACATCTGCGGATTACCGTAAGGCCTGACCGAGCCGTCAGATTAACCATCCCTATAGGAGTGTCTCTCAAAAGAGCCCAACAGTTCCTGAACTCCAGAATTCCGTGGATCAAGAAGCATCTGCGAAGATTCGAGGAACTCCAAAACAATCGCGAGCGGATGCCGCTGCCGCAGATCAACAAAACCAGAGCCAGAGTTGCTCTGATCGAGAGATTACAAGAACTGGCCGAGCTGCACGATTTCAGATTCAACAGGGTCTCGATACGAAATCAGAAGACCAAGTGGGGCAGTTGCTCGGCAAAGGACAACATAAGCCTGAACATGAATCTGGTGAGACTGCCCGACGAACTCAGGGACTATGTGATCCTGCACGAATTGGTCCACACCCGGACCAAGAATCACAGCAGGAAGTTCTGGATGGAATTAGACATATACGTCGGCGGCGGCGCGAGAGCGTTAAGTCAGGCACTGAGAAGCCACAAATTGGTAATATAACGCCCCAAAGCCGTTTGCCGGTACATTCAATCGACCGATTGTCAACTTTGAGTCACGGACTGTGCCGAAACGTCAATACACCAAGAGGCTCTGCTAAATCGCGGAACCTCTTGTTTTTTCAAGTTCGTCGCTCGCTTAGCCGGGAATTACATTGGTCGCGCACGGGCCCTTTTTGCCTTCTCCGACCTCAAACTCGACCTTTTGGCCCTCATCGAGCGTTGCGTAGCCCGTTGTCTTGATCTCCGAGTGGTGGACGAACAGATCTTCGCCGCCGTCATCGGGGTTAATGAAGCCAAATCCCTTGCTCGAATTGAACCATTTTACTGTACCTGTACCCACTTGTGCTTCTCCTTGGCCTGCAGTCAGACCGCCTAAATAGTGCCTCTCACACCTAAAACACAAAGAGCATACCCTTGAGAGGCGGAAGAATAGGCCCAACACGCATTCACTATACAGCACGAAGTTGAGAAAACACAAGAAGAAAAAAATAATAAAATGATCAAGTGGGTCGGGGCGAAACGCCAAGATAATCGAAAAACAAGAATTGTGCTTGACAAGAATTGAGCCTGCAAGGATAATTGCAACAAAAGTGAATGGCGTTCAGCGTTCTCGTCGAAAGATGTGTTTATCGTTGGCCAGAGCGTATGGTATTTAGGATTATTTGTTGTGTGGAAGGGACTATCCATGAAACACGGTTTCGCAGTTGCAATTGTTATCCCGCTGCTGTTTGCGGTCGGGTGTGCGCAGGACAAGCAGGTCAAGGTGACCTACAGATCGGATCCTCCGGGTGGAACACTGTACAGACTAGATGGTGAGCTTTGGGGCGCGTGTCCGAAGGTTCTCTGGTACGACCTCGACAAAGAGGCTATTGCAAACGGATACATGGATGCGATGGGGTTGATGGTGCGTTGGCCAAGCGGTCCGGAAAAACGCAGCGGCAATCTCATCAGGATTACGGCTGACGGGACTGATCGGCGAGTCACTTTTATTCAGCCTGGGAGTGAGTCGGAATCCGCCGCCCCACGGGCCGGGCGTGATGCGGGCCAGTAGGGGACGTCCCGCAAGCACCGAGTTTCCCTGTTGATTGCTCGAGTTTGCTGGCATGCCGTTGCTTCTCTCTGCTTTGTGCAGGCGCATGCTACCTCTGTGTCTAGAAGCGACCCTCAGTGGAGTCATAGGCTCTGCCGGAAAACTCGATCTGGCTTCAAGCGGCTCATTTTCCGCCTGACTGTCCCGATGTACATCGGGATCTGCATCGACGATAAAACCAATATCGCCTGCTTCGCCGTCTTTGCCAGGCGAAAGACCGTTTCCTCTCGGGCCGGCGACGGAGTTTTCCGACAGAGCCTAAGCTCGGAAAGGATTCGCAAGACATGGTTCATCTATTGAAGTCGGCCTGCACCCCAATCGTGTGGGTCCTGGCTCTTGTTGCGTTGGGTCTGATCTTTCTAAAATGCTCGCGAAAGAAGTCGACCCCGAAACTCGGCTGGTTCCTGGTGTTTTCAGGCTTGCTGGTCTTGTATTTCTTCAGCATCAATCCGGTGTCAAGGTTGCTCGTTTACTCTTTGGAGAGCCGATACAGGTTGCCTTCCGACGAAGTCCTGGCCACCCTTGACGTGGTGATTGTCCTGAGCGGAGGCATGCATGCTTCGGGGGGGCTTCGAGAATATCCGGAAATGGGGGGAGTTACCTACTCACGGCTGGTCAACGGTGTCAAGATCTTCAAGCGAAGTGGCGCGAAAACGTTAATCCTGTCCGGTGGCGGTACGACACGAACCACCGAAAGTGAAGGTGTGGTTATGAAGGTTTTGGCGATTGAGATGGGTGTGCCGGAAAGCCAGATCATCACCGAGACAAAATCACGCAATACGATGGAGCAGGCCGTCGAGCTTGCAGAGTTACTTTCTGCGACGAAAGCCAAACGTATCGGACTTGTGACATCGGCCCTGCACATGATGCGTTCGGAGAGGACATTCAGGGGTCGGTTCGGTGACGATACCATTGTCCCTATCCCCGTCAACTACCTCTATATCCCGCCGGAATGCAAGATCACGAGCATTATTCCCTCTGCAGGCGAACTGGTAACGAGCACGGCTGCGGTGCATGAATGGATCGGAATGGCTTGGTATCCGGTCAGGTATTGACCGGGCCCGCGCCTCTGCCTCAACGGACTCGGTCCGATGGCGCGTGAGGCCGCCCAGGTCGCAGACATATGTGCGGCGGTTTATCGCGCGTCTGAGAGATCCACACAAATTAGTTCGCGGTCGTTCCTGACATAAATGTTCTTGTCGGCAAACGCAGGATGGGACCAACATACCCCGCTGCGTCTTTTGAGTTGTCCCTCGGTGGGTTCGATAATCTTGGCCCGGCTGATTTCATAAAATCCTTCGGGCGAGAGTTTGCTGATAATCAGCTCCCCGCGCTCGTTGAACATCCATATCCTGTCTTCATTTCGCACCATGTGAATATTGGACCATCGGTCTTTGGGCACGGCTTCGAGGCTTTCCCAGATGCGATCTCCGGTGTGCAGATCCAGGCAGCGAAGCTCGCCGTGGCTGTCCACGCCGTAAATGTGGTCGCCCTCAATGATGGGAGTGGATATGCAGCAATGGAGGCTGTCCGTTTCTCGTTCGCTCTTGCCTATGCGCCGCCAGACTTTTTTGACAGCTAAACTGTGAGGATCGACCTTGAGCAGAAGCGAGCCGTCGTAAAAACCGCTGACGAAAAGATAGCCGTTCTCAAATACTGGAGTCGCGATGTTGAGCACCATTTTAGAGGGAGTAAACGGGTGCCGCCAGTGGAGCTTTCCGGTGGCGGGATCGAGCCCCGAAACGCTGTCACCGGTCCAGCAGACAAGGACTCGTTCGCCGGCCTGTTCGATGACAATGGGCGCCGAGTACGAGGCCCGGTCGTCCAGGGCCCGCCATTTCTCCGCTCCGGTGGCTTTATCCAGCGCGATCAGGCAGGCATTCTTGCCCCCGATATGCAGTATGAGCAGATCATTCTCCACCAGCGGGGCGGCGGCAATTCCCCAGATGGGCATCTTGATGTCGTATTCGCTCTTGAGGTCCTTATTCCAGAGCACGTCTCCTTCTGCTGCATCGAAACAGAACAAATGTCCTAACGTCCCAAGCGAAAAGGCGCGGCCATCGTTGATCGTGACCGACGCTCGCGGGCCGTCAGGGTAGCCGACCTTGCCGTACCTGCACTCGTAACTGTGAGACCAAATCGCTTTGCCGTTAGCAGCGTCGAAGCAGTGGATTCGTTCGACCTGGGTCGGCTTCGTTAAGCGGTCGGTGATATACACGCGTCCAGCCGCGACGGTCGGGCTGCAATACCCGTTTGCCACCTCAGTGCGCCAGCGAACCTGCAGGTTATCGAGATCTTGCACAATGCCTTTCTCCCGCCACACACCGTCCCGATTGGCCCCTCGCCATTGGGGCCAGTCCTCGGCGAAGACCTGCACGGCAACGGTAAGTCCCACGATGATCGCTAATATTGATTTTTCTCTCACGGCCACATCCTCCTTATTTAGGATCCATTCGGCGTTGCTCAGGACAGGTTTAGAGTTTAGTGCTTCGAGTTTCCGGCCAAGGGCCGGCTAATTGGCTCCATTCGACTACGCTCAGGACAAGCTTGTTCTGCATTTTTCATTAACCGCGGATTACGCGGATAAACACGGTTTTTATTCACCACGAAGAAGAACAATAATCAATAGTATGGCCATCCCTGGGAAAGCAGGGACAATAATCAATAATCAATTACATGGGCCACACTAAGTCACGAATTTGGACTTCTACATTCGACATTCCTTGTTCAGTATTCGATATTCAAATCCTCTTTGCTCTCTGGTTCCCTGTTGTCCTGATCATCCCCCTCCTGTTATTCTGGTTCCCTGTTCGCCTGTCTTCCCCATCTTTCCTTCTTTTCGAGCCTAGTGCTTCGAGTTTCCGGCCAAAAGCCGATTCCAAGTATAGCCGAAGGCCTAAAAGTGAACAATCCTAAATTTGAAATCTGGGATCTTGAAATCGAATAATGCCCTGCTCCGCTGATTAGACAGTCCAGACTGACCATTGACGATGATCTATCCATAATGTTAGATGCCTATTATATCACAAAGCCGGTCCAAGTCGAGCAAAATCCAAAAACATCTCCGTGACTCGGCACTGGACGATGGTTCGTATTGCGTGTTGCGCAGGGCGCACAGCGGATACAGCAAAGTAGGGTGCGATGAATCGCACCACTTCTCTATTCATTCTCCTACCGAATGAGAAATGGCTTCAAAATCAGGAGGTTCGCTATTGTCCCCGCATTGGCACAGCCGGCAGGATGGGCAACTCGTTTCCCCATGCTGTCAATGTAACGTGCTCCGAACAGCATGGGGATTTGTGTCGAGGGCGTCCCGCCCTCGAATCGCGGGCAAGATGCCCGCGACACGACGGCCCATCCTACAGGTCGACCCAACGATGAAAGCTCGAATGTTCCCATTGATGAGGACATTCCACATGTCCGTATTTCGCCGGATTGTAGTCTATAGTCCGGCATGATTCTGTTCTATTCATTATTGGTGCGATGCATCGCACCCTACCTGCTCAGTGGCTGCCGCCCATCGTGTTGATCTATAACGTTGCCAAGAAATCTTTGACAAATGACGGCCCGTTCAGGACAAGTGCGTATTTGTCATATTTCTTGCTTTGATCAACGATAATGTCTTCTTGTTTTCTGTTTGGCCTGTTGATAACGACACATCCTTCTAACTGAAAATAGTCGTGGACTAATCCGCATCGTACATGCCTATACAGAATTTCCGCCGATGTTTTGCATTTCGCGTTGGAGTGACCCTTAAAACTGCAATTCACATTGCTTATTTGTTGGCTTTTTTGGGAGTCATTGTCCGCAAGCTGATGAAACGTCGCTTTCATGTTCTTCTCGATGTACTTGGTGAAACGATCACAAGGTGTCTTGCCGGCACAGCCTTTTGCCAGCGTATCTATAAGACAACAAACGACCAAGACCGCCGGGGTGGGTAGATTAGGCTTTGGGTATTTAAGCAACCGGGCAATCTTCTTAGCTTCTTTTGCATTTATCACTTTAGGCATACTTCAATTTCGCTTGCTCTTCCAGGATAGTCTGACCCCTAAAGTACATAATTGTGTCTGCCGCATATGTAAAGAAACTGGTCAGTTTCCCGCCTTCGCATACGTGCTTCACTCAGTACCGGCTTTCGATTCAAATCCTGAGAGCTTATTATATATTGGCAATTTGCCCTTATTCTTTTCCTTATATTTTTGCAGCCAGAAAGATTCCCATTTAACTTGGTCATCTGGATCCTTGATAACGGAATATTCTATTCTGTCGAAATCCCAATTTGTCCTTTCGGTCGAACCAAGCCTGTTTCTGATATTACCTCGCCCAATATATACAATCTCGCCATTCTCTCTAATATATCTATAAATACCAACAGCATCAGATGGTATATTAGCTGATTCTCTGGCATTTCTTTGTTCAAAAGCTGGGCATAGTTGTATGGCCCATAGATTGCCTTCCTTCTTTGGAGTGAATCTTCTATCTTTCTTATCAGGCAAATTGGCTACTGCTTGTATCCAGGGGAATTTCTTAATTATTGCTACACTGGTACAATTCATTGAAACTTGTCCCTCCCCCTTTTTGGGACCACGCGCCCCATATAAGGCATACGAGCCTTCTTCCTCAGTTACGAATTCAAAACCGAGTTTCAGGCTATGTTCATCAACGTATATTTTGACTCTTTTTTCGGGCCCGAGTTCTGCTTTGCGAGAAAACTCGGTGTTAAACGAAAAATGGTGAGAAGCTACGGATATGAATGGTTGATTGCTCCCCTCGAAGGTATCTTCACGTTTGATTAATGTCCAAGGCATTCAATTCCCTTTCACCTTTTAATCAGACACCAAGGCAAACGAAACACGCGTTGCTCAGAGTCGGACTCACTGATCATATTATTCTACTTCAATTCGAGTCTTAGAAGTTGCGCTTCTGAATACCTATTCTGAAGATCAGATTGTAATGTGTCAAGAACATACTTCTTGCTGTAGCGCGTGTCACGAAGCTCACAACTCGTGTCTTGACAAAGTGTTTGGCTCCTAAAACTTGTGTGTCTCCCGAATATCTATACCTATCTCACACACAGAAAGAACATGAGGGAATAATTCAGTAACTCTTTGTAATTGTGAATGAATTCGATTAAGTTCTTCGCTTGGTGATCCAGGTTTTAGCTTTTTCCGTACTGAAGTATCAAGATGGTTATATGCTCCCGTGAAGATTGGATCTTCCTTATCCTCGTCTGGAATCGGGCGTAGATGGAGGCTATGGACCAGGAGATTGCGTCTGCGCAATAGCCACTTCAAGCTGTCTGGGCGTGCTTCCTTCTTGGTTTGGAAGTCGCGGAGCGCCTTCCAACTGTCACTACCCTTAAGATATGGGTATAGTGGTGCAAAGTTGACGTGGATTCGATCCATAACCGCCGTGAATCCGTCACGTTCATATTGGCGAATATTGAAGAAGACGAAGTCAAGCAATTGTCCGATCCTGTCCCAGTAGGAGGCAAGCCGGATATAGGCGCTCTCGGCTTGTTCCCAAAATCTCTCAATGACTATGCGATGAAATGCTTCTGCACGCTCTTGACTCAAGCGAGGTTTCCACCAATCGCGGTGTTTAAGTACTGTTTCTGCTCCAACAAAAAAGCTATGCGCTCGGCACACAACAAGACGACATCTGTGAAAAACCGTAATGATCTCAGACAAAGCTGCCTCAGCATACGTGTCGAAGTACTGCGGCTCTTTCTCCTCTCTCTTGAAAATGAGTAATTCGGGCGGGCCGCCGAGTCGCTGTGACAATTTGCTGAGTCTGCCCCGTAGCTCCTTGACGTCGCCATCAGTCGATGCCAGTCTAGCGGGCTTGGGCGAGAAATACTGCTCCATGCGCGCCATGATCTGGCCCTCTTCAACCGCATGTTTCAGAAGTGAAACAAGGCTGTCGATAGCGTCCTCTGTGATGTCGTTGTCTTCATAGTTCATTCTCTCGCCTCGCCGGAATTTGTTGGCGTGATTCATCGCACATGTATCACCACCAGAAACAGGGATTGCTGAAACGTTGCCAGAACCAGCGGTGCTCCATGTCTTTGAAATGGCGCCATTGGACGTGGCCATCGACGAAAAGGATATTTCCACCGGCAGGCTGCGAGCCGGCTTTAAGATGGTTCGATCTGTCATAGACCTGCCAGCGCGACCAGCAGCCGCCGGTTGCACGAGAGAAGTCGGACTGCTCCCGGTCCGGCCCGTTGCTGGAGGTGCCGTCGGCAATAAGCTCGAGCGAAGCCGGAGCGTTTTTCGTCGCGGTGACGGATCGGACCCATTCCTTGGGTGCACCGTTGTCGGGGCTCATAGGCGGATTCGATCTGCCGGAAGCCGTATCGATGAACCAGAAGTAACCCATGATGCGATGGTAGTTTCTACGGGTTGCTTCAGTTGTCGGCTCCGGCTGCGGATAGCTCTCCGGCGTCCCGGCCGCAAGATTCTCGCCGTAGCGCCAGTAGATAATATTGTCTCTCTTGCGCCAGGATGGACAGTAGAAGATGTGCCGGTCGAAGCCACCCGACTCCAGAATGATGTCCGTCGTCCAGTATGAAACGTCAAACAGCCAGCGATCGACCACGTTCAAAGGCAGATTGCCGTCGTAGTCGTTGGCATACAGGAACAGGCCCAGTCCGGTGTTCTTCTGGTTCTGGGCGCAGACGGCGCGCCGGCCCTGCTCCCGAACCGCCCGCAGCGCAGGCATGAGAATGCTCAGCAAAAGAGCAATGATGGCGATTACGACGAGAAGTTCTATGAGTGTGAATCCCCTCTTTCTGTGCATGACAAGACTCCGGCACTATGGCGTAAACCTTTGGGAACGAATTGCCATTCTACTCCTTCTGCAACGGAGGATCAACAACGAACTACACGAATCAGAATGAATAGGGTGCGATGAATCGCACCACTGGTCCGAGTGAAACAGCTTATTAGGCTAAACTATCCCTTAAAAGTAATAATCCGTGTCATAGGACATATATTATAAAACGTGAGGCTGTTTGTCAGGTATTTTCCGGGAAAATGCAACAGCAGAATACAGGACACAAGAGACAGAATAGGATACAGAATGTAGGGTGCGATGAATCGCACCACTTTTCCTTACCTGTCCCTAGTTTTCTAACAGTACCCTGGCATGCCGAGTCGTCCAGAGATTCTTCTTGACGTGGAGGCGGCTGATCTGGTATAAGTAGGACATGGTGGAGTCCGTGGATTTGAGGTCATCCGGGCAGGATTGCAGCTTGTCTTTTGGGTTCTCAAAGGAAGGAGGCAGTCTCGGCCCGTGGAGGACAAACTTTGGCAAATACCGGAAAAACGCATCGAAGAGCAAAGACCATTGTGGTCAGTTTGTGTCAACCCTTTTTGAATAAGGTTTATTGTGTGTATGGAGTGGAAGTCGATAGAGTTAAGTCGCAGAGCGACTGAAAGTGAGGAGCAAGAATCATGAGAACTCGAATAGTCTGGTTGACGGCAATGATATTGATAGGGTTCATTGG
>Ga0255052_10003567_pt1 | contig 10752 bp, 10 predicted proteins | sample JV7_2_21_MG_FD_188632 | JGI IMG/M metagenome (GOLD analysis project Ga0255052, IMG submission 188632) | Seawater microbial communities from Jervis Inlet, British Columbia, Canada - JV7_2_21 | ecosystem: Environmental > Aquatic > Marine > Inlet | place: Canada: British Columbia | collected...
TCATGGAGATCCCTTTGTTGGAGGCCATACTGAATCGCGAGATCATCAACTCGCGAATCTGCTCGGCATTCCAGGAACGGCGTTCAGGACGCCCTTCCCAATCGTCGTGAATACGCCGTGATATCGTCTTCATCCCGGTGCGGAAAAATATGATCCGCTCCGCGATAAGGACCCACATCAGAAAGATCGTTATGGCGATCATCCGCAGCACCGGGCCACCAAGATTCATGAAATCCTGGATATCCTTGATAGAGTCACTGAGCCAATGCATGGCTGCTCCTTACGGCGCTAGCCGTTTTTCTCGGAATGTTCAGCGATCAGGCCGGCACTCTGCGACTGAATGACATTGACGATCTTGCGGCTCTGGCCACTGACAATCGTATGCAGAAGTACCATCGGGATTGCCACCACAAGTCCAAGGACTGTTGTGACCAGTGCCTGAGAGATACCGCCAGCCATCATCTTCGGATCCCCAGCACCATAAAGCGTGATCACCTGGAAGGTCTTGATCATGCCGGTAACCGTACCGAGCAGCCCCATGAGAGGCGCCACTACCGAAATAACCTTGATGAACAGCAAGCCCTTTGTCAGTCCCGGCATCTCCTTGAGCGCCGCCTCGCTGAGTTTGAGTTCAACCGTTTCGGTGTCCGAAGCCCGGTTGGCATCGTAAGCAGCCAGTACGCGCCCGAGTGGATTGTCAGTGCTCGCGGTGTCCCTCTTGAGTTGGACTGAAACCTTGCGACTGTCCGTCGAAAGTCCCATGAATCGCCAAATGGCGATCAACAAGCCGACCGCACCCAACGACAGGATGCTGTAGCCGACGATGCCGCCCTGGTCGATTTTCTCGGTGATCGTCGGTGTTTCGACCAGCAGCCCGAGGATGCCGCCACGTGTGACGTCAACGCCGAACTCAACATACCCGGAATCGGCTCCAAAAAGATCATCAGCTGACCCGGTGAAGCGACCATCAGGTTGCCGCAACAACTCACTGATAGAACCTTCGCCAGCATCAAACTCGAGGTATATGCCGTCGGAGATCAGATTAAACGCACCGATGCGTACGACTTCCATTTCTTGCTGCTCGCCATCCGCTTTGGTAACAACGTGATTGAAGCGAACGACCTTGCCCGATTCACTGATCTCACGCTGCAATTCAAACCAGAGTTCCTCGATGTCCTCGATCTGTGCGAGTTCGGTGGCGCTGGCCATTTTGCTGCCGAGTGCCACAAGAAAGTCTTCGCGGTCCGGGTACTGGAGGTTTGTCAGAGAGGCGTTAAAGCGCCCTTGCGTGTCGCCAGAAACCGTCTGCAAGACACCAAACAGCTCTTTCAGTGCACCAAGACGTTCATCGAGCGCCGCGCGTGCAGCGACAATCCTGGTTTGATTGTCCTGAAACAGTTGCTCCAATCGAGCGCTTTCGTTTTCCTGGCGAGTGCGCTCTGCACGTGCCCGGTTCAGCAGATTCTGCTGCTGGTTGCGATCCTGATTGAACTGCGCTTCGCGCTGGCGTGCTTCTTGTGAGTCACGCGCCTGACCTTGTTTGATCAGATTCAACAGTTCGCTCATGCTCGCAGCATCGTCCTGCGCGTTTACAATACCGGTACCAAGGCTAAGCAGCCCGGCGGCAATAATGATTATTAAGCGTTTCATCTAGTTAGCCTCCGTCGGTGCTGCAACCGGGATAACGATCAACTCCGGCGCAATCAATTGCTTCGCCATACGCAGACCGGTGCGAATATCACTTCGTGCCGAGTTGTCCATCACCCACCCACGGGCAGTGTTATCCCATCGACCTGTGATCTTGGCGTCGTCCGACTGGAAGAACAGTCCGATACGACCGATACGCAGTATGTTGTAACTGCGCGTCGCGCCATCGAGTGTCAATGACTGCGTGTACCACTCTGAAGAAGTACCGAAGTCATTCTCGATCTGGTAGGCCTCCATGACCTTGCGGAATTTCTCCGCAACGCTGACATCGGAACGCTCCATTATCGATCGCAGATTGTCGACGCGGTCGGTTCGCTCCTCCATCAAGAACGGCACGTCGAGCTTCACCGACTGATCGAGACCGTCGATCATGCGCTCCATCATAGGGAAGATCTGCCGATTGATGACATCAACCTGGTCCATCGACAAAGCGATGTCTTCGAGGACAGCTTGCTGGCCACCGGTTTGTGCCGTCATCAGACGGTTGTATACCTTCAGACCATCAATCTCTTTATTAATAGCCCGATACTGGTCTTCCAAAGAACGAGTTCCCTCAACAATAGTGTTGATTCGCTCCTGTGATTGCTGAGCCAGATTGAGCCGACGATCCTCGGCCTGCAAGACCTGGTCGACAGTCTGGGCGAAGACGCTGCCGGATGCCGCAATAATTGTCGTTGCAAATAATGCAACGCTAATGCGTCGACTGCTGCTTATGCACCGTTTCATGAACGCTCCTTAACTAAAGGTCGATTTTTATTTCAGTAACAGTTACTGAGAAGGATGCAACGTATCCGTTGAATACATGCACATGACGAAACACAGAACACGTTGATCGCGAGTCTGCGTGCGCACACGGCCCTCTCCACCTACGCCGCGGCGATAAATTCGTTGGAACCTTAATTGCTCTCTCTTCTATGTGGCTGTCCAAAGCTTTGCAGCTTCGGCTTTCCCGCCATTTATACTTTGCAATATTTGTGTCAGGCCACTGAGCGCCTGACGGCAAGAATAACATATGCTTCATATATCGCCAGCCCAATCGCGACATAAGTTCTGCCCCCGCGAGTAAGGTATAACTCGACCAAAAATACGCGGATTTGGTATCACAAGTAACTGATATTTCGAGTATTGACAATAGAACGAGCTTGCAACATGATTTGGGTCTATGGACTGGGTGTGCCAACAAACCGTGACAAAACGAATTTCGCCTCTCGTGCTTCTATCCCTCGCACTGCTTCTTCTCAGGAGGCAAGGCGGGTAGCGCGTATCCAGGCAGAGGAAAACGCAAACCCCGCATCCGCTTTGGATTGTGGGGTTTTTTTTGATTCAAGCGAACTGACTTGACGTAATCTGATAAGTCGAAACGGGCATTACACCGAGGAAAAGAAACCATGCAAATGTATTTGGAAGCAGATGTCGACATCTCCTGCCTGAGTGAGCAGCAGGTCACGGTCCTGGGGTACGGCAGTCAAGGCCGCGCTCACGCCCTGAATTTGCGGGACAGTGGCTTTGACGTCGTGGTGGGACTGCGACCTGAGGGCAACAGCTGGGCCAAGGCAACAGCGGATGGCCTGACCGTCAAGGCGCCCAACGATGCCGTCAAAGGCGCGACCATCGTCGCGTTTCTGACGCCGGATATGGTGCAAAAGAGCCTCTACCAGAGTGTCGTCGACGATATTGCCGCTGGAGCCACTCTGCTCTTCGCACACGGTTTCGCGGTTCATTTCAATCAGGTTGAGCCAAGGGAAGACTTGAACGTTGTGCTGATCGCACCCAAAGGACCGGGTGGGCTCGTTCGCCGTCAGTATGAGGAAGGCCATGGGGTGCCCTGTCTTGTGGCGGTTCACCAGGATGCGACATCTGCTGCGCTAGAACTCGCCCTCGCCTATTCGGCGGGTATTGGCGGTGCGCGTGCCGGAGTTATCGAGACCACCTTCGCCGAGGAAACGGAAACAGATCTGTTTGGTGAGCAGGCCGTTCTTTGTGGCGGCACGACCGAGTTGATTGTTGCGGGATTCGAGACGCTCGTCGAAGCCGGTTATCAGCCAGAGGTCGCTTATTACGAAGTCATGCATGAATTGAAGCTTATTGTTGATCTGCTGCACGAAGGCGGGCTGCGCAAGATGCACAAGTTCATCAGTGATACGGCCGCCTGGGGAGACATGGTCAGTGGGCCTCGCGTGGTTGACGCGAGTTCGCGCGCTGCGATGAAACAGATGCTTGCCGAAATTCAGGACGGCACCTTCGCAAAGAACTGGATCGCCGAAAACGAGGCTGGCATGCCCGAGTTTCGGCGCATGATGAATGAGGATCTTGAACACCCGATCGAGAAAGTCGGCGCTGATTTGCGTGGCCGGATGGATTGGCTGGAAGAATAAGGATCGATGGCAGCCGGCCGCAAAGGCCGCTGAGGGGACAGAACATGTCAGATGAGCAGATACGAATTTTCGATACGACATTGCGAGATGGAGAGCAGGCCCCGGGCTGCAGCATGACACTCCGTGAAAAGCTACGTGTTGCAAGAGCACTATCTGAACTTGCTGTCGACATCATCGAGGCCGGTTTCCCGGCCGCATCTCCTGGCGATTTCGAGTCGGTCAAGGCCATTGCCGACGAGAATCTCGGCCCCGTTATCTGCGGCCTCGCGCGCTGTAACCCGGCCGATATTGAAAAGGTCCATGCTGCGGTCAAAGGGGCTGATCACCACCGCATACACGTGTTCGTTGCGACAAGCCAGATTCATCGAGAATACAAACTCAAGATGGCCAAGGAAGAAATCATCAAGAGCGCCGTCGGGGCGATAACGATGGCCAGAGATCTTTGTGACGATGTTGAATTCTCGCCGGAGGACGCCTCACGAACTGAGCTGTCTTACCTTGCCGAGGTGGTCAGTGCCGCCATTGAGGCCGGCGCCACGACCGTCAATATTCCAGATACCGTTGGCTATACAGTACCGGCGGAGTTCAACCAGTTGTTTTGTTACCTCAAAGAGCATGTCAGCCGCATCGATGACATCACGCTGAGTGTGCATTGCCACAACGACCTTGGCATGGCAGTTGCGAACAGCCTTGCCGCGGTCCAGGCCGGCGCCCGCCAAATCGAATGCACAATTAATGGCATTGGAGAGCGCGCTGGAAATTGCAGCCTTGAGGAAGTCGTCATGGCCATAAAGACTCGCGCGGAATTCTTCGAGCTGAAGACCGGCATCAATACAACACGCCTGTATCCGACCTCGCGGCTGGTTTCAAGTATCACCGGCATGCATCCGCCGCGAAACAAAGCGATCGTTGGCGAAAACGCGTTCGCGCACGAGGCTGGCATTCATCAACATGGCATGCTGCAACACAGTTCAACTTACGAAATCATGCGACCCGAGGACGTTGGATTAAGCAGTTCCAGTCTCGTACTCGGCAAACACAGCGGTCGCCATGCTTTTCGCAACCGTGTTCGTGAACTCGGGTTTGACCTGGACGAGTTCGAAACCAATCGGGCGTTCCGGGAATTCAAGAAACTGGCGGACAAGAAGAAGGATGTCTATGACGGCGATATCGAAGCCATCATCATGAATGTCGATAATGTATCAGCCGGTCCATGGACCATGAAGTCTCTCAACGTCCGAACAAGTACAGACACTCCAGCAGAAGCAACACTTGTGTTGCTAGGCGAAGATGGCGCGGAAGTGTCAATTTCTGCCCACGGGGACGGTCCGATTGCGGCAACGTTCCAGGCTCTCGAGAGGGCAACCGGCGTTGTGCTGACGCTCAAGAAATTTGATCTGCGCAGCGCATCGATCGGAGAAGATGCGCAGGGAGAGGTCACAGTGACGGTCGAATATGACGGCACCAGCTATCGTGGCAACGGTACCAGTGTTGATATTGTGGAAGCCGGTAGCCGCGCCTGCCTTGAAGTGATGAATCGCATCCTGCGTCGCAAGCACAGGGACGGTGAATCTGATGTGACGGCCGATTCGGAGCGAGCGACCATCTGATGGCGGCGGGGACCACACTCTTCGAGAAAGTCTGGTCAGATCACGTCGTTGTTGAGGAAACTGCCAGCGCCCCGGCAGTCCTCTACATCGATCTGCATCTTATTCATGAAGTGACCACACCGCAGGCATTCGCCATCCTCGAGCAACAAGGCCTGCAAGTTCGGCGACCCGACTTGACGCTGGCGACGATGGATCATTCGACGCCAACAACACCGGTCTCAACATTCAAAGACCTTGCCGTCGTCGGTGAAAGCGCGGTAAATCAAATTGTTCGCATGCAGGAGAATTGCAGCGCTTTCGGCATAGACCTGCTGGGATTCGATAGCGAATATCGCGGCATCGTCCATATTATCGGTCCCGAACTCGGTGCCAGCCAACCGGGCAAGACGATTGTTTGCGGCGATAGCCACACGAGCACGCACGGAGCGTTCGGCGCCCTCGCCTTCGGTATCGGCACGACCGAGGTTGGCCATGTGCTTGCAACACAGTGCCTCCTGCAGCGCAAGGCGAAAACACTTGCGATCAATATCGATGGCACGCTTCCGGTCGGTGTCAGCTCAAAAGACCTCATTCTGGCGATTATCGGCAAAATCGGCGTGGGCGGGGGCACTGGCCATGTCATCGAATACCGTGGCGCCGCTATATCTGCAATGGACATGGAGGCGCGCATGACCGTGTGCAATATGTCCATCGAAGCCGGCGCCCGCGCCGGCATGATCGCTCCGGACGACAGCACCTTCGAATATCTTGCCGGACGGCCACGTTCACCGAAAGGTGATGACTGGGACGCTGCTGTATCCCGTTGGCGCTCTCTGCAAACCGATGATGATGCTGGATTTGATCAGTCCGTCTCAATTTCTGCCGACGGCCTGCAACCGATGGTCACCTTCGGAACGAATCCCGGCATGGTCGTTGGCATCAATGACCCGGTACCTGACAACAGCGGCGATGCCACTTTCAGAAAGGCACTCGAGTACATGCAGCTGTCGACCGGCAAGCCACTGACCGAGACAGGAGTCGATGTTGTTTTTGTTGGCAGCTGTACGAATTCCCGTCTTTCGGACCTCGAACAAGCGGCAAACCTTATCGATGGCCACAAAGTTGCCGAAGGCGTAAGAATGCTGGTCGTGCCTGGCTCACAACAAATCAAGAAGGCTGCGGAGGCGATCGGTCTCGACCAGATATTCCTCAAGGCCGGAGCCGAATGGCGTGAGTCGGGCTGCTCGATGTGTCTCGGCATGAACGGTGACACAGTGAACAACGGTCAACTCAGCGTTAGCACCAGTAACCGTAATTTCGAAGGCCGACAGGGCATTGGCGCTCGCACGGTGCTGGCAAGCCCGATGACGGCCGCCGCTTCAGCGATCGCGGGACGTATCGCCGACCCGCGCCACTACCTGTGACGGAAGCAACAATATGCAAGCGATAAGCAGAATTCAGTCACGAACCGTTGTTCTTCCCACCAGGGATATCGATACCGATCAGATAATACCGGCCCGATTTCTGACAACCACATCACGTGAGGGTCTCGGCGCATTCCTGTTCCACGACCTGCGCTTTGAGAAAAGCGGCGCAACGAAGGACGACTTCATTCTGAATACCGCGCAAGCGAAGGGATGTGAGATCCTTGTTGGCGGCAACAATTTCGGCTGCGGATCGTCCCGTGAGCACGCTCCCTGGGCGCTGCTCGACGCCGGCATACGTGCGGTCATCAGCACTGAAATCGCGGATATTTTCCGAAACAACTCGTTAAAGAATGGTCTCCTTCCGATAGTCGTTGACGAAAAAACGCACCAGTATTTGCTCGACAACCCCGGCATTGAACTCGATATTGATGTCGGACAATCGACATTAACTTTGCCGGATGGGGTTGTTGTCGAGTATCCGATCGATGACTTTGCCCGCTACTGCCTCGTCGAGGGCATTGATCAACTCGGCTACTTGTGCCAGCAACTGGATAAAATCGAGGATTTCGAAGGAACACGATTGTGGACGCCCTGATTACACTCTTACCCGGCGACGGAATCGGTCCTGAAGTTTGCGCGGCCGGTCATCGAGTTCTCAAAGCAGTAGCCGCGAGATTTCGGCACTCATTCGAGTTCGACGTGCGCTTGATCGGTGGCACCGCGATTGATGCAACTGGTGATCCCCTGCCAGCGGAAACGATCGCAAGCTGCAAGACCAGCGACGCCGTCTTGTTGGGCGCGGTTGGCGGACCGAAGTGGTCTGATCCAAACGCCAGGGTGAGGCCCGAGCAGGGTCTGCTGCGCCTGCGCTCGGTTCTCGGCGTCTATGCAAATCTTCGTCCCGTTAAAGTCATCACTGAGCTCATGCCTGCTTCCCCACTCAAGGCAGAAAAACTCGAAGGCGTCGATCTCATCGTCGTCAGGGAGTTGACGGGCGGTATCTATTTTGGCGACAAGACTCGTAATGAAACGTCCGCAAGCGACCTGTGCACGTATACCACTAGCGAGATCGAGCGAATTGTTCGGGTTGCAGCCAGGCTTGCCGAAGAACGACGGGGCAAGTTGTGCTCAGTGGACAAAGCCAATGTCCTGGCAACGTCTCGGCTGTGGCGTGATGTGACTGACCGCCTGATGCGCAGTGAGTTTCCCGCGATCGAACTTGAGACATTGCTGGTCGATGCTGCGGCAATGCACCTGTTGAGCCGCGCCGCTGACTTTGATGTCATCGTGACGGAGAACATGTTCGGCGACATTCTCACCGACGAAGCCTCGATGCTGGCCGGTTCACTGGGCATGCTGCCATCCGCATCCCTTGGTGAGTCATCGCAGGGTCTTTATGAACCGATACACGGTTCTGCACCGGATATCGCCGGTAAAGGCATGGCAAACCCCTGTGGCACCATCGCCAGTGTCGCTTTGTTGCTGCGCCACAGTCTCGGTATGCACGCAGAGGCCAATGCGGTCGAAAACGCGATCAACCTGACGATTGCCGATGGCGGCCGAACGACTGATATCGCATCAGACGCCGATACGGCACTGACGACAAGCGAAATGACCGACCAGATTATTGCCAGGATTGGCTAAGCTGGTCAGCCGACCGCGATTCGCCTGAGCGGCAGTGCGTTCTGCGCCACCTCCAACGCCCCGAGAACATCGGCTGCGAGATCTTCGGCGCTCTCGAGACCGACCGACATGCGGATCAGGTTTCGTCCAATACCTGCCTCTGCCAGTGCTGCATCGCAGACCGGTGCGTGGGTCATCGATGCCGGATGGCAGACCAGACTTTCAACACCGCCGAGTGACTCGGCCAATGAGAAATGCTCAAGGTGGTTCACGAACGCTTCCACCGCTGCTTCTCCACCCGCTATCTCAAAGCTGATCATGCCGCCATAGCCACTCTGCTGGCGTGCAGCAATGTCGTGTCCCGGGTGTGATCTGAGTCCCGGATAGTAGACACATTCGACCCCGGGGTGCTCATCGAGCAGATTCGCCAGCAGGCTCGCACTCTCTTCGTGCTGACGCATCCTCGTGAAGAGCGTCCGGATTCCGCGCAATGTCAGATAGCTGTCAAACGGCGCACCCGTGAGTCCCAGACAATTACCCCACCAGGCGAGTTTCTCGGCTAACTCCACCGTTGCGGCGACGACCGTGCCGCCGACGACGTCGCTATGCCCATTGAGGTACTTCGTCGTCGAATGAATGACCAGGTCCGCCCCAAGTGAGATCGGTTGCTGCAATGCCGGAGAAAGAAAAGTGTTGTCCACAGCCAGAAGAGCACCACAACGCTTCGCAAGGCTCGCGATCTCGGCAATATCGACGATTCGCAATAGAGGATTTGAGGGCGTTTCAGCCAGAATAATCCTCGGCTTGCGATCGCAAGCCGCCTGCAGCGCCGCACGATCAGTCTGATTGACAAAAAGCACCTCAAAGTGACCTTTTGCTGACAGAGTATCGAACAGGCGGTAGGTGCCACCATAACAATCGTGTGGGGCGACCAGTACGTCTCCTGGTTCGAGCAACTGGCAAAGCAGAGTCAGGGCCGCCATTCCCGAAGACGTCACGACCGCACCCGCTCCACCTTCGAGCGATGTCAGCGCATCAGCCAACGCATCCCGCGTTGGGTTACCTGATCGCGTGTAATCGTATTGACGCTTCTTACCCAGGCCGGCGAACGCGAAGTTCGACGACAGGTGCAATGGCGGTACAACGGCACCGTATTGCGTGTCCGACTCAATTGCGGCACGAACAGCACGTGTTGCCGAGTTAGCTCTGGAAGTCATTTTCGGTCTCCAATTGTGATTCCAATGTCCATCGTTCTCATCGGAACCCTACGGAGCCCGTAAGGGAGAGGAATCGCGCCCTTCATCTGTCCACTGTGAAACAGAGTGCTGCTACGACTCTCATCTCTCGGTGTATCTACCCTTGCAGGTGATTCACCGTAGGAGTTGGCACCTTTTCAGGATGGTTAGTCCTGAAGGTTGCCCCGGCTTCATTGGGCCTATCCCTCAGCCGGTCTCGATGAGTTCCACGCAGTCTATGGGCAGCGCGGGCCTGAGGTCAAGCCACAGGCCGCAGTTTTTTAGTTCCAGTAGAAACCAATGCTGCCGGGCCATTCAGCCTGCCTGCCAGAAATATACAAGAACCTATTGCACTTATTGTTCTATTGTAATAGCGTATTAATGTATTAATACATAGGTCCAACTATGAAACCCAACCGACAAGATACTGAAAGCCAGCAAAACGCGGCCGAGAACGCGCTGTTCCGCGCCATTATCAGCTTGCGATCAGTGACCGAGTCGCGCAATTTCTTTCGCGATTTGTGCACGCCCGCTGAGTTGCAGGCTTTGGTTGACCGATGGCAAGTCGTTGAATTGCTGGAACAGGGAATAACCTACCGCAAAATTCATGACCTGACCGGCGTTAGCGTGACCACGATTGGTCGCGTCGCCCGTTACCTGACCGACGGTTTCGGCGGTTATCGCACCGCGATTGACCGAACTGCCACCCCGGCCACCCCTATTTCTCACTGAGGAAGCAGCAATGGATTACTCCGAGCAGCGCATCAAGATTGCGGTGCAAAAAACCGGCCGTCTG
>Ga0255052_10003568_pt1 | contig 10751 bp, 13 predicted proteins | sample JV7_2_21_MG_FD_188632 | JGI IMG/M metagenome (GOLD analysis project Ga0255052, IMG submission 188632) | Seawater microbial communities from Jervis Inlet, British Columbia, Canada - JV7_2_21 | ecosystem: Environmental > Aquatic > Marine > Inlet | place: Canada: British Columbia | collected...
TCCATGAATTTCGCCGCGGCGGACTCTAGTCTGTTCAAACGTGTCCTTGTCGCTTTGTTCTCGACCTGCGACTTTTGACTTTCGGCTTGCCTGCGCTCATGGTCGACCAACGGCCGCAACCGTTTTAGCACCTCTCCGAAAAGCGCCTGAACAAATGGATGGTCTCGATCAAGGCCTTGTTTTCGCAGCGGGTCAATAATCGGATATGGATTTGCTGGATCGAGCTCTTCCTGGCGCTCACTAGTATCATCATATTCGTTCCACAATCGATCTATATATTGACACGTGAGCTTTCCAAAAAACCACGCTGCATGAGGGTCCACCTCTAACTTTGGATCGAATAGCGTAGCTTCATGAACCGCGTGGGTAGATTTTATAATGACACCGCCAGTACGAAATCTACTCTTCTCTCGGTCGAACTGCTTGTGAGCCCGCTTAACAATCAACTTGGCTGATGCACCAGGATAGCCGGGGATCTCAAACGTCACCTTAACCTTCTCGTTTCCTTCTATGATCGGAGCGTGAACAACATCCTCTCGGTCTTGATTCAGATCCCTTACAACAACTGTTCTGTTCGAATCACCAAGAATCTCTCTTAGAGGCACTAGTCTTGAAATATCGCTTACTAGATTGTCGTGAAGCGGCACTTTCACGTGGGGGTCCAACCGCAAAGTGACTAGGGTCCCTGTCCCTTTGGCAATTCCGATTTTTCGGCGATGTTGGGGTGAAATATTTTCGCTTTGGTACGGTACAAATTGGTGTGTAACATCGCACCTATGCACGTACCCGTCACCAGGGATGGACTCAAAACTCGCCTTACCGAGCGCCGCGATGTCCTTTGCTCCCCGAGAATTCGTTCCTCTGACTAGCGCGCCTTGCTCTAATCCACTTACTCGTTGTCCGTATCCCCGGAGTTTTTCGTCCATAACTCGTGAACTCATACCATCGGCATGGTCTCGGACCCTCAGGACGCTTCCTTTACCCCCTCTCTGCCGCTGAACTTCTATTTCGATTTTTCCCTTCGTACCTATGATTTGGTATCTATCGTCACAATTTGTGACCAGCTCCGTAATAACATCATAGATATCTTTGATCGACTTTCTGGCATTCTGCTCTCGGTATCGACGGTCATACCGAAAATCTTGCGGCTTCAGTCTTTTCATCTGCCTCACCATCTCATGTCCTATCGCTGTTCCTGATAAGCCTCAAGGCTTTTTTCTATGAAATCCGCGAACTCGTCCTGGCCGACTGCTATAGCATGTTTACGAATTCGCTCGAATCTATCTCTCCAAACTGTGTCGTCGGCATCAACTCGGCAACGTAGCAAGTCGGCGAGATCACCAATCAATGGATAAAATTTTTCCGGATTATCGTTGTACAGACCGAATACCTTGTGTGTCTTCACTCTAGTCAAGAATTGCATCGATTTTTGCCGGTGGTCCTTGGTCACATTGCCTGCGGATTCGAATCGAGTTTTGTTTTGCTCTGACCAACTGACGCCCTCGTCTGTTAACGACCATCCGTCGCCAGTCTTGCGGCGTTTCGTACGGTTCGCCTGTCCTCGAGTCTGACCGGTCCTGCCATCTACAAGAAATCCATATTTTTCTTTGCGTGCATCGGTTAGCGCAACACGCACGATGTCTTTGTCGGGGAATTCCGGATACTTCGTCCACGAGAACGCAGACGGCCACAATTCGTAGCATTTCAAGGCTATGTCTTCTGTATGGAATCGCTCCGTCGCACCGCCCAGCGAGTACAGCGCGTACACAACCATTTCCCGATTCGTGAATGTGTTCTCCATCCGATTTCGCGACTACGCAGTCTCCTCCTCGAGCAACAGTTCATTAAGACGTGAGTTGATATCTGCCGGTAAGTGAAAGCCTTCTCTGCCAAAGGATGAAATGACTCCACGGTCCTTTAGAAAAGCTAGGACGATATAGACTTGGTAGCTCGGCGGCTCTCCTGCTTCCTTGAGGAACCTTGACTCGAGGATTTGATCACTGCTTACAGGTTGCGACGACTCAGATAGATGCTGCAAAACATCGCCGATGCTATTCACGACACCAATCGGCACTCGATGTATGTACTTGTCATTCTTTTTCTTTGACCAGCCTATCTTGTAGAGAGATTCACTCTTTACGTTGAACTGAGGATAACCGTCCTTTTTGGCCGCCTTCGTACGCCGTTTGCGTTTCTTTCTCTCGGGGGCGGGCGACGACTTTGCTGCGTTTGACTTCTGACTGACGCCCTCACCGATAGCTCTCAGCTTTTCCGCGATGCCCCTGGCGCGATCAATGGCCGCATAGTCTCCTGAGGCAGCTGCCTCAGCGAGAACCTTCAGCACGGCAGCCTCCGCATCGGCAATGATCTTGGCAATTGTGTTCTCTACACTATTCATTTGTTGTATAGTATAGTCTACTTTAAACAAAGTCAAAGGCTACTAGCCAAACTGTCAACAGGCTTGATTGTTGATTTGCACTGAAATTCGAGCCAAGAACACTATATGTTTGCATCGGAAATTGACCCTGCTGCAGCGGATTAACAGTTTGGCATCGTTGCTCGGAGCCGTAACAAACCGGGTCAATTCCAATATGCGAAAGCACGATCAATATCGGATGCAAATCAACAACTGTGAGCCATATTCCCATTTTATTGTAGAGATTATGGTCAATACGCCTATATAACAATCACTTACAGGCGATTGAGCGCCAGATTGTTGAAAAGCACGTCAATAGCACTTATTATCTGTATCAGAACTACGTTCTACACACCGGCCCGGCGCAAGTCGGTTCGGAAAGTCCTACGGCCACTTCTAGTGGCCGTAGTTGTTTATGGGCCCGGTACCTTGAAAATCTGCTTTGTCGATGAGTCTGGCGATACCCAAGACTTGCCTAACAGCACCTCCCCCATTCAACCCGCTTTTGTTTTGGGCGGTGTCATCATCGATACTGCCGAGCTGCCCGAACTAACTCAGGATTGGATACACCTCAAACAAACCTTCTTTCCCAATCTCGTTCCCAGAGGACGTCCGTTTCTACAATGGATCAAGGAGGAAATCAAAGGTGCTGATATTCGACGAGGCGTCCGGCAAAATAGCCGCCGAGAACGACGGTATGCGCTGGGCTTCCTCGACAAATTTGTTTCCCTAATTGAGAAAAACGACGGCAAAATTGTCGGACGCATTTGGGTAAAGGGAATTGGTGTTCACAATAATGCGGACTCCGTATACACGTATTCGGTGCAATCGATTCTGACCGGCTTTCAGAACTATCTTGAATCAGTTGATGATGTTGGAATCGTAATCGCCGATAGGCGTAGTTACGGCTTGGATCACCAGGTGGCATACTCGATTTTTACACAGAAATTCAAAGCCAGCGGGGACGCCTATAATCGCGTAGTTGAGATGCCAGTGTTTGGCGATAGTCGAACACATGCCGGAATCCAGATAGCCGACATGCTTTACTCGGGGCTCTTTTTTCCGATGGCAACACACGTGTATTGCAGCGGAATTGTAAATAACGTGCATGTACAACCGCGCCATAGAGTGCTAATTGATCGCTACGGCAATCGCTTAAGTCAGCTTCAACACAGATTTCCCGCGGAGAAAGGCCGCATGCAGGGCGGAATAACTGTATCCGACTATTTGCGTCAAAGACACGGCGGACTACTTTTCCGGTAGGCAGTCTTGTTAATCGAGATCCACAAGAAATCGATTACTAATAGTAGTGACTGATTGCTACGGATCGAGGTAGCCCAGTTTGATCAATCGAATGGTCATGGCGCGCTCACTGACCTCAAATTTTTCAGCAAGATCGTCAAAATAAAGCTCTGTATCAAGCTCATCGGGTAACGCTTCTTCGATCAAGCGAGCCGGCATCAACAATGCGGCCGCGTAGGCGTTGGCTTTTATTTCCTTTCGGGACTCGCCAACGCTTGAGGCTTGATCGCGATAAAATGCGCGGTCGACGAACAAATGCTCATCCTCGGACACGTGCAACATGAAGTGGCCAATTTCATGAGCTATGGAAAATCGTTGTCTATTCTCGGGGTGACCGGCATTCACAACAATGTTGGCATTCTTATCTTCAACCGACAGCATCGCCGACACGGCGTCCTCCATGTCCTCAAACGCCACATCGAGGTCCAGCGCCTCGGCAAGAGCCGCAACGTTGACCGGCGTAACATCTAACTCATGCTCACGAAGTTGTTGCCAGGCCTTGCGTTCAATCTGTGCTGTTGTCGCCATTAGAATTCTCTCGTTCTTATTGTGTAGAGGATTTCAACGATTGGCCGCACGCGCTTTTTCCAGGGCGCGCGCCGCATCGGGGGGTAACTCGGGTTTTACTATTGTGGGGTCCTTAACAGACGGAAACAGACGGTCCAGGGAAACTTGAAAATACTCACAACAACGGTATAGCACGTGTACGGCTACCCGTTGCTTGCCAAGTTCAATGTTGGTAATCGAAGTGCGCTCTAGACGGAGTATTTTTGCCATCGCCTCTTGCGTAAGACGGTGTTTGCTTCGAAGCTCTCTCAGCCGCTTGCCTATCGTTTGATACAAACGATCGTCATCGATCACAGCGCAAACCCCTACTATATATGGCGATAGTTGCGGCACGAGTGTCCTGCACCGCCGCCGTCCTCACCTTACCGTCCCGCTCCATGCCTGTCAATTTAGCCCACGAGCGAAGTTAATGATGCGAACTGTGTCACCAGTTTCAGCCACATCATTTGTGTTTTTAGTTGACATACTTGACGCGATTCCCGCATAATTCCTTGATGGAAAATCCCTCACAACAGCGATTCCAAATCCTGTCTCTGGACGGAGGCGGTTTAAAGGGTATTTTCACCGCCGCCTACCTCGCCGAACTCGAGTCGGCGAGCGGACGTCACTGTTATGAGTCGTTTGACCTGATCGCCGGCACCAGCACAGGCGGAATCATCGCCCTGGCTTTGGGACTCGGTTACCGCGCCGAGGATGTTCTTCAGTTCTACCTCGATCACGGCGAAGCCATTTTCCCGCCAGAACGTCTGGAAGCGGTGGGCCTCGCTCGACAAGCGACCGGTAGCCGATATAGGCCTGAGGCTCTCGAACGAATTGTGGCTGAGTTTTTTGGCGATGCCACCGTCGGCGATAGTCGCGCGCGATTGCTCATCCCCGCCTTTCATGCTGACCGTGGCGACATCTATTTATTTAAAACCGCCCACCACGAGCGACTGCGCATCGACTTTCGTGAAAAAATGTCGGATGTAGCCCGCGCTACCGGTGCCGCACCGACGTTTCTGCCGCCGAAAGTACTTGAGGACGGGCTGCGACTGATAGACGGTGGGGTATGGGCAAATAACCCGGTGTTACTGGCTGTCACCGAAGCCATGGGTTATCTCAAGCAGCCACAAAATAGCGTCGCCGCCCTTCGACTCGGCACCACTTGGGAGACGCGGGCCTCAACGGATTACCCAGAAGACCCAGGCGGTGTAGGGCTCGACAAGGTGCCCTTCTTTACTGACATCATGATGCGAGGTCAGATGCTGTCCGCGAGTGGTGGCACAATGCATTTGCTCGGTGAGGACCGATTCATCGACGTCAACCCCACAGTCCCGGCCAAGCGTTACCGCCTAGATCGTCTATCCAAAGATCTGATCGGCCTTGCACGATCAGAATTTCGTAAGAGCGTTTCAGATCTCGGTGATCGCGGTTTCCTGGATCACTGCGCGAGCCCATTTCAACCCGTTTACACCAATAAGGACGATGACAGTGAACCAGCAAAAACAACAGCAGCTTGATGAGCTGCTTTTACATGGGCTTGAATCGCTCGATCTGACTCAAGCGCAGTTCAACGACGCAATTGCCAAGTACGAAGCCGTTGGCCGCTGCCTAGCGGCACCGGGGTCCGTGCTTGCGCCCTACTCGCCGACTATCTATGCGCAGGGGTCCATGGCCATCGGCACCACTAACAAAGCCGTGGGTCGCGATGAACGCGATATCGATCTTGTGTGCGAGATGGTCCTGCCGGTGACAATAAGCCAAGCGGAGGCGAAACGCCTGCTTGGCCAGTGCCTGATGGAAAACGCAATCTACGCAACAATGCTGAAAGAAAAAAACCGTTGTTGGCGATTGGTCTATGCGGGCGAATTCCACATGGACATACTCCCATCGAAGCCGGATCAGCGGCTTCCGACGCCCACCGCGCTGTTGGTTCCCGATTCTGCACTGCGGCGCTGGAAAGAATCTGACCCAAGAGGATATGCCGCCTGGTTTAAGCGTGAAACAGCTCGGTCGATGCGGCAATCGTCAGGTGGTATCCGGGCCGGTGTGGAGCCGGCGCCACAATACCTCAGTGTATGGGATAAAGCGCCGCTGCAAATCGCGATCCAGCTGCTGAAACGTCATCGAGACCTACGGCTGAACGGCAACGACGATGCACCCATCTCGATAATCATCACCACGTTGGCCGCTCGAGCATACCGCGGCCAGGATTCAATCATCGCGACATTATTCGATTTACTCCAGCGCATGCCGCTGTATATTGACCATGACGAGAATCGCCTGCCGTTCGTCAGAAACCCGACCAATGTGCTCGAGAACTTCGCCGACAAGTGGCACACGGAACCTCAAAAGCAACGGGTTTTTAATCAATGGATTGAAGATGCCAAAGTTGATCTGAACGAGCTGGCCGCGGCCACGCTCGGGCAATCCGGCGAAAGTCTGAAACGGTTTCTGGGCGAATGCCACTCGAATAGCGCACTTCGCGCCTACGGTGATCGAATGCAGCGACAACGCGGCGCGGGGCTTCGAGTTGCAACAACGTCCGGTCTATTGGGCGCCACCGCTGGACGCACGAGCGAAGTTGCCGCTAACACGTTTTACGGCGCATCAGAACTGAGGCGCGATCGCCGCTGATGTACCCGTACCGTTCTACAAAGCGAACCTTGGCCCAACAGGCGGCTCGACTGAGAAGCGCTCAGCCAACCTCAAGTGTGCGTTTTGACCACCTTGGCAACCGCCTGGTGTGGACCGGTCGCCTGCAGCCAACGGCGGCGAGTGATGCGTACACGACCCGTATTATTTACACACGCCAGCAGCACCCGCCGCGTGTATTTGTCGTGACGCCGCAATTATCCGAACGCAACGGAGAACCCATTCCTCACACCTACGGGGATGGCGGTCTTTGTCTCTGGCACCCTGCCTACCACGAGTGGCAATCGAGATATTGGATCGCTGAAACAATCATCGGATGGACCTCCCTGTGGCTTTTCTTTTACGAGTTGTGGCAAGCCTGTGGTGAGTGGCTGGGCGGCGGCGAACACCCACCCGACACGGACAACGAAACGGAAGACCTAAATGAACGTCACTGACAGCCTGATACAGAACGTATAGCCAGAACCGGTGACGACTGCCACAATTACGATGCCGTCGGCTCACAATGCTACGGCAAAGTGTATTCACTCGACAGCTGGGAAATAAACTAGTCGGTGCCGCGCAGCCACCCGCCACAGGGGTTAGCCGCGTTGCTTCGGTTTCCGACGGTTGCTGCCATGCGGCGGAAATAGTCAGTGTGCCAGGCGGACGCATGGCGCGATGACAATACGCCGCGAAGCGCCCGCGTCACTACCAAGAGCGAAGCGCTGTAGTGACGCGGTACACTGAACCAGAAATCACGCACGTTCTGGCGGGATTTTGCAAGTTCTCGGTGAGTGACGCGAACGCAAATGCCGCTTCTTGCTTGGACGCGAAAGAACCTTCCTGAACAAAGCCGGATGCCTTCGGACCGATGCGAATATCGCCCCAGACAAACCTGCAGGGCTTATCTATAGACAAGACTCGCGATTTGTACTAGCGTGATTTGCATGATACGCAACCGCTGCGTCAAAGCGGTACCTGGCAGGGGTCATCCTGCCTGGGGCCAAGGCGTGCTCTGCATGCTTTTTGGCCCAAGCCGGGATTAGAGAGCCCGGCATCTTCAATCTCAGCTGAAATTCTACGTTTCAGCATCTTCGACATAGCTTGAGCTTATCTGCTCGGCATCTTCAGCACGGCCTGACTGCGGTGTTCGGCTGCGCGTTCTCATACGCCCGAAGGGGTTTCTTTTACTCATACCTAAAGGAGGTAGATATCCGCTCGTTTTGAATGAGGCCCTATGGGCCGACTGGTAGCCGCCGAAGAATCTCAAAAGAGATTCCCGGCGAACCTGATTAAGGCTTCAGGCCTTATGGGACTGGTGTCCCGTGACCTTTTCCGATTCTAAATCGGACCTCGTATGCCAAAAGGCTGCGAGCTGGTCATCCAAACTCACCTACGAAGAAATATGCACCATGAAAGACCTGAACTACCAGTTAATGAAGCTCTGCCGTGACAACCGTGATGGTGGGTTTTCGACTCAAGCGACCCGGTCCCGGATGTTGGATTTGATTGCTACTCAATTACGGAAACTTGGATTCCGGCGCATGCAGAAAAGATCACTCAAGCCAAAACACGTGGATGCCCTGATCAATCATTGGCAGGACCAGGGAATCAGTGTAGGCACGCTAAAGAACCGCTTGTCCGCTCTCAGGTGGTGGGCAAAGAAAGTGAACAAGCCCAGCATCATTGCCAAAGACAACGATGTTTACGGCATTGGTAAGCGGACGTGTGTGGCGACAGAGTCCAAGGCGCAGGAGCTGGACCATAAGAAACTGTCGTTGATCTCTGATCCGTACGTGAAATTGAGCATACGTCTGCAAGCGGCCTTTGGGCTGCGCCGTGAGGAATCGATCAAGGTCAATCCGTCCTATGCCATCAGGGGTGATCACATCCGGCTGAAATCGAGCTGGACCAAGGGTGGTCGAGCCAGAACGGTGCCGATCAGGAACGACGTTCAGCGAGCACTCCTGGACGAGGTCAGTGACCTGGCCAAAGGTGGCGCGCTCATCCGACCTGAGCTCAATTACGTCGAGCACCTGCATCGCTACGAGCGGCGATTACGAAACGTCGGACTGAACAAGCTTCATGGCCTCAGGCATGCCTATGCCCAGCGGCGTTACAAAGAACTGACCGGCTGGAAAGCGCCGGTAGCCGGAGGCCCAGCATCAAATTCCCTCAATCGAGACCAGCGCGCGCTCAATTTGAAGGCGCGCGCCGTGATTAGCAAAGAGCTGGGCCACAATCGCGAGCTCATCTCAGCGGTGTATCTCGGTCGATGACAACGGCACGGGAAACCGTTTTGCTCTTGCCCCGCCTGGTGCGCTTCCGGGACGCACCCGGCTATCTCGGCATGGACCGCAATCGATTCAACCGTGAGGTCCGGCCTCAGCTCACCATCATTCCCATCGGTCGACAAGGCATTGCCTTCGACCGGCTTGAACTGGATGCCTGGGTGGACGATTATGTGTCGTGCAACGGGCGTCCCGCGGCTAGGAGGAATAAGCCATGGGACGAATAAGATCAGCCGGACTCGTTAAGCGAGGAGATGTCTGGCACATCGATAAGACGATAGGAGGAAAACGCCTGTGCGAGAGCACAGGAGAGAATGAGTTGAGCAAGGCGGAGCTTTATCTGGCCATGCGGATAGAGAGAGCCCGCCGGGCGTCGATTTACGGCGAACGACCAAAGCGACAGTTTCGAGAAGCCGGCGAACGATACGTACGAGAGAACCAACACAAGCGACGCATCTATCTCGACGAGCTGCACTTAAAGCAGCTTGATCGGTTCATAGGTGACTTGGACCTTCGAAGGGTTCACATCGGTACGTTGCAGGACTTCATCGACGACAGACGCGCTCAGGGCAGGAAGACGAAGACCATCAATCTGGCCCTGGCGACGGTGAGACGTATCTTGAACCTGGCCGCTTCCGAGTGGCTGGACGAATATGGCCTCACATGGTTGGACCGACCGCCGAAGATCACGTTGCTTAAGGTTACCGATGCGCGCAAGCCCTACCCGCTTTCCTGGGATGAGCAAACGCGGCTTTTCAAGGAGCTACCGGCCCATTTGGCCCGGATGGCGCTTTACAAGGTCAACACCGGTTGCCGCGAGCAGGAAGTGTGTTCGCTTCAATGGGATTGGGAAGTAGAGGTACAGGAGCTGGAAACCTCGGTCTTCATAATCCCCGAGACGCTCGTCAAGAACGGTGAAGAGCGTTTGGTTGTCTTGAATCGCACGGCGATGTCGATCGTCAATGATGTGCGAGGCAAGCACCGAAAGTTCGTCTTCACCTACAAGGGCAAGCGAATTCGGAAGATGAACACTTCAGCGTGGCGGAAGGGACGGTTAAGAGCGGGGTTGCCGCAAGTCCGGGTGCATGACCTAAAACACACGTTCGGCCGCCGATTGAGGGCTGCCGACGTGTCGTTCGAGGACAGGCAGGATTTGCTGGGACACCGCTCGGGAAGGATCACAACCCACTACTCAGCAGCTGAATTAGGCAATTTGTTATCGGCCGCGGACCGAGTTGTTGGGGAAGGATCCCGCAAAACTCCGGCACTGTTCATTTTGAAGAAAAAAGCGGCGAGCGCATGATGCGCTAACCGCTTGATCTAACTTCAAAATTTGGCGCGCCCGGAGAGATTGATTCAGATCGCCTTGCGGCGATCTTCACCCCTTCGGGGCGCCTACGGCGTCCAAAACGCTTGCGCGTTTTGTCGAACAGGACTCCTCTTCTGCACCCGGGACACTGCTCACAAAAAAGGGGCCCCGTTGGGACCCCTTTTTTGTGAGTGGCGCGCCCGGAGAGATTCGAACTCCCGACCGCTCGGTTCGTAGTTAGGTTGTTGAA
>Ga0255052_10003569_pt1 | contig 10748 bp, 10 predicted proteins | sample JV7_2_21_MG_FD_188632 | JGI IMG/M metagenome (GOLD analysis project Ga0255052, IMG submission 188632) | Seawater microbial communities from Jervis Inlet, British Columbia, Canada - JV7_2_21 | ecosystem: Environmental > Aquatic > Marine > Inlet | place: Canada: British Columbia | collected...
CAAGGGTATACCACTAAGTTCGGGAAAGATGTAGAAGATAAGACCAAGAAGAAGGTTGAAACACTTAAAGATAAGGTAGATAAAGGGTTACAAGCAATTGGGTTAAAAGAGAAGAAGAAAGAAGATGTTATCCAACCTGACATTGATCTTCGGATTGTAGCTGAAAGCCCGTTTATAGAGTACATCTCACCGTTTGATTTTATTATGGACCCACGTGCTAAAAGTCTTGATACAGCTCAATGGTGGGGTCAACGGTTCCGTAAGACTATTAAATCCTTGAAAGATAATCCAAGGTATACGAACACTGATGATTTAAAAGGTGATGAACCGCAGGAGGTAACTGATCTTAATAAACACGATCTAAACCAATCTGAGATCGAAGCGTTCCATACGGCATACTTGTATGAGATACATTATAGGAACGATGATGAGTTCTATCTATTATACCTCACCAAGGATAAAGAAGGTAACTTTGCACAACAGTACCATGATGAGAGTATCTATGAGTTAGATGAATGGCAGGCTGATGTGTTAAAGTTCAAGAAACATACGCATAAACCATTCCCTAAAAGCGATATTACTAAGATAAAGAATCTAGCTGATAGGATAACCTCTACAATAGATGCTATATTAGAGCAGGTAGATAGGTTTGCCCCTAAGATAGCGTATGATATGAGCGGTCCTACTAATCAGGGCAAGAAAAGCCTTATAGAAGGTGGTACTGGAGCATTAGTTGAGTGTAATAGCAACCCAACTGAAATATTTAAAGAGTTAAACTTCACTCAGTTAAAAGCTGATCTTGCTAACCTGTTAGATCAGATAATATCTTTAATCTCTATACAGACAGGTTTAACTAGAGCGCAGTTAACTGGTGTAAGTGATTCAGGGTCCGCTACTGAAGCAACTATTGAGCAGGGTGGGCAGAATATCCGGATGTCCGATATGAAAGAAGATGTAAGGGTATTTGTTAATCGCCAGTCTAATAAGTTATGGAAGATAGTAACTCAATTCGTTGATCTTGAACAGCTACAGTTGATAAATGGGGTTAAAGGTATAGATCCAAAGACCGGGATTCCGAGGTACAACTGGCTTGAAATCTCATCTGAGCAAAGGAAACAGCTGGTTAATGGAGAGTATGACTTTGATATGGAGACCGGCAGTACTGAGAAGATCAATTTAGCAGTTGTGAGGAAAGCGTTTGAGAACTGGTTTAATATCTTAGCTAAGACTGAGGTTATAGCTTTAATGCAAGCGCAGGGGCATAAGTTCAATATAGCAGAGTTCGCTAAGAAAGGCATGGATGCGTTCCCTGAGTTAGGGATTGATTCATCTAAAGTTATTCAACCAATTACTGAGGAAACACAGGGTTTGATCCCGCCTGAGATGATCCCGCAGCCTGGGTTACCCCCCGGAGGGGCAGGGGCGCCTGGTGGAACTACTGCGGGAAGCAATACAAACGAGTTACGCGCGCAGCGCGCGGAGGGTACACCGAGTACCTCACAGGCTGTGAATGAGGTGTTTTAATGGTATATACGTACGAATGTGATTGCGGACATAAGTTTGATGAGATAAATACTGTTGAGAACCGGCATAACGCTGAATGTCCAAAGTGTTTATCACTTAAAGTAATAAAATTAATGTCCAATGTGGGTGATGTAAGTACACTTTGTTATGAGAGAGACTTGAATGGTGAACCGATATGGTTTCCGAAGGATGGTAAACCTTACTTCGATAGAGCTTTACGCAGGGTGTTTAAGAACGCTAAAGAGAAGCAAGCATGGATGAGAGAAAAGAAGATCGTCATGCGTGGTGATACCGGACCTAGTGTATGGAAAGACGGGTCAGGAGATATGAAAAACAGGTCTTACCGCAAAGAGAATAGATGGGATGATTAGTAACTACTAATATCTACTAATAAATACTAAATTAGTAGTTAATTTAGAAAAAAATGATAAAAGGAGGTTATAATGGCAAAACCTAACCAGATGAAACGGTTCGCTGCTTCTAAGCAGACAGTATCACCGCGTGGTGATGCCTGGGCTAACCCCAGCACTGGCGGTACCGCTAATAAGAGTGGTGGCCGTGGCCGTACAGACACATCTTCGTTCAGTACGAAAAAAGTACGTAAAAGTTAATAGAAATTAATTTTAAAAAGGAGAACATGTAATGCCAGAAGATGAAAAACCAGACGTTAACAATGAGGAAATCGTCGATCCTCAAGGTGAACAGGAAGAAGTAGTCTCACCAGCTGCTGAACCTCAACCCGGGGAGGCAACCCCGCAGGAAGAAGCCGTTGAGAAGGAACCGCCGTTTAATGAACATCCGAGGTTTAAAGAAGTAATAGCTGAGAAGAACGAGCTTAAACAGACCGTTGCTAACCTTCAGCAGCAGATAGTTGATATTGCAACCAGCCAGAAAACACCTAGTGAGCAGAAAGACGCGGTTGATGAATTACTTGTTGACCAGGATGATGATACGAAGAAATGGGTCAACAACTTTCTTAAACCTGTAATTCAAAAGGTAGTTGATAATGCTAAGAAAGAAGCTACACAACCGTTAGTTGAGCAGTTACAACGAAGTAACGCTATGGTTGGCGAGGTAATAGCAGACAGGTTCATTGAGAAGAACCCTGAGATAGTAAAGGGTTCACCTGAGATGGAAGCTGTTACTAAGGAAGCAGCTGAGTTAACGAAGTACGGGATGCCTATTAAGCAAGCTCTTGAGAAAGCTAAACGTATTGTGATGTTCGATAAAGTAGGTAAACGCGCGGTTGAAAAGGTAAAAGCAGACACTAAAGAAAAGAACAAAGAGAAAGAGAAAGCTAACTTAGAGGTTTCAACAATACCTTCTCAAACGTTAAGTAAAGAAAAAGAATTGTCCGCTGGAGATATTTCAATGGAGGATTTTGAAAAAGATGTAAAAGCAGGAGGTTATGTTTTTGGGCAGTAGTAGTTAGCTTTCAGCTTCTTTTTGTTATAAAAAAGGAGTAGAGAGTGGCACCAAATACTAATTATACCACGTTAATTGTCACTACTCTGAATAATCAAAGCACCAAGATCTTCAACAACGTTGTTACTAATACGTCATTGTTGAGGCATCTAAGGTTAAAAAACAATATCAAGATTATTCCGGGTGGCCGCCAGTTCACTCATCCTCTTCTATATGCTAAAAACTCAAGTTTTCAAGCTAGGGCTAAGTTAGAGACTATTGATCTTCCTGTCACTGATCCGTTAACGGATTCTGAGTGGCCGATCAGGATACTTGATGGTTCAATAGTTTTACCTGACCTTGATGTTGCTATGAACCAAGGGTCTAAAGAGAAATTGTTAGACTATGCTAATAGCAAGAAACTTGAGGCTGAAGTATCTATGACAGAGTTAATGAGTGACCAAATATGGACTGCAGTAGATTCTATCGGTTCAAATGATATGGATAGTATCCCCAAGATCATTGCACATGATGTTACAGTAACTTCATCTGTTGGAGGTATCAACCAATCATCTGAAAGCTGGTGGAGAAACTATTCGTATGATACTGCGGTATCAGGGTTTAATACATCAAATGAAGGTATGAACGTCATTGACACAGCATTAAATGGTGCAACGTTCGGTATGATGGGTCCCAAGATCATTGTCACAACTAAAGCTATCTTCACGCTTTATATGATCGGGTTATCCAACAACGCGCGGTATCAAACAATGGGTGTTGGTGATGCAGCGTTTCGTGAGTTACAGTATGGTACTATGCCGTTCGTCGCGGATGATGATTGTCCGACGGGCGATCTTTATGGTATTGATACTGACAGTGTACGGCTGCAGGTGTTAGCCGGGGGGAACTTTAAGAAAACTGAGTTCCAAAATGCGAAAAACCAGTTAGTTTCAAGTGCGTTGTATTACGTATATTGCAACTTAACTTGCGGTTCTCGTCGGACAAACTTTGTGGTTGACAGTATAACGGCCTAAGGAGGATAAAAATGAAAAAGTATCTTTATATTTTCCTTACCGTCATGTTGTTGCTTTCATTCACAGGGTTAGCGCAAGCGCAAATAGCAGTTGATCCAAAAGACGGTCCTGAAGTATGGGTTACATCAGTGTATAACAACTCTTCAAGTACCGTTTCCCGCGGAGATATAGTTATATGGCAAATATCTTCTTCAACCGGGGACAATGACAACTATATCACTACCACAACTACCGCTGATACTGTTTTAGTAGCGGGTATTGTTTATCCTGCTGATATAGCTACCAAAAAGACCGGTTCAATCGCTGTTAGAGCAACGGGTATTCAAGTCAATACAAAAGGTGCCCCTGGTGCCGGTGCGGAGTTATGTACCAGCGGTACTGCGGGTGAAGCACAAACCTGTTCAGAAGCAGGCGATCCTAATAGAGTAGGGTTCTGTACTAGTGCGAATACTACTTCATCAAGTGAAGGGAGTTGTATCGCCTATATTTCTATACTTTAATGAAGCAATAACAGTTTTTAAATGGGAGGGCAAAAATGAAAAGGTTTTTACCTGTTTTTCTCGCCATCCTGTTATTACTTTCATTTACAGGTTTGGTGGATGCACAAAAAATAGTTGATACAGCTGATGGACCTGAAGTATGGGTTACGTCAGTGTATAACAATTCAACCAGCACAATAAGCGCGGGTGACATTGTTGTATGGGATATATCCTCATCAACTGGTGATAATGACAACTATGTTAATACTACAACTACGGCTGATACGACCCTTGTAGCAGGGATCGTCTGGCCTGCTGATATAGCAGGTAAATCTATCGGTTCAATAGCTATCAGGGCAACCGGTATAACTGTTAATACATTAGGTGGAACCACTGTACCTACATCATTATGTACGAGCGGTACAACAGGCCGAGCAGACGCTTGTTCAGAATCAGCAGGTGATCCTAATAGGGTCGGGTACTGTACAGCTGCCGATAGTTCTAAAAGTTGTGTAGCTTACATATCAGTATTGTAAAAGTGATAGAGAAAGATAAAAGGGGGCTATGTTTTTTTTAATTATTGTTTTAGTAATTGGAATAAATGTAGCTCCTTTTATCTTCAATAAGATGGATATGTGGACTGCACAAGGGTTATGGGTACAAATGTGCAGTGTAGCTATTTTAAGTTATATGTTCTTTGAAAAGAAAAAGTATACAGTATCAAACTCTTCATTAGCGTTAATGTTCGCGTGGTTAAGTTATATAACGTTTTACCGGGTGTACAAGTCTTATACAGGCGGGTTACATGAGAAGATGCAGCAGTTGTTTGAAAGGCAGGAGTTTTTGACCAAGGAGGTAGCGCAGTACGTACAGTTGTTTAAAGTAGTACAGAACGTTATTTATACATTAGCTCCGTATTTAAACTTCTTTTGTTTACTGATAATTTATCTTGCAATTACAGAGTACCTCTCAAGAGTTGAGATCAAGAAGATCATGGTCGTAATGAAGTATACGATCATCTTCACTTTACTTACTTGTGTGTTACAGAAATTCTTTTTAACCGGCAATACAGCCGCACAGTTCTTTAGGTTACTAATTAAACAATCTAATTTCAATGAGTTTCATAATAATTTAGTAACAGGGTTCTTGAGTAATGGAACACATTTATCAGGGTTTCTAGCAAGCTGCGCGCCTTTATTTTTCTGGCGTATGAAACGAGTTGATGTTTTAAGTCTGATTTTGATGGTGATAATTTTATGGTCATGCAGTACAACGATAGGTGATCCATCTATTTCAGGGTACGTTATATTAGCATTAAGTTTTCTGTTCTTTTATAAAACCAAGAAACTTATTATCCCTTTAATCATCCTATTTTGGGGCGTTATATGTTTAGCAGGTGAATATTTACCTCCCCAATTCTGGTCATTTCATGGCAGGTTTGATACATGGCAACGATGGTGGCCGATATTTATGAAGTTACCAATGACAGGACATGGGTTAGGGACCGTCAACATTTTATCTAAAGATTTAGCCAACTCGCAGTTACATCTAGGTGTAGCTGCAATGAATGTAACAACCCGGCACCTTCATTTAGAATATTTTCAAGTTATGGTAGAAACAGGCGTAATTGGGTTATGTTTTGTGTTAAATATGGTACATAAGTTCTTTATCACGTACGCGCAGGATAGAACAGAGTTAGCTTTAAAGACTATGGTTTTTGGGTTTTTATTATCATGTCTTTTTACTTACCCGGCACATTTATGGTTGCCGAGTAGTTGGGCAATGATAACATATGCTTCGTTTGTAGCGTTAAGGAGGGAAAATTATGGAGTCCAGCCGCAAAGAATTAAGAGATAGTGTATTAGATACTACACGTCAGACAAATGCTCAGATAGGTAGTTTAGTCAACGATTTTATTAATTTAACTTTAGTTGAGATAAACTTTCCCGGGTGGGCATTAAAAAAAGACGCTCATTACTCATGGAACTTCCTTAAACGTAAGACAACGTTTACTACTGTAGCTAGTCAGGAAGATAATGTGATGAAACGTGATATTGATAAGATAGCGTTTCTTAGGCAAACAACTTCACCTGCTAAACTAATCCAGATCCCTGATGAAGATTTTTATAAACTAGTCCCTAACCCAACAGCTGAAGGGACACCAAGGTACTACCGCGTATGGGAACGTGAAGGTGTTTCCACCCGATTATCAACTGATGATACTATTGACGTATTATCAAGTTCCACTAGTGATAGTGGGGATTCTACTTTAGCTGTAAGTGTATCGGGTTATGATACTGACGGCATTTGGAGAACAGGAACTTACCAGTTAAACGGTGTAACTGCTGTTACGGGGGGTATAACGTTTGATGCTGGCCGTGAAATTGTTGTAACTAAACAGAAAGATACTACTGGCACTATTACTATAAGGGAAGGGACAGCTGCAACTACGTTACTTAAACTAGGGCCCCGGGAACGTGAAGCCAGGTTTAAGGTTTTAAGTTTATACCCGATCCCCAACGCTGCAATAACCGTATACCTTGAGTATTATAGAACCATCCCAATGTTAGATAATGATAGTGACGCGCCTATATTCGGCGCTAACTGGAGCCATATTGTAAGGTTAGGTGCTTTAGCGAAAGTATACCAGTACCTTAATAAACCCGATTCATTTCAAGTCCACGCATTGTTCCGGCAGGGTGTCAGGTCAATGGTAGCTTGGGATAGAGCTAACCCTGACCTAGTTGAGAAGATGGATAGGGAAATACGTTATCCACAAGACATAGTTAATAGGAGTGAAGATGAAATTACTGAATAGATCCTTACCCGTATTACTGGTCCTTTTATTAGTCCCGTTCTTACTTGGTGCTGATGATCCACAGATGGTAAGTTACCCGCCTGAAAAGATCATGGGGTTTCGAGGGTTAGATACACGTTCCACAGCGCCGTTGATAGCTGACAGTAGGGCTAGTGACCTGCGTAATGTAAAACTATCTTCAGCGTTAGATTTACGTCAACGCTATGGTATGGATACGGTAAATAACGCTACGTTAGACGATCTTGATATGTCTAACCCTGCAATTACGGGCATATTCGATAGTGAATACTCAGATGCTACGAGTAATACTATTGTGTTTGTAGGGCATAAGATCAAGTACGACAATTCCGGCACTTGGACGGATATAGGCAACTGGTGGTACGCGCCGTTAGTAACTACTGGGCAGGATTACCAATGGCAGTGTTTAATGGCGTTTGATTCAGCAGTATGTACTAACGACACGGATGTTCCGTTAAAGATAAGTAAAACACCCGCTAAAACTGTATTAGATGTTAGTGATTTAAGTGATACGTTAACTAAAGTCAAAGTCATGGCTTGGTATAGGAACTACCTTATACTAGGCAACACAGTTGAGAACTCGGTTGAGAGGCCTACAAGGTTCCGGTACAGTAATGTAGGCACAATTGAGACTTATACTGACGACGATTTCACTGATATAGCGACATTTGCGGGTGACGAAATTATTGGGTTCGCTGAAATATACGGTGACTTATACATCTTTTTAAAGAAATCTATCTGGAAAGCATCGTTAGTTGGAGGTGACGATGTATTTGTTTTTGTTAAAGTAATTGACGGGATTGGTGCGATAGCACGGGATAGTATTGAAACTTTTCAGTTAGCTGATAACAGAAGTGTAGCTGTATTCCTAGACCAACGTAAAAAAGTTTTAATGTTTGATGGTTCCTCGTTAGTAGATATTGGCGCGTTGATCCAACCTACATTAGATTTATTAAGTGAGTTAAGGTTACCTTACTCTGTAGCCACGTTTGATGGTGAAAACTATATTTTATCAGTATCTACGGGAAGTGAAACAACACATGATACGTTATACGTGTTTAATACTGAAATATTCGAGTGGACAGTATACGACCAGGTTGATGCTAATGCGTTAGCGCAAGTTAAAGAAACCAGTGGTGAGATCAAGACTTATGTAGGAAACTATGCTTCACTTGTTTACTGGATGGATAACCCTGATTTAGCTAACGATGTTGATGGCGCGGTAGGTATTATTGATTCAGTAGGTTCACTTACAATAGCGACACAGACAGCTGCAGAAACTTTAATAGACGCTACGTTAACAACAGGAACGTATACTGGCGGGATAGTAAGGATAACTTCAGGGACCGGGGCTGGGCAGGAAGCTATTATAGTTGACCATACTTCAACAAGTTTATACGTCAACACTTCGTTTACTACTACACCTGACAGTACGAGTGTATATTCAATTGGCGATATTAACAGTTATTACGTAACGAAATTCTATGATCTTGGTGATTCTTCAAGAGAAAAAAGTTTTATTGGGATGTTAATGTGGGCTGAAGAAGCATCCAGTAATGAGGTAGATATATCTTACGCTATAGATTTCGGGGTGATTATAGGTAGTGAGCATAAGAATTTATCACCATCATCATCGTCATTATGGGATGTAGCGTTATGGGATGTAGGGACCTGGGGGACAACAGGTGATAAGTTATACACAATAAAGATGGCAGGGTTCGGGAATACTACGAGTATAAGGTTTGATAATAGCGATATAGATGAAGCGTTCCATATTTACGGGTACAACTTACTTGGGATCAACGGTGATATTAAACAATGAGAAAATGGGTTTTTATTTTATGTTTATGTTTATTAACTTTTTTGTTTATTACTGATATATACGCTATTCGGGTATCACGGCCACCGAAGTTATCTAAGAAGTTAGCGCCGAATGAGATAAGCCAGTTAAACGATTATTTAGAAAGTATATGGAATTTACAGAACGGGGAGTTTAACTTTGATATAGTAACATCATCAAAAACTAATGCTGATAACGGTGATCTTTGGATTAAAACCCCGCAGTTAGCTGAGATTCAGTATAAAGCAGGTGATATAATATATACACTTAGCCCTATTGTTTACGGTGAGATTTTTGCTGATGATGCAGGCGCTACAATAGCTCTTGGTGGTGACGGTGGTGAAGATGATAAAGCTCAAATAACTGCGTTTAATAACAACGGGGTTTTTTATAATACAGTTGTTTCTCATGCTAGTGATGATATAACTATCACTATTGCGGGAAACTATTTATGTGTTGTAAGTCTACATGTTGAGAGTACAGCCGGTGGTGGTGATACGTTTGGGTACAAGGTATATAAAAACAATGGTGTTACATCAGTCCCAGGACTTCATGCACATAGAGATATGGCGGGTGGTGGAGGTGACGTTGGATCAGTAAGTATATCAGGGTTAGCTACTTTCGCGGTTGGTGATACTATTGAAGTATGGGTTTGGAATGAAGATGATGCTTCAGATATTGTAATTGATGATATAAATCTTTCTGTAGTTAGGTTAGGACCATAGGAGATAAGATGAAAAAACCATTATATTTAAAGTTACTTTTTTTATTAATACCTTTTCTTATAGCTGCAGCACCGTCAAGAGAGTTTAATTATACTTCAGGTAACACTATTCTTTCAGAACAGAATACCGCTAATGAGAACGCGATATTTTTATATTTACAAGGCGGGGTTGATACGTATAAAGATAACACTATTGTTAATGAAGATATTAACACTTCAGCTAATATCCAATCAGATAAACTGAATTTAACTTCTATTGTTCAAGGAGTGAACATAACCTCAAGTGGTTCGTTCACTAATGCAGGTACGTTCGCGCAAAGCGGGGCGTTGACTATTACAGGTAATTCTACTTTCGCAGGAACAACTATAGCAGATCTAGGAATAGTCACAACAGTTGATATAAATGGCGGGACGTTAGATGGTGTAACGATAGGTGCTGCATCTGCTCCAACAGTTACAGATTTAGGGTCTGTAGCAACAGCTGATATTAATGGTGGAACCCTGGATGGCGTGAATATAGGGACAACTACAGCTACCGGTGAATTAATTGTTAACGATTCAAGTGATGATGCTGATGGGTTAGGCGCGCAGGGGACAAGTGGTCAGTTCCTTCAATCTGCAGGAGCAGGATCAAATCCATCATGGGCTACTGCTTCATGGACATGGGTATCAACAGATACTTGGGCAAATGTTTTGTTAACTCCTGATATAGAAATAATTCAAGGTGTTAGGTATATGGCTGTAGTGGATTTTGTTCCTTACACAAATGGACAAGCACCTACCTGTGATTTATTGTTTGGTGATGCAAGTGCTTATGACACAGGATCTAATTATGCGAACCCTGGAAATGCTTTAAGCGCGGATTCTTATATAGTTATTTCACCTGCTATAGATAATTCTGACACTA
>Ga0255052_10003570_pt1 | contig 10748 bp, 8 predicted proteins | sample JV7_2_21_MG_FD_188632 | JGI IMG/M metagenome (GOLD analysis project Ga0255052, IMG submission 188632) | Seawater microbial communities from Jervis Inlet, British Columbia, Canada - JV7_2_21 | ecosystem: Environmental > Aquatic > Marine > Inlet | place: Canada: British Columbia | collected...
GCTTGACGACTAAAGCGTCTCCCTCATGCTCAATCAGACCGGTGAGCGCGTCTACCACGGCAGCGTTGTCTTCGAACGAGTGCAGGCGTTCGCTGCGTGCTCTTAATTCGCCCGGTGTCTGCGGGCCGCGCAACAGTAGCAGGCAAACGATGGCGAATTGAGCCGTATCAAATTGCAGTTCGCTGAAAGAGGTATTGCAGAAACGTTGCGTATATTTCTCTACCCCGCGCTTGAAATTATCCTCAACCAGCAGCAAATGTTTTTGTTCCAGCTCGCGCACTGTATGCTGCACGACACCTTGCGCCAGGGACATGACAGGATCGCGGCTGGATTTTTGATTGCAGGCATTGGTCAGCGCATTGAGGGTTAAAGGATACTGATCCGGTGTGGTAACCGACTTCTCCATCAGACAACCGATAACACGGGCTTCGTTAGCGTTTAAATCCAGCGGTATCATTGAGGCCTCGTTTCTATCAATTTGCCGGCCTCAAGCAACTGTTCCTGTCTTGATGCCATGTGTCGGGTCCTGTTGTTGCGAGCTGATAGAGTATCTAACTGCTACCGGCTATTCCAGACAAATAAGGTCCGCCCGAGTTATTTAAGGGGCAGGGGAAAGATCGAACGATATATTACCGGATTTATCGATCAGGCATGTCTTGTCGTTGCCCTGGTGGTTTGTCGATGACAGACTGGTGTTAGAAATTGCGATACTGATGACAGGCGACGCAGCTTCCTGAAAGTTTTCCAAGTGCAAAGTAATTGGGCGGATCTGAACTCGCGTCCCGCGTCGCAACAGTAAGGTCGGATTTGAACTGGTCGATATGGCTATCGATAAGCAGGTGGTTGGTTCTAACGCTGCCTGCGCCGAGCGAGTTCGCGTTCGCATCGATTAATGACAGGATATTCAATATTCGCCCCTGTTGTTCACTACTGATGGTGGAGTCATCGAGCAGAATCTCGTCAATTTGTCGCATGTAGAAACTCATAAGCGCCATCTTGCTTTTAACCTCTTTATCCTCCAGGTAGACAAAATCAGACGGGTAGGTAGCCTTGCGGATCTGAGCACAGCCAATTAACAGGCCGGCGCTTACGAGTGAAATTACCAGCCATCGAACCTGTTTTCTGCCGGGATTCCTGCGCTGGGCCGGGTTTGAATCTGTCGTCGTCTTTAATTTATATTTTTTCATGTTTCGTATTGTTCGCATTGAGGCAGCCGGATTTAATAAGCTTTGTTGATCAAGCGTTTTATATCAGATCAGTAAACCACCAGGGAGGGCTTTGCTTATTGATGTATATCAGGATTACCGAATTGCGCTGCGAGCAGGCATGAAAACGCAGGCACCGGATTTATGGCCTGATTACCCTATTTAAGCTGGTTTTTTTTGCAACCAGGCGGGCACTCGCAACTTGTCCGCCTTCGGGGATCGTTTCAATGGATTCTTCGTACAATAAGACATCAAGACCTGAAACGGCTTCACGTAACGTGCCGGGAGCCACGCGAAAGTTTGTGCCCGTGGGCCCGATGGCTTCCTGCTCGGTAACCAGATGCTCCTGGCACACAAGGTAACCGCCGGGTTTCAGGCATTCGCAGAGGCGACTGACAAGACCGAGATCGACGTACCACATGACAATGATCAGATCGTAATTCGGTTCGAACGGGTAGGGTTCATTCAGGTCATGTTCTATCCAGTTGATGCTGAGCCCCTGTTCCTCGGCTGCTTGCCGGGCCCAGTTCAGACCCTCGCGGGAAATATCGATCGCATCGACGTCAAAGCCGGTTTGCGCTAGCAGTATGGCGTTGCGCCCGGCGCCACAGGCGACGTCCAGTGCGCGACCCACGGGAATTTTCGGTAGCCAGTCCGACACCAGCGTGACCGGGTTGGTTTTACGATAGCTATCCTCTGCGTAGCGCTGATTCCACTTGTCGCGATCCTGTTTGCTCACGGCTCACCTTCGGTATCCGAGTAGTGAATTCGTCCATTCTCGTCAACCCAGCTAAAAATTTTGATTTCCTCTTCTGATGTCTGTTGCAGGCTGCTATCGGGTTTAACGCTGTTGGAGTCAGGTTTATTAGCCTCATCTGGCGCCGTTTCGTCTGAATAAATAATATCGGCAAGCTCCAGCAAGCGGGCGTTGGTCAGCAGGTCTATCGGATTACCTGACTGGATTTTTTGCTGGAACTCGGGGTCGTTCAATATTTCCTGCACCCGCTGATCGTTGCTGACTCGATGTATGCGTCTCCAGATATCGGTTACCTGCCTGGCCAGGGCGGTTTCCACCGCGCTCGAATTGTTGGCCGACTCGTCCACTATCCCTGCATATTTTGCCAGTGCCAGCATATCGGGATTTCTCGCCAGTTTTCGCAAGGCAGGGAGGTTTTTAACCGCCGCGACGTCGCCACGGTTTAACACGGCCTGGTTTCCAGGATCGCTCAATAATTCGTTCAGATCGGTACTGGTTGAAAGCCGCTTTGCATGTTGTGCGATCTCGGCAGGGGAAGCGATCAAGGCGGTACTCAAATTGGTGACTTCGGGTTTGGCGGAGCCCATCAACATGGCAGTATTGACGGCCTTGCTGGCGACTTTGCTGGCCAGGCTTTCTATCTTGCTGGGTTTCAAATTCGCAACGGTATTGGCATCCTCCGCAAAATGTATATCGCGCACAAATGCGTATGTCCAGACGATGGCGATCGCGGCTATTACACCGATCACCAAACCCACCGTTGCCCCACCCAGGGATGATGCCGTCGAGGGGGAATCCGTCGCAGGCAGCAGTTTTGCGAATAGCCAGAACAGAATATTAACCGCGATGGCTGTGCCAAAAAATAAAACCAGCGCGGCAGTTAAAAACCAGACGATCCCCTGCAGCTGGTATTGGGATTCCAAAACAGCAGAGACTTGTTCGGTGAATAAAATCGCGGCGATATAGCCGGCCACGAGGCTGAAGATCCTGGAAAGCGATTTGAGCAGGCCCTTTTTATAGCCTCGGTAGGCGAAATAAAGCATGACAACTATGAATATTAATAGTGACCAATCCATCTCCCGGTTCTCCTACGTTGTTTCGGGGATCGACAGCTTGCCGGGCTTCGATAGTAACGACAGTGAGATACTGTTGCTCGGGGTTACGGCCGCAGGTATAAATTCATCGAGAATCGAGGTTAGAGGCATGCGTAAATCTCGTGAAGAACGGAATAGAATGAATCCGCTAATAAACCACAGTGGTTTATACTGTGCTCGATTCCTGTCTGCAAATCAATGAGAAGCTACCCGTGATGGAGAATACGAGGGACGATCAAGATCAAACTGACTGGTTCGAGGGTATTGAAACGATTGTCGCGGCGCCTTTAAGTTTTAAGGCCAAGCTGGCGATTGGTGAGGATGCCTATACCGCGCTGAAGGTCAAGAATACGGTGGTCCAGGCCTGGGACGTGGCCGGCGTGGCTACAACCGCAGCCGTGGTGGCGAAATCTTCGGTCGTGGCATCAACCTTTTTTGCCCCGACCGGGTTTCTGGCGGCGATCGGCATCGGCACCGCGGTTACCCCGATCGGCTGGGTGATTGCTGCCGGGGTGGTTACCGGGGGCGCCTGGTATGGCATCACGCGTCATCTGAAAAAAGCCTCGGCGAGCCGGGTAACCGTAATCCCCAACTTTATCAATACACCGCTGGACGTTCTGGCGCTCGGGCTGTTCGATTTGCTGGTGCCACTGGCGTTGAAGGTAGCTGCTGTCGAGGAGTCTGCCGATGAATCGAAACGCCAGCGAATCCACGACTACTTCGTCAAGGAGTGGGGTTATGATCCGAAATTCGCAGCTGCCGGAATAAAGTACATTGAGTCAACCCTGGGCGGGCTTTCTATCAAGGAGCTGGCCCAAACCATGGCTGAATTTGCCAGTGAGAACCCGGACTGTAACTTCAAGATGATGTCGCAGGAGATACTCGGGTTTCTGCGTAACATCGTCGAAGTTGATGGCAAAGTCGATCCACGGGATGAAAAAGCCCTTGCCAATATTGAAGCTATTTTCAGCTCGGCAACGAGGTTCTCAGCGAAGAAAAAACTGCAGGCAGGCTGGGGTTCGGTCAGGCAAAAAACCGGGCGGATATTTTCACGCAGATAATCGACCAGACCTGCCCAATAATCCGTGACCAGAAGCCAGGTCTATGCCGTGGTTAGATTCGTTAGCGATCCAGGCCAACACCCTTGAAGCGCGAACGGACGGTAAAGAATGCCGCGATATCGAGCAGCGGGCGGGGTGGCATCATGGTGCCGGGGGCGGACGCCAGACAGTCGCTTACCGTTTGCGAAGTTTCGCCGCTGGCGTAATCGGCGATGGCCTTGCCAAAAGCCGTTCCACGACTGACTCCGGAACCGTTGTAACCACCCGCCAGGTAAATATTTTCGCGTTGCCGACCGAAAAAGTTGGTGCTGTTGCGGGATATACCCTCGACACCTGACCAGGCGTATTCGAACGGAACGTTTGCCAGCTGCGGAAAGCGTTTCTCGAATGCGGCGCGGTGGGTCGGCTGGCGTTGCGCCAGTTCTTTATCCGATAGCAGGACAGAACCGTGGTACTCAGCCGTGTTGCGAATACTGATGCGGTGGTCGCTGGTCAGGCGCAAGGTGGCACCGCCGCTATGCAGAGAAATAGCGCCCCATTCTGTCAGGCTGCCAAGGCTTGCGAGTTCCGCCCCGGTTAGCTTGCGCGTGAAACTGCCTGCCAGCGTGCTGCCGACGATATAGGGGCGCAGGAAGCCCAGCGCAGGCGCCTCGTAATTGGTGGCCAGGATGAGCTTGTCGGCCTTGACCTGTGCGTTTGCAAGATGCAGGGTCAGCGGCTTTCCGTCCTCAATTTTAAGCACCGGACTTTGTTCAAATAGCCTGACGTTCGAAGGTAAGTTATCGGCAAGCCCGTAGACCAACGCTGCCGGCTGAACCAGGGCGCCGTCAGCGATTTGAATACCGGCCTGGTAAAGACTGGTACCCAGCCGCTCATGTAAAACCGCTTTATCAAGCGTTTCATGCTCGACCTGCAGGGCATCCAGGTAGTGCAGGAAGTTTTCATACTCCTGTATCGCCCTTCGGTCGACAGCGGTATGAATAAAGCCTTCCCGACGCCACTGGCAGTCGATAGCGTTGTGCTCGATCTGCGCACTCAGCAGGTCCAGCCCGGCCTGGTTGATGCGATTGATGCGGCGGTAATTTTCAAGCCGGGCCTTGTCGAGCCGCCCCGGGAACTGGCTGGTTGCAACGACAAAGCCGGAATTACGTCCCGAAGCCCCCTGCGCCACACGTCGTGCATCCAGCAGCATAATATTCTGTTCGGGATGCAACTCGGCCAATCGGCGCGCGCAGGCCAGGCCTGTCAATCCTGCACCTATAACGACCCAGGGTTCCCGGTGGGCACCTTGCAGCGGCGGACGGGCCTGGCGCCCGGGCAGGAGTTCCGCCCAGCCGTGGTCATCGGTCGCATAATTATTACTGGTTGAAGTCATGATGGAGCGTATTAGTAAAACCAGACCTGTCCCCTATTTTCAAACCTTTTTCAAATGATATGACTTGGGACGGGTCAGGTTTTCAAAGCCAACTGTAGAGAGGGTGCAGCCGCGCCCGGAATTTTTAATCCCGGTCCAGGCCAGTGCCGGGTCGAGATAATCACAACGATTCATGAACCAGGTGCCGGTTTGAACCTGGTTGCCGATTTCGATTGCTGCGTTTTCATCCTGGGTAAATATGGCGGCGGTTAAGCCGAACTCGCTATCGTTCATGAGCCGAATGGCTTCTTCGTCACCGCTGACCGACATGATGCCGATCACCGGGCCGAAGCTTTCCTCGGTCATCACGCGCATCGAATGATCGACATCGATCAATACCTGCGGTGAGAGATAGGGGTTTTCTTCCTGGTCAGCCTCAAACAGACCTGGATCAACCAGCGCGGTGGCGCCCGCGGCAATCGCCTCGTCGATTTGTCCCTGCACGAATTCGGCGGCGCTGGCCTTGACCAGCGGTCCGAGGTTGGTGTCGGTATCGTCGGGGCGTCCAAGCCTGTAACTGCGAACCAGGGCGACGACACCTTCGACAAACTCGTCGAATACCGCTTCATCAACATAGACGCGCTCGATACCGCAACAAGACTGCCCCGAATTGAATATGGCGCCATCGGTTACCGTCTCGATCGCATGCTGCATATTGGCGTCCTTGCGCACGTAGGCCGGGTCCTTGCCGCCGAGTTCGAGACCGACCCCGATAAACCGGCCGGCCGCAACTCGCTCGACCATTTCACCACCCGGGACCGACCCGGTAAAAGCGACGTAATTGATCATGGGCGATTGAATGACGGCTTCAGTGTCGCTATGGGTCAGGTGTAAATATTGAAACACGCCCTCCGGCAGACCGGCTTCGGTAAAAGCCTGCTGCAGTCGTTCGGCACACAACGGCGTTTGCGCCGAGTGCTTGAGAATCACGGAATTGCCCGCCAGCAAGGCCGGCATAATCGCGTTAACCGAGGTCAGGTACGGAAAATTCCAGGGTGCAATGATGAATACCACGCCCAGGGGTTCACGTTTGATGTAACGCGTAAATCCATCTTTCGGGGCGGGGTGCAGGTCTGCCAGGGCAGAGTCCGCTATCTCGATCATGTGACGCGCCCGTTCTTCGAAGCCGCCGACTTCGCCGGGTGTCTGTGAAATGGGTCGACCCATCTGCCAGGTTAATTCTTCGGCAATTTCCGCCTTGTGCGCGACAAAAGCATCGACCGCTTTGCTGCACAGGGCCTGGCGCTCGCCCACGGTCATGTTTTTCCATAATTTCTGCGCCGCTGCAGAAGCCGCCAGGGCATTCTGGATTTCTTCGGCGCTGGCAGTCTGACGTTCGACATAAACGCTTCCGTCGACCGGTGAAATACATTGAAGAGTGGCCATGCTGGGTGCTCGCTAAGTTAAAGGTTAAGCGTTTCGGATCGGATCAAGACGAACCGGCTAACTGGCACATGAGGATTAGATATCTGTAACAAAAGGAGCTAGATAAATAAAAGATCAAAATGAACAGTTGCCCGGAATATTCGCATAGAGATGGTCATAAGAAAAGTCCGGGTTAGCAGGAAATTGATTTTAGAGAAAATCACTCTCTGCCCCATGTCTTTAATCGACCGGGTCAATCAAGATCAATCGGTACAGCCCATTTTAATATTGTTTACCCTATAGACGAAAATAACGACGAATCCTTTTTACGCGATTTTGAAACGATTTTGTGCGTGTCCGGGGATTGTTTTTAACCGGAGAGGGAAGTGTCGCGGCAAGCTCTATCGCCTGTCGACTCGTGAGTCTGTATGCGGGAATACCCCAGTAGTATCTTGCCGCGGCCTCAACGCCGTAAATGCCCTTGCCGAATTCCGCAAGGTTCAGGTAATGTTCAAGGATACGTTTCTTGGTCAGGTTTCTCTCCATGCCAAGCGTCAGCAAGAACTCATGCCATTTGCGCAGCGGGTTTCTTGATGGGCTCAGGAAGATATTTTTGACTGTCTGTTGCGAAATAGTGCTGGCGCCATAGGCCATGCGCTGTTCGGACAGGTTGTATTCCATCGCCTCCTTAAGCGCATCGAAATCGACGCCCTCGTGTTGATAAAAGCGTGAATCCTCGGCGGCGATCGCGGCCCGGATCATGTGTTTCGGAATCTTTCCGATCGAGACCGGGTTCCAACTAAGTTTTGGCCAATCCGGGTGGCGGCGTTGCTCGAGCTCGTAATTGCGTATGAAGCTGGAACGTTGCACCGGTCCCTTCGTGTACTTCTCCCAATCCGGCCATATTACGACCAGGTAAGCAATATCTATCACCACCAGAAGCAGTACTAAACGCCCGCTCCAACGCAGCGTGTGCTTCACGACAGCAAGGCTAAATATCGATCGGATTTTTCGTAGGGGTCTGGAGGCCATCGAGCGACATCTTAGCAGCGCGAAGGTGGGTCTGAGAGCGAAATTGTTTTTAATATCAAACGAAATTGCTCTCTGATCAGGGCTTTTTAATGTTTCAAATTTCGGGAGTGGGCCCGGGAATCGGTTATACCGATTCTATTTTTAGCTTTACGATTGCCTTATCAGTGCGTTTATGTACGCTGAATTTATAGCCCTGTTCGGTCATGCTTTCGCCGTAATCCGGAATATGGCCGAGCTGATTCATTACCAGACCACCTATTGTGTAAGAAACCTTGGTGTTCAGATGTATGTCCAGCAGGTCATTTACTTCAGAAACGGATAGTCGTGAGTCGACCAGATAAGAATTGTCGTCAAGTGTCTCGAATACTTTTTTCCTGCGAGGCAGGTACTCCTCGAAATCGTAACCGACATCGATATCGCCGACAACTTCTTCGACAATATCTTCCATGGTTATAATGCCAGTCGCTGAACCATACTCATCGACCACAACTGCCATGTGATCTTCCCGCTGGCGCAAAATCGGGAGCAGTTCATCGATAGTCTGTAATTGCAATACATATTGCGCAGGCTTGATCAAATCGTCGAGTTTTTTCTGGGCGGTTGAATCTTCCATTAAATCCCAGGTGGTTAACGTCGCGATACCTATGATATTGCTGATATTTCCTTTATACACAGGCAAGCGGTTATATCCCTTTCGCCGGACCGTCGCGATGGCTCTCAAAATCCCGCGATTATGATCAATAGCCGTCACTTCGGATATCGGGATCATCGCTTCGCCAACGGTTGTGTCACTGAATCGTATTACCCGGCGAATTCGGCCACGGTCGAAGGCATCTATCGAAGATGTTCTTTCGGACATCTCAACCACCGAACGAATTTGCTCGCGGGTCATAAACAGGTTTTGTTCAACTTTCCCGCCTCCCAGCAGCCTCGCGAAAAGTCGGGCAATACGTGAAAAGACAATAATAATCGGGTAAAAAATTATCGAAAATATTTTTAATGGGAAGATGGCAATCGGAGCAACCACATCAGATTTTTGCTGAAAAATACTCTTCGGGACAATCTCGCCCAGAATCAACAGGACCGGGGTAAATATCAGAAACGCATAAAAATCTCCACCTACGCCAAACAGGTCTATAAATAAAACGGTTACCAGGGTGGTGAGTGCGACAGTAGCGATATTGGTACCTACCAGGGTAGTACCCAGCATAATGTCTGGAGATTTAAATAATTTGAGAACTTCTTTAGCGCCACGGTGGCCCTGGTTTGCCCTGGCGGTCAACTTTACCTTGTCCGAATTTACCAATGCTATTTCCGAGCCGGAGAAGAAGCCCTTGACCAACAGTAAGACTATGATTCCAACAACAATCATCAGTATGGTCATCACGCTTTCTCCACCAGGTCAGCCACTTCTTCCGGTTCATACTCCACTGAATCATCGATATCTTCTGGAATGTCATCGATATCTTCACGATCCTGTGCCTGGGGATCGACTTCTTCTTCAGCCTGGATAACACCCTCTCCGCGGTTGAAGTCTTCTTCATCAACTCCCTTGGCAACCCGCACCCGAGAAATTCGATGATCGTCCATTTCCAGAATCTGGATAATGATGTCTTCGCTCTCCACCTGGTCACCTTCACGCGGCAATCGGTCGAGCAGGCGAAATGCAAAACCTGCGATTGTTGTCATCCGTGGATCTTCAATTCCGAAGTTGGTCAGGTTATCAAAGTCGTTTAATTTCATATCACCGGGTACTTCGTAAATGTTGTAGTCCTTTTCTGCATAATATCCGGCGGTTGCCTTCGAGCCTCCACTGACGTCACCAAAAATAAAATTCAACACTCCGCGCATGGTGATAAATCCTTCCACCCCGCCAAATTCATTGAGGCAGGCTGCCGCTCGCACCTTGTTTACCTGGAAGAAATCAAACATCTCATCGACTTTTTTAGTTAATGGCACAACAACGGGGGGATGCATAATATCTTCATGGTGGAGCTCAGACAGATTCACGTCATCGAGCACCAGGCGTAATATATCCTCGGCATGCACAAATCCGACAATATTGTCTCTATGGGTTTTAAAAACCGGAACCCGAGGATGGCGATAGGAAATGAATTTTTCAATAATCTCCGGAACAGTCATTTCGACATTGAGAAATGCCATTTGTGTTCTCGGCGTCATTACTTCGACAATTTCGGTTTCGTTGGCCTCCAGCAAGTTATAGATTAACGCGCGCTCAGTGGCATCCAGGCCACCTTCTTCTGACACCTGTTCTACCAGGGTCAGGAATTCATCAACCTGTAAAATATTATCTGCGGTTTTAATTTCACCAACGACCCGTGTCGTGATCCAGTCCGCGGTGCCTCGAATTACCCAACGTATCGGTGCGATCAGGTTTATCCACAGGGCAAGGGGTATGGCGACGATGCGGGTGCTGTATCTAACCGGATTTGATACCGCTATGGTTTTTGGTGTGACCTCACCGAAAAGCAGCAATAGCGGCACCATCACCAACAGATTGATCATCACCACCTTGTCCGGCTGGTATAGCGTAATCAAAACTGACGTCATATTTACAGCGGCAGCAATGTTGACCAGCTCATTGCCGCTCAATATCGAAATTATCAGCTTTCTGGGTTGATCAAGCAGCTCGTGGATGGTTTCGGAGCGGGGATTTTGCTCCCGGCGAAGCTGTTGGAGATCTAGTCGGGAGAGGGAAAAAAGAGCGGTTTCAGAACTTGAAAAAAAGGCGGAACAAAGCAGCAGGCACAACTGTACCACCAGCCGGACAATCATATTCGGCTCGGATAGCAGCGCAGT
>Ga0255052_10003571_pt1 | contig 10748 bp, 7 predicted proteins | sample JV7_2_21_MG_FD_188632 | JGI IMG/M metagenome (GOLD analysis project Ga0255052, IMG submission 188632) | Seawater microbial communities from Jervis Inlet, British Columbia, Canada - JV7_2_21 | ecosystem: Environmental > Aquatic > Marine > Inlet | place: Canada: British Columbia | collected...
TGAATCGTCAACTAACAGGACATTCTTGCCGTGAAACTCGAGGTCAATCGCGTTGAGCTTGTGTCGTACCGACTTCGCGCGCTCGGCCTGCCCCGGCATGATGAATGTGCGGCCGATGTAACGGTTTTTTATGAAACCTTCGCGATACTTCACGCCCAGGTGATACGCGACCTGTACAGCCGATGTGCGGCTTGTGCTTGGAATGGGTATTACGACGTCGATATCGTGATCAGGAAAATCGCGCACGATCTTGCCTGCGAGTTGCTCGCCCATGCGCAATCGCGCTTTGTACACCGACAGGTCGTCGAGGATCGAATCCGGTCGCGCAAAATAGACGAATTCGAAGATGCACGGCGTGTAGCGTATTGCGCCTCGATACGCGCGACTATGCAGGACAACGTCTTTTTCGATGAATACTGTCTCGCCCGGCTGCACATCGCGCAAGCGCTTGAACTGCAGAATGTCCAGCGACACACTCTCGGAGGCAACCATGTAATCGGTGCCTTCGTCGCCCTGGCGCTCACCCAGCACCAACGGCCGAATTCCGTGCGGATCCCGAAAGGCGACAACGCCGATTCCTACAATCAGGACGACAACGGCATAACCGCCGGTGCAACGCCGATGCACTGCTTCAACGGCATCGAATATCTGCTCCGGGGTCGGCCGCCCATTGGCGCGCAGCTGCAACTCATGCGCAAAAACATTCAGCAGAACCTCTGAATCCGATCCCGTGCTCAGGTGCCGGCGATCTTCATTCGTCAGCATTTCCGCGAGTTCGTCGTAGTTTGTCAGATTGCCGTTGTGCGCAAGGCAAATTCCATAGGGCGAATTCACGTAAAACGGCTGTGCTTCCGCGACCTGGGAACCGCCGGCAGTCGGATATCGTATGTGTCCGATTCCGATGTTGCCTGTCAGTTGCAGCATGTGGCGATGACGAAACACCTCGCGCACGAGCCCATTGCTCTTTCTTTGCCGCAACCCGTCTTTACCCCAGGTCACGATTCCGGCGGCGTCCTGGCCACGATGCTGTAATACGGTCAGCGCGTCATAGATTGCCTGATTGACGGGACCATGACTGACGATTCCAACAACACCGCACATATTCCTCTCCGCAGGCCTCAGGTCCTGTCGATGCTTGAAAAGTCGATCTCAATATCTATGGGCAAAGATTCTGCGTCATGATCCGGAGTGAGCAATTCGAACCCTCTCGGTGCCATCACTTTGATCCATTCGGCGACAACTTCCAGGCGCGGTATCAGTATCGACTCCAGCCACCATTGGTCGCCGTCAAATTTGGCAAACTGCCCACCAATAACGGCTAGCGCGACCAGCAGAATGCCGCGGACTGCCCCAAATATCGAGCCGAAGAACCGGTCCATATTCTTCATGATCGACATACGCACGATTTTCGAGATACCCCAGCCCAGCAGCCCTCCAACAGAAAGAACCACGGCAAACACGAGGATGCGACCAAACCACACCTGTGATCCTTCAGAACTGAGCCAACTATCTGAAATGTCGCCAACGGTCGGACCAAAATACAGCGCGGCCCAGATTGCGGCAAGGAGAGACGCAATCGAAACAGATTCTTTAACGAAACCACGAAAAAAGCCCACGATGACGGAAACAGCGATAGCAACAGCAATGAGAATGTCGATTATCGGCATCAGAGATGTCGGGCCAGCTCAATGAGATCGTGGAGAATGGATGGAGATTCTAACAGAGTCAGAAACGTGCCTCATAGATATTGTCGAGACTGCTTCTACGGGTGCGGAACTACCTGCCCTTTATGACCGGCCTTCGCGAGGCGCTCAGCCATCGCCTCGGCACCATCGCGATCCTTTTGTGGTCCGATTCGCACACGATGGAGGCTCCCGGAGTCTTCGGACGATTGACTCAGGAACGCTGCGAAATCCTGCTTGCGAAGGTTGGCGGCAAGCCGCTCAGCGTTCGCCTGATCACGGAAGCTGCCAAGCTGCACGGCCCACATCCCGGTTGATGAAGCCGTCGGCAGCGGATCCTGCGCCGCAGGCACCTGCGGTACTGGCTGCGAGACAAGCGGTTTGGCCACAGGCCTGGATTCCTTTTGCACGGTTGCCTGTTTTGGCTCAGGCGTCGACTGTTCAGGCTCGCTACTGCTGCTGGAGGGAACTGGTTCGGTGCGATCGCGATCCAGAACAACGGTCTTGTTCTGATGATCTGCCTGCCCGGGAAGCAGCTGGTATGTGCTGACAATCTCACCGTCGCCTGGCGCTCCGTCAAGAAATACAGGTACGACCAGAACGACAACCAGGACGAGGACGGCGGCGCCGATAATGCGTTCTTTCAAGGCTCGTTCCATCATGATTAGCGAAGCGAGTATAGCTTAACTTCTTGTTGGAGCGCGTCTCGAGGCGCGACTAAAAGGGTCAGAGCCCTTTTCAAGAAAAGGGCTCTGACCCCGTTTCCTCAGTCGCGCCTCGAGAGGCGCTCCAACGACTCTACGACAGGCGCTCCAACACGGGTCCAACCAGATAGAACGACCCGGTGACCAAGACTCGATCTGCTGGAGTCGTCAGCTCCTGCGCAAGGCCAATCGCGGCATCCAGTGAGTCAGCCACCTGGCAGGCCGCATTTGTCGTATTCGCAACCTGCCGCGCGAGCTCCCTGGCGTCAATTGCGCGCGGACTGTCGGCCGTCACGGCGATCCAGTAGTCAACCTGGTCCGCCAGAGACCGCACAACACCTTCAACGTCCTTGTCATCCAGCATTCCGATTATCGCCACGGTCCGGGCCGTGTGCGGCTCCGCACTAAGCGTATTGGCCAATCCCGCTGCAGCCGCCGGATTGTGCGCAACATCCAGCAACCAGTTGGCGCCAAACTCAAGTTCTTGCATGCGACCATCGAGGCGCACGTGTCCAAGCGCCTTGTTGATGAGCTCTTTGTGCAGTAAGTCCTCGAGCCCCGCGGATTCGATCAGCGCAAGCACTGCGGCGGCATTGCCAACCTGATGCTCACCCGGCAGTGCCGGCAGATCGAGACCATCCAGTCGATGCTTCGATCCTCGCCACGACCACTGACTGCCATCGCTCGACCAGTCGAAATCGCGCCCGGCAGCAAGCAAGTGTGCACCGATCTCATCTGCATGTCTGAGAATGGACTGCGGTACCTCCCGCGCCCCGAAAATGACTGGCTTGTTCTTGCGCATGATGCCGGCTTTCTCGAGCGCAATGGTTTCAATGTCGTTGCCAAGCCAGTCACAATGGTCCAGCGAGATATTCGTGATCAGGCCTGCATCAGGCTCGACTGCATTCACGGCGTCGAGTCGCCCTCCCATTCCAACTTCGAGAATCGCCGTATCGATGCCGGTTTCTGCAAACACCACCAGCGCCGCAAGAGTGCCGAACTCAAAGTACGTTAATTCCTGGCCGCCGCGAGCTGCCTCGATACGCTCGAAAGCAGCGACGATCTGCGCGTCACTGGCTTCATTGCCATCGATGCGTACGCGTTCGTTGTAACGGCTGATGTGTGGCGACATGAAACTACCGACACGAGTGCCGGAGCTGCGCAGAACTGCCTCCAGCATCGCGACGCTCGATCCCTTACCATTCGTGCCTGCAATATGGAATACACTTTTCGGTAGCTCGAGCGCCAAACAGTGCAGAACGGTTTCGACCCGATCCAGACCCAGATCAATCTCATGGGGAGACAGTGTCTCGAGTCGCGACAGCCAGTCAGACAGAGGCGTTCGGGCCGCGTTCATTAGAGAAAATTACTTGGAGACAGGGCTTGGACGGTGTTCAAACTTGGCGATCAAGTCTGCGACCTGCGCTCGCATCTCACGACGGTCCACGATCATGTCAATAGCGCCATGATCCAGCAGGAACTCACTGCGCTGGAAGCCTTCCGGTAGTTTTTGCCGCACCGTTTGCTCGATGACACGCGGTCCGGCAAAGCCGATCAGCGCATTCGGTTCCGCAATATTGACGTCGCCCAGCATCGCAAGACTCGCCGAAACACCCCCGGTAGTTGGATCGGTCAGAACAGAGACAAATGGAACACCTTTGCTGCCCAGATTCGCCAGTGCCGCGGAAGTCTTGGCCATCTGCAATAGTGAAAATAACGCCTCCTGCATTCGTGCGCCGCCGCTGGCCGCAAACGATATCAACGGCACATTGTTCTCGGCAGCGTAGTTCGCCGCGCGTGCAAAACGCTCACCGACAACAGAGCCCATCGAACCGCCCATGAAACCGAATTCGAAGGCGCACGCGACGATCGGCCTGCCGAACAAGTCGCCCAAAACCGATACTAATGCGTCTTTCTCGCCCGTTTTCTTCTGCGCCTGAACGATGCGGTCGCGATAGCGCTTGCTGTCACGAAACTTCAGTGGATCGAGCGACTCAAGCTGGCCGAACAATTCCTCTTGTGAGTCTGGATCGAGGAAAAAATCCAGGCGCTGCCTGGCGCCGATGCGCATATGGTGATCGCACTTCGGACATACCTGCAGATTGCGTTCGAGTTCATTGCGATACAGCTGCGCATCGCACTTGGGGCATTTAATCCAGACGCCCTCAGGTACCGATCGCGTGCGCTTTTCGGTACTGATGCGTGACGGCATTAGTTTTTCGAACCAACTCATGGGTGCATCTTAACCAAATTACTGTTGGAGCGCTCCTTGGAGCGCGAGTGGATTTAACAGATTTTGAGTCACTTTTTCACCAGGTCTCAGTCGCGGTTCAAGAACCGCTCCAACGAATTCACCAGGTCTCAGTCGCGGTTCAAGAACCGCTCCAACGAATTCTCCAGGTCTCAGTCGCGGTTCAGGAACCGCTCCAACGATCGATCGTTGGGGTTAGGTGGCAATTCAAACTCATCTGGATAGTCAACTTTGACGAGCGTCAGGCCATGCGGCGGTGCAGCCGCGCCGCCTTTTGTACGGTCTCGACTTTCGAGTACCGCCGTCACTCTGTCTTGCGACTCGTCACCGCGACCAATAGCGACCAGCGTTCCTGTGATGTTGCGCACCATACGCTGCAGGAAGGCATTCGCAGTGACCTCAAGTTGGATCCATTCGCCGACGCTCGTTACGGCGATTGACGTGATTTCCCGGTTTGGTGTCGATGCCTGGCATCCGGCCGCGCGGAACGCCGAAAAATCATGTTTGCCGAGAAAATCCTGAGCCGCAATGTGCATCCGCTCTGCATCGAGGGGATCGTACACCCACCACGCACGGTCGCGATACAGCGCGGATCGCTCAAGTCGATTCAGTATCAGGTAGTGATAGCTACGTGCCGTTGCTGAGAACCGTGCATGAAAGCTGTCATCGACAGAATGTGCCCAGGTGACGCTGATATCGTCTGGAAGATTGCTGTTTGTGCCAAGGAGCCAGCCGCGGTTGCCGCGTTCACTGCTGGTATCAAAGTGCACTACCTGACCGGACGCGTGCACACCAGTGTCGGTACGCCCGGCACACACGACTTCGACAGGTTCATTCGCGACCCTGGTCAAGGCCTCTTCGACACGCGCCTGAATGCCCTCGCCGATGCGCTGACGCTGCCAGCCGTTGTACGCCGTACCGTCGTACTCAAGACCTAAGGCAATGCGCACTAACTGGGTAGCGAGTCCAGCAGTTGCTGAGCTTGCTGGCGCTGACCTTCATCGCCTTCGTCAAGCACTTCCTCGAGAATCGAACGTGCACCGTTCGGATCACCCATGTCGACGTAGGCACGCGCCAGGTCGAGCTTGGTGCCAACCTCGGTCATTGTGCGCGCATCTGACAGGTCGTCGCTCATGTCGTCAGGTGCTAACGCAACAGTGCCTGCGCCCTCGGTGTCTTCTGCTACGTCCGGTCGAAGTTGTTCCACCGTCGCATCATCGCGAATCTGATCGATCGTGTCGCCAACTTCGCTGATCTTGAGTGCTGCGGTCAGGTCATCGAGATCCAGATCAACGTTGGTGCTCGCGACAGCTGGCAACTCACCCGTCTCATCCGGGTTTACGTCGCCGGTGAACACATCTTTTGGCAAAGCTTCGGTCTTGGCGAAGTCGAAATCGCTCACACCTGCGTCGTCGTCATCAAGACTCGCAAGTATTGTTTCCACATCGTCTGCCAAGCCGTCTTCAGCTGCTTCGTTCCCGTTCTCGGGCGCGAGTATGGTCGCGTCGTCGCCAGAAAGCGTGTCGACCGCGAAGTCTTCGCTCAAAACTTGCGTAACACCAGTCGCCTCAAGCAGTGTCTCGTCAATGCCGACATCGGTCGACACTTCGGTTTCTCCGTCAAATGACTCGACTGACAGCATTTCCGATGTGGCGCCAAGCGTGTCTTCCTCACCAAGCGCTTCATTGACGCCGGTATCGTCGCCGCTCAGTACGGTCTGTACGCCCGTAACATCCGGATCGATTTGCGGGTTCTTGCCTGTGACTTCGGCGAGATCATCCGCGAGATCTTCGAGCGCACTGTTCATGTCAGCATCCGGCAGTGCCGCATTTTCACTGGTTGCATCCAGATCATCGAGCGATGCCAGTTCCGTCTCGGCCAAATCGTCAATGTTGAGACCAAGGTCATCAAGATTGATCTCGGCCGTCTCGTCAGCTGATCGGCCACTGCTCTCTATCGCATCGCCAAGCGTCCCATCGAGTGAAGGCAATTCGGCGGTGCCGCTCAGAACATCAACTTGATCTTCAATTGTTGGCGTCTCAACGGTCGAATCCGGCACCGGCAGTTCCGTTGTCGCATCGGCTGTGGGCAACTCCCGCGTCACGTCAAAATCCGGCGCTGCATCGGCATCGACTGCCACAGTCTCGTCGATATCGGCGAGTTCGGTTTCGTCAGCGACACTGTCGATAAAGAAATCGACTCCGTCGCCACCCGCCTCGAGCGCAGCTGTCTCCTCATCACTACCAAGCTCCACGATGTCCCCCACACCGTCTTCATCCCCGATGAACTCCATGTCGAGCGCACCGGCTTCGTCCATGCCGGCATCTAATGACAAGTCAACGGCCTTCGTTGCGCCGGCTGCGCTGGCCCCGGCAAACAGTGCGTCGTCAGCGGCGATCTGCTGCCCCATGATGACGATCTTGTCCCAGTCCGAGCTTGCCGCTTCGCCAACAACCGAATGGAGTCGACGCGCGGCATCGACAAACGCATCGCGGTTGCCCCAAACGAAGTAGATTTCGCAAAGTTTCGTCAGCAGATCTGCACGCTCCGGCTCAACAGACAGCGCACCATTTACAAGGTCGGCCGCCTGGTCGTACAGACCGTAGGCCATATGGAAATCAGCTTCCGCAATGGGATCAGTCTGATCGAGGTTGATTGCAGTTTCACTGCTGAAAGTATCTTCAAGCGAACCGAACTGACCCGTGGCCTCTTTTACGTCAGTTTCAGATTCAGCAGCAAATGTTGGCGCCGGGGCATCGACCGTCTCGTCGATTTCAGATTGCAACGCCGTTTCCTGCTCGACAACCAAGATCGACTCGTCAATTTGCAACGGGGCACGCAAGCTCTCTGTTGCCAACAAGTCATCGCTGCCTATCTCGTCTGAATCCAATGGCTCCCAGCTGTCCACTTCTTCATCGTCGTCCCCGCGACGCATGAACCAGAACAACGCACCACCTACTAAAGCTAATGAGACCAGGATGATAATGGCCCATATGCTTGTTATCGCGGCGACGAGCCGATCGACGAGCCCTGGTTCGGAGCGTGTCGGTGCACGAATAATGTCGGCAGGCGGCTCGTCAATCGCCGTTGCCGCGTCATCCGCATCGCCAACAACGTCAACAACACCCGTATCGTCCACCATGATGTCGTCAGGATCGGCGAACGGACCCTCGTCGGTGAGCCCATCGTCCGTATCATCGACAATGATGTCGTCGGCAGGTGGCTCGTAGACCTCACCACGAATGCGCGCGAGTTCTTCGCGCAATGCAGCCAATTCGTTATCGCGAATTTCAATCAACGACACTTGCTGTGGAACGTCGGCTCCCTCGAGTTCAGCAATACGTCGTTCGATTTCCTCTTCTCGCGTTAGCGGTTCGTCACCGACCAGTGAGTCCGGCTCAGTCGTTCCATCATCGAGATCGTCATCGGCTGGTACCAGCGTCAAGCTCGGTCTTGAAGTCGTGCGATCCACTGGCGGTACGGTGCCACCCGCCCATTCCGCATGTTGCCGCTGTGCTTCGGCAAGCGCTTCGCCACGGCTGATGCGGAAAATCTCATCAGCGCTCGGGATACGTAATCCTGCACCAGCTCGAAGAATATTGATATTGCCGCCGAACGCTTCGGGATTCGCCTCAAAGATCGCCAACATCGTCTGGTTCATCGACAAGCGGCTGTCCGGACGAACTTGCAAAGCGATGGTCCAAAGCGTCTCGCCGCGTTGCACGCTGTAGTCGGCGACTGTCGATGTGTCGAACGGCGTGTCGTCGGCCACTGGTTGTGGTTTGGGTTGTTGCGGCGTTGTCTGGCGAGTCGGTGCCGGAGCGGGGACCGGTGCCTGGCGCTCGATTCGGCCACTGTCGCTGGGTGTTGCGCGACTTGGCGCTCGCACAACCGGCGCTGACGCGGCTGCCGGCGGTGCGAACGTCGGCGGATCGAGGAACACCGTGTACTCGCGCAATAATCGGCCGCGCGACCAGGATGCTTCAACCAGGAATGTCAGAAACGGCTCCGCCATCGGCGTGCCGGAACGAACTTCAACATAGTTGCCGTCCGCACTGCCGCTACGAACGATGTTGAATCGAATGTCCTGCAAAAAGAACGGTCGATCGAGGCCGTAGCGCTCGAACGTGTCGGCCGAAGCCAATCCCAAGTTCAGATTATCGAGTTCTTCCGGGGCTCCAGACAGCAGCTCTATTCGAGCATTCAGCGGCTCGTTGAGCGCTGAATTCATTCGAATATCTCCCAGCCCCAATGCCCAAGCCTCGCTCGACAACAAGATGACAAGCACAAGCGAGAATCGAGAGAGTCGTCTCGACATGGTTTTAATCTCCAGCTCCCCAATCGCCGCGAAAATGACGCCCGTAGGGGGCCATATCAGGGCAGGTAGACCGCTTTAACATATGGTCGTGAACTATAGCTTATAAATGGTTTTTCGCCAATATTTCAGCAATTTGGACGCTATTTAGAGCGGCGCCCTTACGTATGTTGTCGGATACAATCCAGAGGTTGATACCACGTGGGTGCGAAATGTCTTCGCGCACACGACCGACATACACCGGGTCTGTGCCCGAACTTTCAGTCACCGCAGTCGGATATTCCCCGGTTCCTACGCCGTCCAGCAACGTCACGCCGGGCGCATCACGAAGCAATTCACAAACTTTTTCGGCGCTGATCTTGTCTTTCGTCTCGATGTTCACGGCCTCGGAATGACCGTAAAAAGCAGGTATGCGCACCGCGGTCGGATTGATCAGAATGCTGTCATCCGCAAAGATTTTCCGCGTTTCCCAGACCATCTTCATCTCTTCTTTCGTATAGCGATTGTCCTGAAAGGTGTCGATGTGTGGCACGGCATTAAACGCGATTTGTTTAGCATCACCTTCAATTTCCAGTGGACGGCCATTCAAAAGTGTCGCTGTTTGCCGCACGAGTTCCTCGATTGCACGCCTCCCCGCACCCGAAACGGCTTGGTAGGTAGCCACATTGATTCGCTCAATGCCAACGGCGTCATAAATCGGTTTCAATGCGACAACCATCTGGATGGTCGAACAGTTCGGGTTCGCGATAATGCCGCGATCCTTATAAGCGGCGATCGCGTCGGCGTTCACCTCGGGCACGATCAACGGAATGTCATCGTCGTATCGGAAGTGCGACGTGTTGTCGATGACGACACAACCGGCAGCAGCAGCTTTTGGTGCGAACTCCGCCGATATCGACCCACCGGCCGAAAACAGTCCGATCTGTACTTGCGAAAAATCGAAGTCCGCAAGATCACTGACTGCAATATCGCGATTGCCAAATTGCACGGTCTTGCCGATCGATCGTTCACTGGCGAGGGCATGCACCTTGCCCAGCGGGAACTTTCGCTCCGCCAGGATGCTGAGCATCGATTCACCGACAGCGCCGGTGGCGCCGACGACTGCAATATCAAATTCGTCTGTCATAGTGTCTGGATACCCGATTCCACATCGGCGTTCTGTGCGCGGTTGCGCAAGTAATGATCCATCAATACGAGCGCGACCATCGCCTCGGCAATCGGTGTCGCCCTGAGCCCGACACAGGGATCATGACGGCCTTTGGTCACGATCTCGGTTTCTTTACCGTCCTTATCGATCGTCTTGCCTGGTATTGAAATACTGGATGTCGGTTTCAGCGCAATACTCGCGAGTAAGTCCTGACCGGATGATATTCCGCCCAGTGTGCCGCCCGCATCGTTCTTCGCAAACCCGTCGGCACCGATTTCATCGCGATGCTCGCTGCCACGCTGCGTTACAGCCCTGAAACCGGCCCCTATCTCCACGCCCTTAACAGCGTTGATGCTCATCAGGCCGTGCGCAAGCGCGGCTCCCAACTTGTCGAATACGGGCTCGCCAAGCCCGGGTGGAATATTGCTGGCCAGAACGCTGATCTTCGCGCCAATCGAATTGCCTTCTTCGCGCAGGGCATCCATAAAACTCTCAAGCTCAGCAACTCGTGCAGGATCTGCACAGAAAAACGGATTCTCGTCGATTGCCGACAGATCGATGGCGTCGAGTTCTATTGGGCCCAGTTGCGAAAGATAACCACGGATCTCAATACCAGCATTCTCGCGAAGAAATTTTCGGGCAATAGCAC
>Ga0255052_10003572_pt1 | contig 10743 bp, 4 predicted proteins | sample JV7_2_21_MG_FD_188632 | JGI IMG/M metagenome (GOLD analysis project Ga0255052, IMG submission 188632) | Seawater microbial communities from Jervis Inlet, British Columbia, Canada - JV7_2_21 | ecosystem: Environmental > Aquatic > Marine > Inlet | place: Canada: British Columbia | collected...
ATAACAGAGGATACATTCAAACTTACTGAAGGTCTCTTTCGGTTTGAAGCTCTTGGAGAAAAGGGCATTAAGGGCAAGCAAACGCCTATCCAAATCTATCGAGTAATTGCTCCTAGCACCCAAAGGACACGATTTGATGTTAGCGCCGAACGAGGTCTGACCCCCTTTGTAGGGAGGGAGAGGGAGCTTGATCTTTTATTGGATGGATTTGAGCGCTCCAAGACAGGTAGGGGGCAAGCTTTTTCAATCATGGCTGAAGCCGGTGCCGGTAAATCAAGGCTTTTGTATGAGTTCAGAAAGGCTGTGTCGAATGAAGATGTAATTTTTCAGGAGGGCAAATGTCTCTCATACAGCCGAGACGTTACCTATCATCCGATAATAGACATCGTGAAATCCAACTTCGATATCAAAGAGGGCGATGGAGATTCTGAAATCAGAGAAAAGCTCAAACGAGGTCTGAGCATTATAGGTGTCGATGAGGCTTCGACCCTGCCGTATCTCCTGGAACTTTTATCAGTCGAAGAGAGTGGTATCGACATGAGATCCTTGAGTCCTGAGGCAAGAAAGGATCGAATTATTGAGGCATTAACTCGAAGTAATATTGCGGCCTCACAGATAAGACCACTGATCATGGCCGTTGAAGACCTTCACTGGATAGATAAGAGCTCCGAGGATGTATTGAAAGACCTTTTGGTTAGCATAACCGGTGCAAAAATATTTCTGATATTTACTTATCGGCCGGAATTTGTCCACACCTGGGGTGCAAAATCCTATCACAGCCAGGTGAACCTGAACCGGCTTTCCAATTCGGAATGCCTTTCCATGGCGGCATATCTTTTGGGTACCGAAAACATAGACGGTGATCTTGAAGAGTTGATATTGGATAAGACAGAAGGAGTGCCTTTTTTCATCGAAGAGTTTATAAAATCTCTTAAAGACTTAAAAATCATCGAAAAAAAGGACAAGACCTATCAACTTGCAAAGGATATTAAGGGCCTAACCATTCCTTCCACCATTCAGGATGTCATCATGGCTCGTGTGGACACTTTACCTGAAGGAGCAAAAGAACTGCTTCAAAGCGGATCTGTGATTGAAAGGGAGTTCAGCTACGACGTGATCAGACAGGTATCGGATTTATCAGAGCAGGAACTGTTGTCTAGGCTGTCGGTGTTAAAAGATTCAGAGCTTCTTTTTGAAAGGGGCATTTACCCAAAAACCAACTTCATTTTCAAACATGCTTTAACACAAGAAGTGGTCTACGATTCGATATTAACACGGAAGAAAAAAGAGCTTCACAACAAAATCGGTAAAACCATTGAAGAATTTTACAAAGATAATCTTCAAGATCATTATGGTGTTTTGACAGAGCATTTTATCAACAGTGAGAATTATGAGAAGGGTGCTGATTACTCAAAATTAGCGGAAAAGAAAGCCGAGAAAGCTGCTTCATTAAATGATGCAATTTCATATGCCAAGAAAAGAATCTCCTGTCTTGAGAAATTATCTGTGGATGATGATGTGGAAAAGAAAATAATCGATGCAAGGACTGTACTTGGCCTTTATTATACTCAATTGGCTTTGCCTGATAAGGCAAAAGCGGCGGTTGACCCGATTGTTGATCTGGCAACAAAACGCAATTACAAAAGGAGAGTCTCTCAGATAAATGTCATATTAGGTTTCTATTATTATGCTGTTAAAGAGGATTATCCCAGGGCAATGGAACACTTTGAAAAGGCATTAAAGATCGGGGAAGAGTTAAATGACCCTCTTGCTCTAGCTTTTGTCAATTATTTCATGGGAGTATGTGAGTCTGACAATGGAGAATTTGAAAAAGCTCTCCCTTGTCTAGAAAAAGTATTGGAAATCAATGTAAAGTCAAATACCCAATGGGGGATTGCAGCTATAAAATCGAATATAATAATCTGGGTTTTTAGCCGTCAGGGAAATGTTGAACTCGCTTATCAAACCAGCCAGGAGGCGTTACAGATAGCCAATGAAAGTGGTGATATATATTCGAAAGGACATGCAAATTATGCCCTTGGGCTTTCTTATTATTTAAAGGGTTGTTTAAAAGAAGCGGAAGAACATCTTTTGAAATCAGCTGATTTCCTTCAAAAAAGCAATATGTTAGCTTATGCAGCAATAGCAAATTCTTATTTGAGCGCCATCTACTTGGACATGGGAGAGTATGAAAAATCACAAAAATACTCTGAAAGATCAAACTCTCTTTGGCAACAAAGTAGTAGTAAGATGCCATCCTATATCACATGGAATAAAATTTCTACAGCATTGGCAAAGGTAATGAACAAAGAGGAAGATATAAACCTGAATGAGATATTTAAATGGCACAAAGATATCAAAAGCAAGTGGACAGAGGGAGTGGCCCTAAATTGTATCGGTGCAATTCTATTAAATATAGATGATCAGCATATATCCGAAGCTGAAGATTGGATTAAGAAATCCATCGAAACGAATCAAAAATATGGCGCGATGTGGAATTTAGCTCAAGATTATGCCCTGTATGCAGATTTGTTTAAGCGAAAGGGTGATCAACCAAAAGCCAGCAAAAACCTGAACAAAGCAATCGAGATCTTCACAGAATGCGGTGCAGAAGGATGGGTGGAGAGATATGAAAAAGAGTTGGCTTCATTTTCATAAAAAGGATCTTTCAGAAAACTTATAAAACCTGATGTATTCCATACGTATCTTCAAAATTTCCAACCCACCAAAACCTGTGATATCATCCATGCGATCAGGTCAGATGAACGAGGCAATTTCTGCTTTAAACATTTCGTGTTGAGGCCGATTCGATAGTTGTGATATCAAACTCCAAGAATCTATCACAAATTGGTATTTTGCTGCTCGATTCGGTTGGTATATTCAATAATTTCATAAAATTCGATAGCTTACATATTCTCAAGTATCCGTAATTTTAGCTTAAGCAACAGAGCATAAGATATTGGGGCGGGCTTAATTTTCTATCTGAGGACTTAAGGCTGCAAGCTGCATTATTGTTTTGATAGTTTTCAGCGCAACGGAACAATCCAAGTAAATGATTGAAAACTTAGCTGGCTTAATCAAGTGAGTATATGAAGCATTATAAATGCTAAACGGATAAATTGATGAGACAATTCATATCTTACCTTATATGCAGTTTAATCGTCACTCAATTGATTGGATGTACCTCAATGACCGAGACACAAAAAGAAAGAGAGGCACGAATTCAGTCATCACCTCAATCTCAAAATGGTACGTTTGTCAATCCTAATGGGGTCTCTTCTAAACTGTTTTCACAAGAAACCTGGGAAGTCATAAAAGAATATATCTTCGGTAAACGAATCGACCCAAAGCCACTAATCGACCTTCCCATTCATCGATTGCATCCGGAACAATGGAAAAATCATCAGGCAGGGCAATTTTCTTTTTCTTGGCTAGGACATTCCAGCATTTTAATTTCGATGGAAAACCAACGAATTTTAGTTGATCCAGTACTGGAAGAACGCGCCTCCCCTTTCTCCTGGATTGGTCCCAATCGGTTTCATCCGTCTCCGGTCACAGCAGAGGAACTTCCAGGCGTCGATGTCGTCTTGATCACCCATGACCATTATGATCATTTGGAAAAATCGACGTTTGTTACAATTAATGAAAAGGCCGAACGTTTTATCGTACCGTTAGGCATTGGCACACTATTAGAGGACTGGGGAATAAATCCCTCTAAAATCACTGAATTGGATTGGTGGGAAAGCTATTCTTCCGGTTCTCTGAAGTTTCATGCCACACCGGCAGTACATTATGCCAGTCGCGGGTTATTTGATGCGAATCAACGATTATGGTGTTCTTGGTCGATTGTCGGGAAGGGAAAGAGGGTATTTATTAGTGGTGATTCCGGCTATTTTGAAGGATTTAAGAATATTGGAGAACGATTGGGTCCTTTTGATGTGACATTCCTTAAAATTGGGGCGTATAGTGACAAAGGCACTTGGCGAGCGCTTCATATGACACCCGAAGAAGCAGGACAACAGCATTTGGATCTCAGAGGGCAATTACTGGTTCCCTTGCATTGGGCAACCTTTGATTTGGCTCTTCATCCCTGGTATGAACCCATTGAACGATTAGTCACTTTCTCCGAACAAGAATCCGTTACCCTAATCACGCCCGAAGTCGGGGAAAAAATCAATTTACGAGGTAAGCCAAATACCGATCATTGGTGGTTGAAATATAAAACAAAGAATTCAAATCTATTATTTGATAAATAAAAATATTATATAAAATCAAATTGCAGCTAACAAATCGTTACACTCAATCGTAACACCGTTGATATTCCATACGTATCTTAAAAATTTCCAACCCTTCAAAACCTGAGATATCATATAATTGACATTGAACCATAATTAAGATATTCCTGTTTAACCATCCAAAGTTCTTTTGTTATTCCTCTCAACATTTTCTATCAGAAAAATTTCTTGAGGAGACAAAATGAAATGCTCGAAGTGCCAGACTGAAAATCCTGACGATGCAAAATTTTGCAATGAATGCGCGAATAAGTTGGAATTTCTCTGCCCTGAATGTGGGAAGGCAAATCGGCCTGGTAGCAAGTTCTGCAATGAATGCGCACATATATTAACCCCTGCTTCAGAGCCACCACCCAAAGACCTTTCTTTTGATGAAAAACTCGAAAAGATTCAGAAATACCTTCCGAAGGGCATTACCGAGAAAATCCTAGCCCAAAGGGGTAGAATAGAGGGAGAACGCAAGCAAGTCACGGTTATGTTCTGCGATATGGAGGGCTTTACCGCTCTTTCCGAGCGTCTCGGTCCTGAAGAAGCCTACACCATTATGGATGAAGTTTATGAGATCCTCATTCACAAGGTGCATGATTATGAAGGCACAGTCAATGAGATGACCGGCGACGGGATCATGGCGCTTTTCGGTGCTCCCATTGCGCTGGAGGATGCTCCTCAGAGGGCGATCCGATCCTCTTTGGCCATTCACCGCGAGTTGGCGAAATTCAATGATAAGATACGGCAGATTAAAGAAAATATCCTCGCGCTCAAAATGAGAATTGGTATTCATACCGGCCCTGTAGTTGTCGGTACACTGGGCAATGACCTGAGAGTGGAGTTTAAAGCGGTGGGGGATACGGTTAATTTGGCTTCCAGAGTGGAGGGACTGGCAGAGCCTGGAACAACTTACATAACAGAGGATACATTCAAACTTACTGAAGGTCTCTTTCGGTTTGAAGCTCTTGGAGAAAGGGGAATTAAAGGCAAGCAAGCACCGGTCAAAATCTACCGCGTAATCGCTCCCAGTACCAGAAGGACACGGTTTGATGTCAATGCCGAGCGGGGCCTCACCGCTTTTATTGGAAGGGAACGGGAACTCGAGCTTCTGCTGGATGGTTTTGAACGCTCCAAGGAAGGCCGAGGGCAGGCATTTTCAATCATGGCCGAAGCCGGTGTAGGGAAATCCAGACTCTTATATGAGTTCCGCAAGGCGGTTGCCAACGAGGATGTGATCTTTCTGGAAGGGAAATGTCTCTCTTACAGCAGGGGCGTGGCCTATCATCCGATCTTAGATGTCTTGAAGTCGAACTTCGAGATTCAGGAGGGGGACGCGGATGCCGAGATCACGGGAAAGGTCAAAACTGGCTTAAAAGCAATAGAAGCCGATGAACCCTCGACCCTGCCATATCTATTAGAGCTACTGTCAGTGAAAAACAGTGGTATCGACAACATACCAATGAGCCCTGAGGCAATAAAAGATCAAATCACCGGGGCCGCAAAGCGAATCACTTTTAGGGGTTCCGAGATTCGGCCCTTGATCATAGCCATTGAGGATCTTCACTGGATTGATAAGAGTTCTGAGGATTATTTGAAGGATCTGTTGGATAGTATATCTGGGGCAAGGGTATTTCTGATTTTCACTTATAGGCCCGAGTATATGCACACCTGGGGGGCAAGATCCTATCACAGTCAGGTGAACCTGAACCGACTTTCCAACAGGGAAAGCCTTGTTATGGTTAGCCACCTTTTGGATGCAGTGGAAATCCACGGAGACCTTGAGGACTTCATCCTTGAGAAGACCGAAGGTGTGCCCTTTTTCATCGAGGAGTTTATTAAGTCCCTTAAGGATCTTCAGGTCATTGAGAAAAGGGACAACGCTTATGGAATCGCAAAAGATATTGAGACTGTAACTATACCCTCAACGATACATGATGTAATCATGGCCCGAGTGGACTCTCTGCCTGAGGAAGCGAAAGGCGTTCTTCAGACCGGATCAGTCGTTGGCAGGGAGTTTGGTTACGATCTGATCAAGCGAGTGACGGATCTTTCTGATCAAGAATTGCTGTCCTATCTGTCGACTTTAAAGGATTCGGAGCTTCTATACGAACGGGGGATATATCCAAAGTCTATCTATGTCTTTAAACATGCACTCACCCAGGAAAGCGTTTATCAGTCGTTACTGAAAAAAACTTGTCAGAAATACCATCGGGATATCGCCCAGGTGTTAGAGGAACATTTCCCCGAGGAGACAGAAATACACCCGGAACTCCTCGGCCATCATTTTACCGAGGCCGGTATTATAGAGCAAGCCATTCCCTATTGGCAAAAGGCAGGGGAAATAGCCATCCGGCGATCGGCAAATATCGAAGCGGTTGATCACATCACTAAGGCCATTAAGCTGGTTAAAATGCTCCCGGACACTCCCGAGCGCACTCGGCAGGAGCTCACCTTGCAACTCGCACTCGGTGTCCCGCTGCAGGTTACCAAAGGTCCGGGGGCTGCGGAAGTGGGGGATGCTTATACCCGCGCAAGACAATTGTGCAGGCAGATGGGGCAGCCGCAACCATCCCAGCTCTTCCCTGCCCTATGGGGACTGTGGCGGTTTTATCGCTCACGAGCAGAGTTTCAAACAGCGCGTGAGTTGGCAGACGAACTTCTGAATCTGGCGCAACAACAGTCAGATTCGGGTCTTGTCCTACAGGGTCATCACGCACAGTGGACCACCCTGCTCAATTTTGGAGAGTTGGCTGCTGCCCAAGCGCACACTGAGAAGGGGATTGCCCTTTATTCCCCAAAGCGGCACCACTCAGATGCCTCCCTTTATAGCGGACACGACCTCGGGGTGTGTGCTCGAACCACGGCCGCTTTTGCTCTGTGGTCGCTAGGCTTCCCAGACCAAGCCCTCGATAAAGCTAACGACGCGTTGAGCCTTGCACAAAAGCTCTCTCATCCGCCCAGCCTGGTGACAGCTCTCGAAGGTCTTGCCGGGCTTCATCGCTTTCGCCGAGAGGTACAGGCCGCTCAGGTGCGGGCAGAAGCTTTAATCGCACTGGCAACAGAACAAGGATCAGATTATGACGTGGCGACAGGCAATGTCATAAGGGGCTGGGCACTGGTCGAACAGAAGCAGGCAGAAGATGGGCTGATGCAAATTCGCAAGGGGCTATCATCTCGAAGGCCTAGAGGGACAGGGTTAGAAGATGAACACATGCTCGGCCTACTGGCCGAAGCCTATGGGAAAGCCGGGCAGGTCGAAGAAGGGTTAAATGTACTGGACAAAGTGCTGGCTGCGTTGGACAAAACCGGACAACGCTTCTGGGAGCCGGAGTTGTATCGACTGAAGGGAGAGCTATTACTGAGGCGAAACGAAGGAGAGATCGAGACGAATTTTCACTATGCTATAGAGATTGCGCGCCGGCAGAGCGCCAAATCGTTGCAGTTGCGGGCGGTGATGAGCTTGAGCCGTTTTCTGCAAAGCCAGGATAAAACAGAAGAGGCCCGCTTGATGCTGGCGGAGACTTACGGCTGGTTCATCGAGGGGTTTGATACACTAGATCTTCAGGAAGCAAAGGCGTTGATAGAAGAGCTGAGGTGAATTAGGGGCATGGAATGGCATACATCAACAGACCTACTCCTTTTCACCCTCTCCTAGATTAATATTTATAAGGGAGGGAATATTACAGCATATTGTGATCGTACTCGCTTATAAAAAGCTGCGAAGCCTGCTAAAAAAAACCAACTATCTCAGGCCCCTATTTTGTGCAAATATTCCATACATACATGCAGAATTGACCGACCCTCAAAACCTGTGATATCAGATTACGGTATCTGGATTTTTTGCGATTTTTAACATATTTTCAATGTATCTCAGTTTGACACCGCGCCGGAATGATGGCAGGGTGATCAAGTTTAATTAGCTGGATAGGTAGTTTCCACTTTTTTATCATAATATTTCAATGGGTGGAAAATTTTCCATCTAATATTAATGTTGGGCAAATTGATCAGAGGAGGAAGGTATGTCGAGAGATTCATCGCCTACAATTCAAGGCTTCAGAGTGCGAGCGGTTCGCGTTCCAATGGCGGAACCACATCAAACCGCGAGCGGCGTGATTACCGAGTCGCCCCTGGTCTTGACGGACGTGATCACTGACACCGGCATCAGCGGGCACAGCATCGTGTTTACCTACACGCCGGCGGCGCTCAAGCCGACGGCTGAACTGATCCAGAATTTCGAGGCTCTGGTGCAGGGTGATGTGCTGGCTCCAGCCGAAGTCGAGCAAAAACTTGTCAAGCGATTCCGATTGCTTGGGCCGCAAGGACTCGTCGGAATAGCGCTCGCCGCGATAGACATGGCATTGTGGGATGCCCTGGCTCGCGTTCACAGCATGCCACTCGTGCGGTTGCTCGGGGGGGTGGAGAAGCCTGTTCGTGCCTACGGTGCCGTCGGGTACGACGGCGTGCGAGGTTCCGCAAAGGTCGCGGAGGGTTGGGCGACGCGAGGGTTCACAGGAATCAAAGCCAAGATCGGCTACCCGACTGTGCAAGAGGATGTCGCCGTTGTGCGCGCCATTCGTAAGGCCGTTGGCGACGACATGGCCATCATGGTGGACTACAATCAGTGCCTCACTCCGACAGAGGCAGTAGAGCGCCTACGAATTCTCGATGAGATGGGCCTCACTTGGGTTGAGGAGCCGACGCTTGCCCACGATTACGCCGGTCACGCGCTTGTGGCGCGCGAGGCCCGAACCCCAATCCAGTGCGGTGAGAACTGGTGGGGAACGTTGGACATGCTGCACGCCATTGAGGCGCAGGCATCTGACTACGTCATGCCCGACGTGATGAAGATTGGAGGGGTGAGCGGCTGGCTCAGGGCTGCGACACTCGCGCACGCGAAGGGTCTCCGCGTATCTAACCACCTGTGGCCAGAGATCAGTGCGCGCCTCCTGTGCTGCACTCCGACAGCGCATTGGCTGGAGTACGCGGACTGGTGGAACCCCATTCTCGCGGAGCCACTGCGCGTTGACAAAGGCATGGCGATCGTTGACGACGCTATCGGCACTGGGGTGGATTGGAACGAAGACGCGGTGCGCCGTTTTGCAGCCTGACACTTGATCGGTCGAGCGAAAATAATTGAGCAAAATTTATTAATTTGGGTATAAATGAATAACTATTTCTGATTCTCGTACTCCAACTGACCTGAAGCGGTGCTCTATTTACTGAATCGAATCCGATTTCTCATATGATTTAGCGTTCCTTCGCCACTCAATTTCTCGAAGAAGGGGGTACGATATCTGGACAGTCCAAGAACTTCTTGGCCATTAATGATGTCAAAATAACGTTGATCTATATCCATGCCCTTAACCGTGGACTAGCTGGTGTTCTGAGCCCCGTCGATGAACTTTAAGGTCAAACACCTCAACATCGTGCAGGTAGTTGATCCTTGACCCACAAGCGCAATTTTTCTATAGTTGTTTACCAAAGGAGCGGGTTCTTATTCATTTATCATAATTCTTGAATAAATTGGCAGAGATTGTTTATTAATAAAGGAGGATGTCTTATGAACGAGGAACAAGAAGTCCAGGCAAAAGAGGAGAAGCCCAAAACTAATGCAGCAAAGATCAATGATGTCACACTAGCAAAAGCAGATCCAGTTAAACGGATAATAGCAGTTGTCATTGATTTTGTCGCATCTATGATAGTAGGGTTTATACCTTTTGTTGGGGGTATAATTGGCGCCCTTTATATGCTCTTCCGAGATGCTTTACCTATCGAAGCGCTTGAGTATAAAAGTATTGGGAAGAAATTGCTGAAATTATCTGTAGTAAATATTGAAGACCCAACATCTAAGATCGATTATGCTGCTTCTGCGAAAAGAAACTGGATGTTCGCTCTTGGTCCCATAATGATGTTCTTCTTATTCATACCAATTCTGGGCTGGATAATAGATATTCTGATCGGAATCGGTGGTTTAATCCTAATTATCATCGAAATAATTAAGATCTTCTCTGATGAAAAAGGGATAAGATTAGGCGATAAGTTGGCCGGCACAATGGTTATCGAGAAGTAGTGACTATCTAATCCAAATCGACCAAAATAGCGAGCCATGGTGGGGACCATGATTCGACTCTTTTTGCGCTTTCTCTGTGTATTGCGGGTTTCTTTGCAGTTCTAAAACCTCCAACGATCCGGAAAATATACGGTTCGAGATTTATTGAGATAGCCAGATTATATCTGATATAATATAAATAAATTCGGATGGTTGTATACTCTCAATCGATCTGCACCGACTCAATTCTGCTTTTCTGGAAATACCTTGCGTTTGGACATCTATAAAATTACAATAGAGACCAGATCCATGCTCGCGTAATCCCCTCTCCATAAGTTTGAAAACTCATACTTTATTCAATTAATAGGGGAGCCTTACTTAGATATTAACATATCTCAGGTTTCTTAAAAACTG
>Ga0255052_10003573_pt1 | contig 10742 bp, 6 predicted proteins | sample JV7_2_21_MG_FD_188632 | JGI IMG/M metagenome (GOLD analysis project Ga0255052, IMG submission 188632) | Seawater microbial communities from Jervis Inlet, British Columbia, Canada - JV7_2_21 | ecosystem: Environmental > Aquatic > Marine > Inlet | place: Canada: British Columbia | collected...
GCTTTTTTATCGGTTTCGCGCACACTCAAGAATGCGGTGCCCGGGCTCGGCACTTTCCCTCCCGATGCCACCATCGCCTTGGCAAAAGCCTCCGCGAAACTGCGGCCGATGCCCATAACCTCGCCGGTGGATTTCATTTCCGGGCCCAGGATAGGATCAACTCCCGGGAACTTGGTGAACGGAAATACCGATTCTTTGACCGAAACAAAATCCGGTACCACCTGTGCGGTTCTGCCCTGTTGCACCAGGCTCTGCCCGACCATGCAACGCGCGGCCACTTTTGCGAGCGCAACCCCGGTTGCTTTTGAAACGAATGGGACGGTGCGCGAGGCACGAGGATTAACCTCGAGGATGTAAACTTCATCGCCCTTAATCGCAAACTGCGTATTCATCAACCCGACCACGTTGAGCGCCCTGGCCATTGCACCTACCTGTTCGCACAGGCGTTGCTGAATTTCATCAGACAGGGTATAGGGCGGTAATGAACATGCCGAATCACCCGAATGTACACCGGCCTGTTCGATATGCTCCATCAACCCACCGATTAAAACATTCTCGCCATCGCAGATCGCATCGACATCAACTTCAACCGCTTCATCAAGAAAGCGATCCAGCAATACCGGTGAGTCGCGGTTGACCTTGACTGCCTCTTTCATGTATCGAGCCAGGTCTTCCTGGTCGTATACGATTTCCATCGCCCTGCCGCCCAGGACATAGGATGGGCGCACTACCAGCGGAAAGCCTACCTTGTCTGCCAGGCGCGCGGAGGACTCAACATCAAATGCAATCTGGTTCGGCGGTTGCAGCAATCCAAGGTCCTGGATCAATTTTTGAAATCGTTCACGATCCTCGGCAAGATCGATCGAGTCAGGGGACGTACCTATGATCGGCACCCCGGCCGCCTCCAGCGCCCGCGCCAGGTTTAGCGGCGTCTGCCCACCAAACTGAACGATAACGCCCTTCGGTTTCTCCAGCTCAATAATTTCAATCACATCCTCGTAAGTCAGCGGCTCAAAGTAGAGCCGGTCCGAGGTGTCATAATCGGTCGATACGGTCTCCGGATTACAGTTGATCATGATGGTTTCATAGCCATCCTCACGCATCGCCATTGCCGCGTGCACGCAACAATAATCAAACTCGATTCCCTGGCCGATCCGATTTGGGCCGCCTCCCAGTACGATGATCTTTTCTCGAGCGCTGGGATCGGCCTCGCATTCTTCGTCATAACTCGAATAGAGGTAGGCCGTGCTCGATGCAAATTCTGCAGCACAGGTATCGACACGCTTGTAGACAGGCCGAATGTCCTGAGCACGGCGAAGCGCGGCGAAACTCAATTCATCGGTATCGAGTAATGTTGCCAGGCGTCGGTCAGAAAAACCCTTGCGCTTGAGCGCACGGATTTCCTCAGAACTCAAGTCATCCAGACCGCGTCCAGCGAGACCCTTCTCGATTTGCACCAGCTCTTCGATTTGCACCAGGAACCAGGGATCTATCGCGGTTTGCTCAAACACCTGCTCAAGGCTATAGCCCGACCGAAAAGCGTCGGCCACATACCAGATCCGTTTCGCCCCGGGCAGGCGCAGTTCGGTGCGGTACAAATCCTCGAGGTCAGACGGGTCCTGATTCTGGTCGACAATTTCGTCGAGCCCATGAACACCCGTTTCCAGCCCACGCAGCGCTTTCTGGAAGGATTCCTGGAAGTTGCGACCAATTGCCATTACCTCGCCTACCGATTTCATCTGGGTAGAAAGCCGGTCGTCAGCCTGGGGGAATTTTTCAAAGGTAAAGCGCGGAATCTTGGTGACCACGTAGTCAATGCTGGGTTCAAACGATGCCGGGGTTACCCCGCCGGTAATATCATTTTTTAACTCATCCAGTGTATAGCCCACCGCAAGTTTGGCTGCAATCTTGGCGATCGGAAAACCAGTGGCCTTGGAGGCTAGCGCCGAGGAACGAGATACGCGGGGATTCATCTCGATGATGATCATTTCGCCGTTTTCAGGGTTGATCGCAAACTGCACATTGGAGCCCCCGGTTTCAACCCCAATCTTGCGCAAAACCGCGAGCGACGCGTTGCGCATGATCTGGTATTCCTTGTCGGTAAGCGTTTGCGCCGGGGCAACCGTTATCGAATCACCGGTATGTACGCCCATGGGATCAAGATTCTCGATCGAGCAGATAATGATGCAGTTATCGTTTTTATCACGCACCACCTCCATCTCGAATTCTTTCCAGCCGAGCACCGAGACTTCGATCAAAACTTCACTGGTTGGGGAAAGATCCAGTCCGCGTCGAATAATATCTTCGAATTCCTCGCGGTTATAGGCAATCCCGCCACCGCTGCCACCCATTGTGAAAGACGGCCGAATGATGACCGGGAAACCGATCTGGGATTGACCCTGCCAGGCCTCTTCAAGGTTATGCGCAATAAAGGCCCTGGGGGTCTTCAATCCGATTTCGGTCATTGCCTGGCGAAACTGTTCGCGATCTTCGGCCATGTCGATCGCTTCGCGCGTAGCGCCGATCATTTGCACATCGTACTTTTGCAACACGCCCTCGCGCACCAGGTCAAGCGCACAATTGAGCGCAGTTTGACCGCCCATGGTCGGCAGTAAGGCCTGAGGACGTTCCCTGGCAATAATTTTCTCAACCGCACGCCAGTTAATGGGTTCAATGTAGACCGCATCTGCACTATCTGGATCGGTCATGATGGTTGCGGGATTCGAGTTAATCAGGATGACGCGAAAGCCCTCCTCCTTGAGTGCCTTGCAGGCCTGGGCCCCGGAATAGTCGAACTCGCAAGCCTGTCCAATGACAATTGGACCGGCACCGATGATCAATATCGACTCTATATCCTGTCGTCTTGGCATCAGTTCGGCCCCGCGCTTGATTTGTGCGAGGTAATCAATTCGAAGAAACGATCAAACATGGGCGCGACATCATGTGGTCCGGGACTGGCTTCGGGGTGGCCCTGGAAACTGAAGGCTGCCTTGTCGGTGCGTTCGACGGCCTGCAGGCTGCCGTCAAACAGCGATCGATGCGTTGCCTTGAGAAACTCTGGCAGACTGGACTCATCGACTGCAAAACCATGATTCTGACTGGTAATCATTACCACCCCTGTTGACAGATCCTGTACCGGATGATTCGCCCCGTGGTGCCCGAACTTCATCTTGATTGTTTTAGCGCCGCTTGCCAGCGCGAGCAGCTGATGCCCCAGGCAAATGCCGAACACGGGTATATCGGTTTGCAGTATTTCGGTTATTGCCTTGATGGCGTAGTCGCAGGGTTCAGGGTCACCCGGCCCGTTGGACAGGAAAACGCCATCCGGCTTCATCGCCATAACCTCATCGGCCGGTGTTTTGGCTGACACAACGCTTACGCGCGCACCCCGGTCGACCAGCATGCACAGGATATTCTTCTTGATTCCGTAGTCGTAGGCGACCACGTGATAGGGTGTATCGGAATTTTCACCATAGCCTGCCTCGAGCGACCAGGTTGATTGCGTCCAGGAGTAGGTTTCGCTGGTCGTAACAACCTGGGCCAGATCACAACCTGCTAGGCCGCCAAATTGCTGCGCCGCTTTGACTGCGACGTCATCTGAAATCTGATCGCCCGCCATTATGGCCCCTGATTGGGCACCCTTGTCTCGCAGCAGCCGTGTCAGTTTGCGGGTATCGATATCGGCGATCGCGACCACTCCGCGGGATTCAAGATAACTCTGCAGGCTGCCCTGGCTGCGCCAGTTACTTGCCAGTAAAGGAAGGTCGCGGATTATGAGTCCACTCGCATGGATCCTGGTCGCTTCTTCGTCTTCGTCATTAACGCCGGTATTGCCGATATGAGGATAAGTCAGGGTGACGAGTTGCTGGCAATAGGATGGATCAGTCAAGATCTCCTGGTACCCGGTCATCGCGGTATTAAATACCACTTCGCCGGCCGATGTTCCATCAGCACCAATCGAACTGCCCTTAAAAAGGGTTCCATCTTGCAGGGCTAGTATTGCGGGTTTATGCACAAAATCTCCAGTTTCAAAAAAATGCGCGCGCGCGAAAACAGGATGAACCAGAGGTTCGTCCCGTCGAATAATTCACTAAGCATTAACACCGCGGGAGCAGCATCTTCTTGAACGCAAATTGTATGATGAATGTCGATATGAGTCTACGGCTGGATCAATTTTTTGTTAAATTAGCTGACCTCAAAGCACTCCATTTTCAATAGATCGAGAATTGCCTGATGCTCCCAAGCTCAAACCACTTCGTACGAGCCGTAGTCTACATCTTGCTTGCTATCCTGCTATTTACCCTGCAGGGTGTCATTATCAAGTTTCTGGGCGAGCGCTATCCGGTGCAGCAGCTGGCAGCCTTTCGCAACGTATTCGGACTGATTCCGAGTATGCTGGTCCTGTTCCTGTCACGCGGGTGGCACGCCAGAGGCAGGCAACTGAAAATCAGGCAGTGGCGGCTTGGCCTGATACGCGGGTTATGTATTGCAGGCGCACAATTCTGTTTTTACCTGTCGATAACCAAGATGGAACTGGCCACGGCATCGACCCTGACTTACATCAGCCCGGTATTGATAACAATGCTGTCAATACCTATTTTGAAACACCAGGTCGGACTATGGCGATGGATAGCCGTTTTCATTGGTTTTGTCGGCGTATTGATGATCATGGCTCCCGGTTCAGAAGTCTTCACTCCGTATAGCCTGTTGCCGATTGGTGCCTCGCTTGGATACTCCCTGTCCACGGTTTGCGTCAGACTGTTTGATGAACAGATCCCAACTGCACTGATTAACATGTATGCGTCCATCGGCGCGCTGACCGGCGCGCTGGCAATAGTGGTCGCCACCACCGGTTATCTGCAGGTTGAATCCGCGCAGGACTGGTTATTGCTGATAACGATGGGGTTTGTCGGCGGATTCGCGGTACTGGCATTGATTAACGCCTACCGTCTCACACGGCCGGCAAACCTTTCGCCTTATGAATACTTCGGCATTCCATTCGCGTTTGTATTGGGGTGGATATTTTTTGACGAAGCGCCCTTCGAAAAACTCATTCCGGGTGTTTTCCTGATTGTCATGGGTGGCATGTTGATCGCGTGGCGCGAACGTAAGAAACGTATTGAAGCGGCACCGGTAATTACAGAATAGCGGGCAGTCAGGCCTGCTTTTGCATCCGCTCGCGTAGCTGACTTTCGCAGTATTCGACTGAGATGAGCATTTGTTGTGCGTCGGCGAAGCGCATGTACGGCTTTTTCTGCAATGCCTTGGTTAAGACCTCGACTATACCCACTGGCAGGGTCAGGTGATTAAGATCGGGCTCGTCGGAAAGAATGTTGCGTTTTAGTTCTGGTAACGAGCTGCCGGAAAATGGCTGGTAACCTGTGAGCAAATGGTAAAGCGTAACCGCCAGCGAAAAAAGATCCGAGCGCCCGTCCAGTTTCTTACCCTCAAGCTGTTCGGGTGACATATAGGCGGGAGTACCGACGATTAAATTTTCAGTCTGGCGCACCTTAAGATCGCTGTATGCCGCACCGAAATCGGTCAGGATATAGGTATCATTAACAATGTCGTACATGATGTTTGCCGGCTTGATATCGCCATGTATCACCCCGCGACCATGTGCCACCGAGAGCGCACTCAGCATTGCTTTCGAGATGCGGATACACTCCCCCACCGTCAGGTATTCACGTTTGCGCAAGCGTAATGACATCGAGTAACCCGATATGTAGTCCATTGCGATATAAGCGCCATCACCCATCGTTTCCGCATCATGAATCTTGACGATATTGTCATGATCGAGCTGCGACACGATTACAGCCTCGTGCAACCAGTGTTCGATGCGATCCCGCTCAAGTTTCTCCTCCCTGCGGATCCGCATTACTTTGAGAGCAACCCTGTTTTGACTGCGCATATCGATAGCTTCGTACATTAACGCGGTAGAACCGGTGGCGATTTTCTTGATCAGGCGATAGTTACCGATCGACGGGAACTCGGGTTTCGGTTTTCGTATCGGTTTTGCCTGCTTTACAAGCCTGGCGCGCTGTTCCCGAATTTCCTCGATGCGAACCACGAAGTCACTCAGTCCGGGATCGTATTTTGACAGCCAATGATACAAGTTCAATGCACCGGCCCAGTGTTTGCTTGATTCAAGTAACATCCCTAGCTCATACGCAACTTCCAGCAAATCATCGCTATAGGGGCATTGCTTGAGCATGGTCAGGGCGGTTCTCAATTCACCCTTTTCAATGCGTGTACGAACGTCATTCAGGACGATGGGTTTTTGCTGAACCAACACACTGGTTACAAAACCCCGGTAAAGATCGACGGCCCAGTAAATTGTGGACACCAGTAACATGACGAGTGCGGGAAACGCTACCGGCAGGAATAACCGCAGGAACACCGCAAGTATTACTTCCAGCATTAATAGCGCGAATAGAATGAGGATTACGGTCAGCATTGATGCAGCCGTGGTACGGGACCGTGTGTACTTTCGAACGTAAACCGCGAAGATAAATCCGTAACCAAGAACCAGGCTCCACTGCGGTGCAAACCGGATCGAGGTAGCCGTAACGAGTTCGCGAGCCGCCGGTTGTAATCCAATGATGTAGCGGAAAAAATCATACTCGAGCATCGCCACGGTCGAAGTCAGGCTCAGCAAGTAAGTAAACACCAGTAGAACTGACGTTAATCCAATTTGCCAGGCCCTGGATTTGAAACTAAATGCAGCGTGTCGGTGGTGATGATTTGAAACTACGGTCATGCGATAGATCGCAAATCGGCGCAAATATTGCCTGTACGCGACATTTTAGCGTAATCGGCTGGACATTCCCGCCAATTTTCACAATCATTGCGCCACATTTTCAGGTGCGTGGAAACACGAGAATCGGGAAACTCGCGAAAATCGAGTACTGCCCCCGCAACGGTAAAGAAGCTTTATCTGCTTCCAAGTCCGGAGACCGGCCTGAAAGTGACTTACAACAAGACCAGAATTACGGGTGGTAATTCTCACAGCTTGTCGCGTCGCTTCAACTTCCCGTCGACTGTGCGTGTCTCTAGTTAAATGAGAACCACATGAAATGCTTTCGTTTAATTATGGTTGGTGCGTGTGCGCTTGCGCTGCCGCTCAGCAGTTTCGCCGACCTTGGCCCCATTGTGATCACGCCGACCCGAACCGAGCAGGCGCAGAATAATTCCAGCGCCACGGTCTATGTGCTGACGTCCGAAGCGATCGAATCAAGTGGTGCGACAACCTCGAGTGAACTGTTGCGCGGCATTCCTGGAGTGCAAATTGACGATCTGTTCGGCAATGGAACACAGGTCAATATCGGTATGCGCGGTTTCTCGGAAACCGCAAATGCCAATACGCTGGTCCTGGTTAACGGCCGTCGACTCAATCACAGCGATACCGCCGGACCCGATTTACACCATGTGTTTCCGAAGGATATCGAACGTATCGAAGTCATGGTCGGCAGTGCGGGAACTCTTTATGGCGATCAGGCGGTTGGCGGTGTCATCAACATCATCACCAAAAGGCCGGTCGAGGACTTTCACCGGGTTAGCGTCCGTACAGGCAGTTTCGACTACCGTGGCGTCGAATTTAATTCCTCGCGGCAATTAACTCCATCGCTGGGTTATCGCCTGTCCGCCGGATCCTTTGAAACCGATCACTACCGGGATCACAATGCCCAGGAAAATTCTAATTTCAGCGGAATACTGGAATACTCGGAAGATAACAAATCTTTATTCATCGAGGTACAGGAGATCGCCGACGAACTGGAATTGCCCGGCGCGTTGGTAGAAGCCGATTATAAAGATGATCCGACCCAGAGCAATTCTGGTTTTGACGGCGACTTCATCAATGAGGATACCAGCGTTTACCGCCTGGGCTACAAGCGTAGTTTCGGTGCTCACGAGTTCAGTATAGATACCACGGTTCGCGAGACCGATGCTGATGTACGGCAAAGTTTTCAAAATTCACCAAGTTTGATGGACGGTTTTATCGACCGCAAACATGAAGCCGTCAATCCAAAACTATCGGGCGTCATAACGGCCGGTTTTGAAACCCCCTACGTCATCGGCATCGACCTGGAACGGTCTGATTTCGATCTGGAAATTCCCAATACCGCCTTTACTTCCGAGGCCAGCAACGAGCAGGAAATCGACAGCCTGTACTTTCAGCTCATGCCGAAGTTGACCGATAAGGTTCAACTAACTCTGGGAATGAGGCGCTCCGAACTGGAGAACGATCTTGATTATTTCGATTTCGAATTCCCGAGTAATCATGTAATAACTAGTGCCGACGATGATATTACCGTTACCGAACTTGGCATCGCTTACTTTCTCGACGACCAGACCAGATTGACCTTTCGCTACGATGAAAACTTCCGCTTTGCAAAAATTGACGAGTTTTCACAAACAATCGAGCCGACGATCCTCGACACCCAGACGGGCGAGTCCTTCGAGATCGGTATCGACATAACCCGGGGCGATCAGCAGGTGGTTTTATCTATTTATCAGCTGGACCTGGAAGACGAGATAGCGTTCGATCCGACTCTTGGTCCCGTCTTCTTTGGTGTCCCGAGTGGACTTAACACCAACCTCGATAAAACCCGTCGCCAGGGGCTGATGTTGTCGTGGTTCAGCCAGATCAGTACCGATTTCGCACTCAACACTGAAATCGGGTTGGTGGACGCAAAATTCGAATCCGGCACCTTCAAGGGCAATCGAATTTCCGGGGTAGCGGACGAGATTGCCAAGATCCGCGGCGATTATCAAATCACCAATTTCATCGCGACCTATCTTGAAGTGAACTACACCGGTCCAATGTATGCCCAGGGCGATAATGCTAATCAATCTGATAAGATAGACTCGGTTACGGTGATCAATGCGGGAATTGGTTACCAGTACCGGGCCTGGGACGTAAGCTTCAGGATCAATAACCTGGCGGATGAAGACTATGCTGATTTTATTACCGACTTTGGTTTCGGGACCACGTTTTATCCCAGTCCCGAACGCAATTTCATGTTAACCGCAGGTTATAGTTTCGAATAATGGGAAACCGACTGACAAAAGTGTATACCCGCACCGGTGATCAGGGCACGACCGGCCTGGCGGATGGCAGCAGGCTCGCGAAAAACGATCCACGCGTGCACTGCATGGGCGAGGTTGACGAGCTCAACGCATGCATTGGTCTTGCGCTGAGCCTGCTCGAGGATGGGCCGGCACAACAAGTACTATTTGCAGTACAGCATGACCTGTTTGATGTAGGGGCTGAACTGTGCCAACCCGGTAAACATCTGATAGTAGACGAATACGTGGAAGGCCTGGAAACCAGCGCTGACGAGTTCAACGCCAACCTGGGTGCACTGAAGGAGTTCATTCTACCCGGAGGTTCGCAAGCGGTGGCTACTTTGCAACATGCGCGGACGGTATGTCGGCGCGTGGAACGCTCGCTGGTCACTTTGAGCGAAGCGGAAAGCGTAAATCCAATGACCACGCGCTACATAAATCGACTCTCAGACCTGCTATTTATTCTTGCACGGGCGCAAGCATTTGATGAAGGTACTGGAGAAGTTTACTGGAACTCGAAGTACTCGCGACTTAATCGCGGCAAATAGGCTTGCCCTGTTTGCGCCAGTCGTTAGCGTCGTAATTCGACCGTGACGCGGCGATTGGCGGCCAATGCTTTCTTTTTACTGCCACTGCGAACAGGTTTTTGTTCGCCGGCATAGTCTACCCGCAGAAGCCGGGAATCTATGCCACGTGCGATCAATAAATCGTAAACATACCAGGCGCGGCGCTCGGACAAGCCATCGTTATAACAGGCCAGTCCGGTATTGTCGGCATGCCCGGTAACCACAATTTCGGATATTGCGTTATCGATCTGCAGGTAGTTGAACATTTTGGTAAATGCCGACTCTTCTTCCCTGAGGCTTGCAAATTCATTATCCGGTTCGAAGCGAATGCTGCTGACTCGCACGTCTTCGAAGTTATCATCGTACAGTCGCTCCACGCATTGCTCGAATTCAGATTCCACTTCGCCAAACCTGACCGTCGATAGCGATGCGATCAGCGGGTATTCATCATAAAACAGAAAACCGGGCTGGTAGCCCTCGCGCAATTCGTAGTAGGTCTGCTCAGCGACCGCGGCCGGTATTTCAAACAGTCGTTTTCGGCCACTGGTCTCGAATCGGGCCAGAACGGCACGGGTTTTCCTGGCATTCCAGGTGTTAGTCTCGGAGCGCAGTTCGACATTAATACCTTTAACAAACTTGTGCTGGGTATTTAGCTCGAGCCGCAATCCACGCCCCGCTTCCTGGGTAAATATGGCGCTGCCAAAGCGTGGGATTTGATGCTCAATCTGGCAGGTGGTCACGCTATCTTGGGTCAGGGTCCACTTTGAAATATCCATCGATGCGAGATAACGGCGCTCGAGTGCCTGTGCATTTGCACACAGACTCAACACGAGAATGAATAGCAAGCTTTTTATAAACTTCATCATCTACACTGCGGGATCGAGAAACTAACGGATATATCGGCGCGATCCGATTATTCTTGAATGCTAGTTGAGCCGCAGAAACTCGAGCGCCAGGCGACCAAATGCTTCCGGCTTTTCGGCATGCAGCCAGTGGCCTGCATCCTCAATGGTTTTAATCGTCGAACTGCTGAAATGCTGGTTGATGACTTCGATCTCGGCATCGCCGATGTAGTCAGACTTGTCGCCCCGCATGAACAAAGCTGGT
>Ga0255052_10003574_pt1 | contig 10741 bp, 8 predicted proteins | sample JV7_2_21_MG_FD_188632 | JGI IMG/M metagenome (GOLD analysis project Ga0255052, IMG submission 188632) | Seawater microbial communities from Jervis Inlet, British Columbia, Canada - JV7_2_21 | ecosystem: Environmental > Aquatic > Marine > Inlet | place: Canada: British Columbia | collected...
ACGATGTGCTGACTCTGAAATTTAAGTAAACCTCGCGAGTAGTTCGTTTCAACAGCTAAGCCCGTCGGCTCTTGGTGTCAGAGTATGTATTTTGATGTTATGTCATAATGCATACTCTGACACTCATAACCCATAATAACTTATAACTTGGAACGTTGGGTACGAACGTGAATTGTGACCGCAAGCGCATTTCACGTTCCGACCTCAATAGGAGTGGGTATCGTAACATTTATAACCAAAACTCCGGATATTTCCGATGCTTAGGCACATTATTTACCAAGAGGGCTACTGCCAACATGATAACTGCCCCAACACCAACCGGTATAACCGCATACATATAGCCCAGGTTGTGAATCTTGCTACTTCCTATGACTGCAATTAAGGAAGTCGCTCCTCCCGGGGGATGTAGCGTTTTTGTGGCATGCATGCCGGCAATAGCTGTCGCAACAGCTATAGAAGCTGCTAACCACGTTTGTGTATGAAATATTTTATAACAGGCAACTCCTATTACTGCAGATACCAGATGGCCGCCTACAAAGTTTCTTGGCTGGGCCAAAGGGCTTTTTATTGCACCATATATTAAAACTGCTGATGCTCCAAAAGACCCTATCACCATTACAAAATCTGTTTTCTCAAGAATATTAAAGTTAATATATGATACAGCGCCTATACCCAGGAATGCACCGATCCATGACCAGAGCATTTCAGTATAACTGACCACAGGCGGGCTCTTTGTTATCCCTTTCATTTTCTTGAAATAATCCATTATCTATCCTTTTGCTGTCGAAAATGATGTTTGTAATATATCTGCCCTTGAAACAATGCCGGCAAGTTTTTTTTCGGGGTTAAGAACCGGCACTCTATTGATATTTTTCTGTGCAAACACATTAATGATCTCGGACAGGGGAGTATTTTCATCAACAGTAATTGCGGGTTTTGTCATTATGTTTTCTGCTTTCTGGTCCCGTAATGGTACAGCGACACATCTATTGTTTTTTAAACATTGTACAATTATCGTCATAAATGATGTTGCCTCTTTTGAACTCATGTGAAACAAGAAGTCCTTTTCGGAAATCACCCCAACAACTTCACCATTATCACCTGTAACAGGAACACCTGCGATGCCATGACTTGCCATTATTTCAGCAGTTTCTTGCAACGACGTCTCTTTTTTCACAAAAACGACTTCTTTTGTCATAATATCTCTGGCTTTAATGAAATGCATAAGACGTTCAACTGCATGTTGATAGGCAATTTGATAAACTTCCTTAAAATCGGCAGGGGTTATATCCAAATATCCTTCGATCTCTCTCATTGCTTTCAGGATATCATCATCTGAAATATCTACAGGCTTTTTTTGATAATCTTGCATTTTTCGGATATCTTTTTTCATTTCTATACCTCAAATATGATCTAGTAATGCGTATTCGCAATTACTTTTTCCATACTTAATACATTTTACCATACTCTCACTATCACAATGGGATCAGAGCTCTGCAACCTTCGGTTGAGTCGAAGTACTAAGTCGAAGTCGAAGTAGCAAGTCAGAGTTTTCATTTCAAAACAGGGTGAGATCATTTTGTAGCAAACTTCGACATCGAACTTCGACTTCGAACTCGGTTTCGCGTATTTAAACCTAACCTTACAATATGTTATTATACTCTAGCGATACCGTAACTGGGGGATGTAACAACTTCATCTTTGGGGATCTCCATCTGGTAATGACCAGTGCGTAGGGCGTAGGGCGCAGGGCGTTGACGAAGATAATCACAAATTGAATTAGATAATAGTTCAGGGCTGACCAGCGGGAAGTCACGCCATCCGCCTTCGTTATCTCTAGAGCTAACTTCGTCGCGACAAGACGGCGTGATTAAAAGGCAAGCCTGCCGGGGCGAAGTTATGCATTAGCGTAACAAAGACTGGATACGACCCCAAGGTTTTTTCGTAAAAAGGGTCCGGGGGGGGAGTCATGACAGCAGACAATCGAACAGTAAGAATTCTGAAAAAGCTCTTCAGCCTGGAGGTTATGGCGGTCCAGATCTATCGGACCCAGGTTGGCGCAATGGTTGATGATGAGGAAAGGTCCATTATGGTGGCCGCCATGGAAAATGAGGAGTACCACAGGCAAACTCTGCGGTCACTCCTGAAGGCCAGGGGCGTTGCGCCGTCACCCGGCTGGCCTTTTTTCTGGCTCATGGGGCAGACTCTCGGCAGGACCACTTCCATCTTCGGCAGGAAGACCGTCCTGAAAGCCGATATCATCTTTGAAGACAAGGCCAGCCGCGAATACGCCGGGTTCATCAAAGAGGGGGACTTCACCGACCAAGAGATGGTCTACATCAGCGAGTTTCTGGAAGACGAAAGGCGACATTCCGCCAACTGGAGAGGACTGCTGAAAGGCTCAGGTCTGGAAGTCTCAGGTAACGAATAATAAATAACCAGGACCGGGGCAGGGTACTTTTTTCTGCTTACTACTCCTGTCTTCTGCCTAATTCCTATCAAACCCAATAGAGTAATATGATATACTCTCCGAAATCGGAGAGTACGTAACCATCTCAGCTACGGGGGATCTCCATCTGAGCTTGCTATCGGTTGGAAATGGGCAAATGTGTTGCCATTCAGGATTTGTCCAAGGCTGACCAACGGGAAGTCACGCCGGCATGTCGCGTCATAGCTACGCGACAGCGTAGCGACGACGGAAAGCGTGATAATTAGGCAAGATACGATACGAAGGTTTTTGAAAAGATATCGTCCAAAACCGTAGAAGGCGGTTAACCAATCCGCCGGGTTATTAGTTGCTGATTGCGATCAAGGGAGGAAAGTTATGAGAAAGCTGGTTGTTCTGTTACTGTCGAGTGTATTCCTGGTCTCAAATGTTTTCGCGGCAGATCTGGCCAAGGCGAGACAGGAGGGAAAGGCCAACTTCTACGCCAACATTACCGCTGTTGAGCCGATCATGGAGGCCTTCACCAAGTCAAAGGGGGTAGAGGGGATTTACAGGCGCATCTCCACCTCCAAGTACCTGGCCACGGTGCTCACCGAGTTCGAAGCCGGGAAACTCGCCGCCGATGTGCTTCAGTCACCCATGCCAGTAATGCAGGTCCTCAAGGATAAGGGGGTCTTTACGCCATACAGGTCGCCCGCAGCCGCCGGTTACCCCGATTGGGCGCGGAAGGACGATACCATCATGCAGTTCGGGATCGAGTACGTGGCTCCCATATACAACAAGGAACTGGTCAAGGCCGCCGACGCCCCCAGGAGCTACATGGACCTGACCGACAAGAAGTGGTTCGATAAGATCGTCATGCCTGACCCGTCCTCGCACGCCACCACCATCTCCTGGCTGGTGGGGATGAAGGAGTCCGGGATCTTCGCCTCCGAGGACGAGTGGATGAAGTTCGTCAAGGGTCTCGCGGCCAACAGGCCCATGTTTGTCAAATCCTTCGGTCCTTCCCCCGGCCCCGTGGAAAGCGGCGAGAAGCTCCTTGCCATCTCCATGCCCAAGTACATCATCTCCCACGCTCCGGCGCCCCTCGACTGGGTCAGGGTCGACACCATCCTGGGCACGCCCCGCGGCATCGCCATCGCGGCCAATGCCGCCCATCCCGAGGCAGCCAGGGTATTCATGGATTACTGGCTCTCCAGGGAGGCCATGCAGCTTCTGGCCACCAAGGTCGGCGAATACGTGCTGGCCCCAGGCGTCTACCCGCCCATCGACGGCATGGACAAGCCCAAGGTCCTGCCCATACGCACCCTGTCCAACGATGAGATCAAGAGCTGGGGCGAGAAGTTCAGGAAGATCTTTTTCGAGTAAGGCAGGTTGGCGTTAAAGATCAGGAAACACATCCTTCCCGGGGCCGGGTCTCTGGCCCCGGGGTTTTTTCAGGTCGAGGACTCATGGATATACGCATAAAAGGTCTGACCAGAGATTACTATTCCGAAGGCAAGCGGATCAGGGCATTGGACAACGTCGATCTCGACATCCCCGCCAACCATATTTTCACCCTCTTGGGTCCCAGCGGCTGCGGCAAAACTACTCTGCTGCGGTGTATCGTAGGGCTTGAGACCCCCGACGCGGGCGAGATAGAGATCGGGGGCGAGATCGTCTGGTCCACGGAGAAAGAGATCTTTGTGGCGCCTGAAAAGAGGGGGCTGGGCATGGTGTTCCAGACCTACGCCATTTGGCCGCACATGAACGTGTTCAATAACGTAGCTTTTCCTCTCCAGAATCGGAAACTGCCCAGGGAGGAAATTAAGGAGAGTGTGGCAAGGGCCCTCAGCTTCGTTCAGCTTGACGGGTTCGAGAAGCGCCCCGCAACCAAGCTGTCAGGCGGACAGCAGCAGCGGGTGGCACTGGCGCGGGCGCTGGTGGCCGAGCCCAAGGTCATACTTTTCGACGAGCCGCTGAGCAACCTGGACGCCAAGCTCAGGGAGGAGACCCGGAAAGAGCTTCGCAGCTTCCTGACTGAGTTGAAGATCACGGCGGTCTACGTCACACACGACCGGATCGAGGCGCTAGCCCTCTCGGACCAGATAGCGGTCATGCGCTCAGGAAGCATCGTGGAGGTGGGAGACCCAAAGAAGATCTATTTCAACTCCGATGACCGGTTCGTGGCCGACTTCATAGGCCGCGCCAACCTGATCAGGGGCAAAATAACGGCAATCGAGGATTCCCATGCCGTCATCGACACCGACATCGGCTCCATCGTCGGTCTGAACAGCCACGACATCCCAGCCGGCCGGGAGGCGATGCTGTGTGTGCGGCCCGAGTTCATCGATGTCACCTTCGAGGGATCGGCGGGAAGCAGAAACACTTTCCAGGGCAGAGTTCAGAACCTCTCCTTTATCGGCGAGGCCTATGAGGGGGCGATAATGATAGGCGACACGCTGCTGACCACCACCATCCGCCCCACCCTTGATATCGCTGAAGGGGATGACATCTCCATCTCCTTCGATCCAGATCACTGTTTCCTCCTTTCGGTTTAGAGAACATGGCGTTAAAGAGATCACCCCTCACCCCCACACTGATCCTCATCGTTGGCTTCCTGACGGTGAGTCCCGTCCTGATGCTGGTCATCGGGAGCTTTTCGGAAGGGTTCGGGACCTTCGGAGTCCTGACCGTAGACAAGTACGTGGATGCATACACCGACCCGGCCTTCGCTGAGATCCTGGTGAACACGCTCATCTTCACCCTGGGGTCGGCCGTGGTGGCCACGATGTTAGCTCTATTTATGGCCTACATGAACACGCGGACCAACATCCCGTTCAAGTTCCTCTTCGGCGTCATCTCCATAATCCCCATGATGATCCCGCACATCCTGTTCGCTGTGAGCTGGGTGCTGCTGCTCAACCCCAGCAATGGGATGTTGAACCGGATTGGCACGCAGTATCTTGGCTTTCAGGGCGCGTTTTTCAACGTCTATTCTCTGCACGGGATGATCCTGGTGGAGGGCCTCCTTGATCTTCCCATCGCGTACCTGATCCTGGCTCCGGCCATGAGCGCCTTTGACGTCACCCTGGAGGAGTCCTCCAAGGTGTGCGGCGCTTCGGTTTTCCGAACGCTGACCCGGATCACCCTGCCGGTGCTGAGGCCGGCCATCCTGGCCTCCGTCATCCTGGTCATCGTCAGGAGCCTGGCCTCCTTTGCGGTGCCCTCCATCATTGGGATGCCGGGCCGGATATACGTCCTGTCCACCCATATCTACCGGATCATCTCCACGGGGTTCGCTGCCGATTACGGGAAGGCCGCGGCCGTGGGCATGAGTGCCCTGGCCGCCTCTATCGTCCTGATCTACCTGTACCGATACCTGACCGCTGAGAGCAGCAGGTACGTCACCATCTCGAGCCGGGGGTTCAAGCCGGCACTCATCGACCTGAGGGGCTACAAGTACCCCCTATTCACCGTTGTCGGCCTGCTGTCCTTCGTGCTCATCGTGGTACCTGTGATCGTGCTCTTTTACACCTCCATGATTCCCTACGTCATGGTGCCCAGCGCCAAGGCGTTCGCCATGATGAGCTGGAAGAACTGGATAGACGTGCTCAAGGACCCTGTGTCGCTGCTGGCGCTGAAGAACAGTGTCACCCTCGGCGTGGTGGGGGCCACCCTGGGGGTGATCCTGTCCATCTTCGTATCCTACGTTATCGTAAAGAAGCGCACTGCGGCGGCAGGGATCCTCGAGTCGCTGAGCTTCCTGTCCTTCTCCTTCCCGGGTATCGTCATCGGGGTGGGTTTCATGTGGTTCTTCGTGCGCACGCCCCTGTACGCCACTCTGACGGCCCTACTCATCGGGTACATTGCCACCTACCTGCCCTACGGGATCAGGCCGATTTCCAGCGCGATGGTCCAGATACACGACAACCTGGAGGAGTCCGCCAGGGTGTGCGGCGCAAGCCCGCTCTACGCCATGCGCAGGATAAGCATCCCGCTTCTAATACCTGGGATCATCTCGGGGTGGATCCTCCTGGCCACCATGTTCGTGCGGGAATTGACCCTTTCGGTGGTGCTCTCCCGGCCGGGCACGGAGGTGCTGGCGGTGCAGATCCTGCGTTTTGCCGAGGACGGATTGTGGGGGAGGCTATCGGCGCTGGGCATAATAATGATCTTCATCTCGTCCGCTCTGGTTGTGGCGGCGACCCTTCTGGGAAGGAAGCTCACGAGGATGGAGACTACCGAAAGCTAGGCTCGACATCGGCCTGGGACCCAGATCAAATTTTCTTTCACGATTATGGGTTTTTCAAATAATGTACCAGATTATGGGGTCAGAGTAATTGATCAAGGGAGTGCGCGTCCAAAAACCAATGTCCAACGTCCAACGTGCTAATAACTTCGACTTCGACTACGCACTTCGACTGGGCAAGTTCCCTTCGCCCTTTGCACTGTTTTTTGCTTCTCCCTCCTACCTTCTCCCTCCTCCCTGCGCTGTGTTATAATACCAGCGCAAAACCGGGGGTTGTAACAACTTCATCTATGGAGATCTCCATCGGTAATACTGTGATCAGAGCACTTTTGTCCGACAATGTTTTGCTGTTACCAAAGCAACTCCGGAGGCGAAAACCTTAAAACCCAAGATACAACACCAAGTTTCATAAGCGATGACCCCAAGAAGCCTTACAGAGCAAATCATGGGGTCAGGTCCAGGCACTGCCTATCCCTTTCTCTTCCTTGACTTGGACCCCGCACCCTGTAAACTTTCTAATATATGGCCGCGGGAGGCGGCCTCTTTCCAATCCTGCCAAATACCGCTGTCCTTCCACCGGCCGATTAAAATTCCGTGATCTACCGACTGCCTGATTTTGGGAGTTGTGATAGATCAAAATGCTGAGGGGGGATCGTCATGAGAAGGAACATCTTTAATAAACGTATTGAAGGCCTGTTGGCCCTCGCCGATATACGAGTCGGCGGTGATCGGCCTTGGGATATCCAGGTACACAATAAAGGTTTTTTCGGCAGGGTCCTGCTTCAAGGGCCGTTAGGGTTGGGTGAGGCCTATATGGACGGTTGGTGGGATTGCGCTAGCCTGGACGAGTTCTTCTATCGGGCCATGAAAGCCAAGCTCGATGAGAAAGTCTCGTCCGCGGTGGCGCTAGTTGATACCATTAAGGCCAGGGTTGTAAACCGGCAAAATCGTGTGCGATCCTTCAAGGTTGGACGGCGCCATTACGATATGGGCAACGACTTCTTTAAGTGCATGCTCGACCCACTGATGATCTATAGCTGCGGCTACTGGAAGAACGCCAAAAGTCTTCAGCAGGCCCAGGAAGACAAACTGGACCTGGTCTGTCGCAAGCTGCGATTGGAACCGGGCATGCGCATTCTGGACGTGGGCTGCGGTTGGGGCGGTACAGCGAAGTTCGCTGCCCAGCGCTATCAGGTGGAAGTTGTCGGGGTGACCGTCTCCAAAGAACAGGCCAGGTTGGCCCGGGAGATGTGCCGGGACCTGCCAGTGGAGATCCACCTCCAGGATTACCGGAGCGTTGAGGGGAGTTTCGATCGAATCTTATCCATCGGCATGTTCGAGCACGTGGGGCACAAGAACTACCGGATCTACATGGAGAAGTTGGCTGGCCTCCTCAAGGAAAAGGGGCTCTTCGTCCTGCAGACCATCGGCAGCAACCACTCGTCTAACACACTCAACCCGTGGACAGAGCGCTACATCTTCCCCAACAGCGCGCTCCCCTCGCCCAGGCGAATCACCGAGGCCATCGAGGGGCTTTTCGTGCTGGAAGACTGGCACAATTTCGGCCCGGATTACGACAGAACCCTGATGAGCTGGTACCGCAATTTCGAGGAGGCATGGTCCGATCTCAAGGACAGTTACGACGAGCGTTTCCACAGGATGTGGAGATACTTTCTTCTCAGTTCTGCCGGCAGCTTCCGGGCCAGGAGGGATCAGGTCTGGCAGATCGTGTTGTCTTAAACCTTGGGGTCGCCCATTAAGTGGCACCCCGTCAACGGTCGGAGGCTAGGTGTCCGGAGGCCAGGTGTCAGAGTATGCATTTTGATGTTACGTCATAATGCATACTCTGACTCCCTTTGCTTCCGACTCCCTTTGCTTCCCTTGCTCAATTGGAGCATTTTTTGTAGGTAAAGAACCTTGCCGCTTTCAAACATTTCCCTCTAAAATCTCATGCTACTTTTAACAAGACTGCTGTACTTGACACGAATCCCGTAACATATTTGTAATCTATTGAAAAATAAGAGGTTTTTCTTGACTCCAATGTTGGTCATCAAGTAGTCTTTTTGTGTATTTCTTGAGGGGACATACAAACTCATCTTTGGGGATCTCCATCTGATAATGACCAGTGCGTAGGGCGTAGGGTGTTGACGAAGATAATCACAAATTGAATTAGATATTAGTTCAAGACTGACCAACGGGAAGTCACGCCAACGGCGTGATCACAATTCACGCTCCGATCCCAAAGTTCTAGACGGATTGAAAGAGGACGACATGAAATACCTGCTTGCCCTCGATCAGGGTACGACAAGCAGCCGGGCCATACTTTTCGGCCTGGACGGCAATATCATGAGTGTAGCTCAGCAGGAGTTCGAGCAGCACTTTCCCCATGACGGATGGGTCGAGCACGATGCCGAAGAGATCTGGCAAAGCCAATTGGACACCGCCAGGAAAGCCATCCGCGAAGCCGATGCCGGTCCTGAGGATGTCGCGGCCATCGCTATCACCAATCAGCGGGAGACCACCATTGTCTGGGACCGGGCGACAGGAGATCCCCTGTACCGTGCCATCGTGTGGCAGGACCGGCGGGTGGCTACTCTGACAGACCGCATGAAAGAGGATGGGCTGGAACACGTAATCCGGGAAAAGACCGGACTGGTTCTGGATCCCTACTTTTCGGGCGGAAAGCTGGCCTGGATTTTAGACAACGTTTCCGGTGTCCGTGAGCGAGCCGATGCTGGAGAGGTCTGTTTCGGTACCGTGGACTCTTGGCTTATGTACCGCCTGAGCGAGGGACGGATACACGCCACGGATGTCTCCAACGCCAGTCGCACACTCCTGTTTAACATTCACGATCTTTCCTGGGATCATGAGCTACTGGATATTTTCGGCATTCCTGCCGGGATCCTTCCTTCGGTACGCCCTTCCGCCGACAGGTTCGGCGACACCGATCCGGCACTCTTCGGAAAGGCGATTCCCATCACTGGAGTGGCCGGTGACCAGCAGGCCGCCTTGTTCGGACAGGCCTGTTTCGAACCGGGCATGGCCAAGAACACGTACGGTACTGGTGCCTTCGTAGTCATGAACACCGGCCCGAAGCCGGTCCTGGGGGAGGGTGTGATATCCACTATCGGCTGGCAAATCAAAGGACAACAGCCTCAGTATGCCCTGGAGGGTTCCATCTTCGTCGCTGGAGCAGCCGTGCAGTGGTTGCGCGACGGTCTTGGGTTAATAAAGGAGGCCAGCGAGATAGAACAGCTCGCAGCCAGCGTGCCCGACACGGGGGGCGTGTATTTTGTACCTGCCTTGGTTGGCTTGGGAGCTCCTTACTGGGATCCTTACGCAAGGGGCACTATAGTGGGGCTTACCCGGGGCACTAACAGAGCACACATTGCGCGCGCTGTTCTGGAGGCCATGGCCTATCAGACTCGTGACGCTATTGAGGCCATGCAGGAGGCCAGCGGTATCGCCCTGCAGGAACTACGTGTCGATGGGGGAGCGGCAGCAAACAACCTCATGCTGCAGATGCAGGCGGACATCCTGGGCACACCCGTTCTGCGCCCCCGGGTCACCGAAACCACGGCCTTGGGCGCCGCTTACCTCGCGGGCATCGGTGTTGGGTTGCTGGACCAGGACACTATTACCAGCCAATGGGTCCTCGATTACCGGTGCGAACCCTCGATGCCTTCAGGGGAGCGCGATGCCCTTTGTAGTGGGTGGAAGCGTGCCGTTGAGCGGTCGCTGAACTGGGCCAGATGAAAGGTCGGCCACCTTCCACCGGAGCGTCGCAGGCAGTGGAAAACTGGGGTCAGAGCACGTTGATCCTAAAGTAAGGGAGTTATTGTGGATGAAAGAAGAAAACAGGAACGACAGAATCTCAAGTGGACCCATACCTTTATTTACCAGGGAGAGGCCTGTCAATTGGTAGACGTTAGCATGGCTGGATTAGGAATTACCTTTATTAGCGATGAGGACTGGCCGGAAAACATAACCCTGGAGTATTCAATACCCAAAGAGTCAGGACGGAAAAGGCTTCTTCACTGTCATACCGTCTGGGGATCAAGTTT
>Ga0255052_10003578_pt1 | contig 10738 bp, 9 predicted proteins | sample JV7_2_21_MG_FD_188632 | JGI IMG/M metagenome (GOLD analysis project Ga0255052, IMG submission 188632) | Seawater microbial communities from Jervis Inlet, British Columbia, Canada - JV7_2_21 | ecosystem: Environmental > Aquatic > Marine > Inlet | place: Canada: British Columbia | collected...
GCAACCACCAGCGTCATCACAAACAGAACCAGTGTTCGGGTTGGCATTTCGTTTCCTCCTCTCGTTTGTCGAAAGGATCCCGTGCGGGTGTTCGAGACCCAGATAGGATCGTAGGTCTGCTCCGAGGTAGGTTCAACACCTGAAAGGGTAGGGACCTCCAACCCCGTTGGGGGAGGGTGATCTTCTATAGACTTGGGCTCCTTTTGAATCTGATCAGGGAAGACGCGATTGAGCGACAAAGAACAATTCGACATCGATCAGCGAGCCCGTCTGGCGGTTCGACCGCTCGCCGCGCGGCTCGATCTGGACAATCAGCTGCAGGTCTTCGAGCCTCTCCGGTGGCAAGGCCATGCCGTCGAAGCACCGGTCCTGCACATCGATGACTTCTCGGGAATACCCTTCCTGGTGGATGTCATCGGTGTCGAGGAGTATCAGCATCGGGCGAGACTAAGGGCCGGGGGTGGAGATCTCTACGCTGCCATTACCGAGCCGACCCCGGGTTACGAGGCCTACTGCGAGGAATCATTCGGTCTGCCCTCGGTCGAGACTCTGACCACCGAACCGGTCGACAAACCCATGTATCTCGCCCGAGCCTGTGGCTCCGGCGACACCTGGTCTCGCCTGATCGAAGTCGCGCGGCAGGCGTGACGGATGACGATTCACCCGTTCATGGGAATCGAGGAGGTCTGGGATCTGGCCGGCGCCCTGGCCAAGGAGGCAGCGGTTCCGACGACAGTGCTGGCCCCGCCTCCCGTGGTCACTTGGGTGGCCAATGACAAAGCCCTGTTCGACGAAGTCGTGGAGTTGGTGCTGGGTCGGGAATGGCTGGTGGAGACCTACTCGTCCACGTCGGTGGCGGAGTTGGTTACGCACCTCGAAAGGCTGGCAGGACGACACTCACAGGTGGCCCTCAAACGGTTGCGATGCGCCTCAGCCATGGGCAATGCTGTGTTCGACTCGAGCAAAATCCTGCAAAAGACCCCACCCGAGCTCGAGGAGATGGTTGGGGAGTTTCTCGACCGGACCGAGTGGCAGGGCGATGAAGCGGTTCTCGCCGTGGCCTGGGAGCAGGCCGACCACTCACCCTCCACCCAGCTGTGGATTCCACCCCTGGACACTGGTGCGCCCCGTCTCGATGGCGTCTACGAGCAGTTGCTGATGGGCCAGCGAAAGATTTTCATGGGCAGTCGGCCCTCGACGCTGCTAGATCCCGTCAACCGTCGGCTGGCCGACGGGTCGTTGGCAGTCGCCTGGGCACTCCAGGCTCTGGGTTATGTGGGACGTTGCTCCTTCGATTTCCTGGTGGTGGGAGATCCCCAGGGCGACTTCGATCTCCGGTTCACCGAGTGCAACGGCCGCTGGGGGGGCACCAGCACTCCCATGGCGCTGCTGGATCGTCTGTTTCCCCAGGGCAGGCCGCCCTATCGGGCCCGGGACTTCGTTCACGAGGATCTCGTGGGAGCGTCGTTCACCGAGTTGTTGACCCGAGTGGGACCGGCTGCGTGGGAGTATCGTACCGGGGCCGGCAAATTCTTGTTCTACAACACCGGACCGCTCGACAAGTACGGCAAGCTCGATGTCATTGCGCTGGGCGCGACTCAAGATGCGGCGGATGCGGCTCTCGAGGACGAGCTGCCTCGTCTCTGGGGACTCTGACCCCAAAAGGCTACCAGGTCCACACAAAGAGCAGGGTAAAGAGAGTGCTGATGCCGAGCTGGCCTATCCCGATCCAACTGGGCCTGTAACCGACTGCTGGCCGCCAAGTGCCCCGAACGCCTTCGAGCCACTGTGGCAGGTAGGCGAAGACCAGTTTCTGGGCCACCAGACCATCGATCCCTAGCACCCAAACAGCCAGAAGATTGACTGTGGTCAGCGACAGGACGGGTAGACCCATGATCAGTCGGCGCCCGAGTGCCGGAAAGTGGGTCAGAGATCTCTGCTGCAATCGGAGATAGACGTAGACAATGGAGGCGGCAGATTGGGCCCAGGCGAGTCCCCAGAGCAGCCAGCCCAGGGGATCGGGATCGCCCAGACCTGCCCATAGACCCGCGGGGGCGGTAAGAGCGAGGACACCAGCCGCCAGGATCTCCAGACCGATCTGGCGGCGTTCGTCTCTCTTCGAGACCAGATAGAGATACCAGGCAAAGACGGCCAGGCCAGGGACTGCCAGGTAGAGCAGGTAGGCCATCCCCCTGATCGCCAGCCCGAGGACGTGGATCGATCCGATCGATCCGTAGATCACCGACCAGAACAGGCCCACCGGGAGATCCTGACGCGGCCGTCTCCCACTCAGGGCCTTGACAGCAATGGTCATGGGCTGACGGACGAGGAATCCACACACCGAGGCCACCACCAGATAGGTGACCGGGGTGGTCCATCGCCCTCCCGCTGCAAGACCTATGATCAGCGGCGACAGCAGAAAGACCCAGGAACCGTGGTCGGTGGGCCAGGCAACCGAGCGCCGCAGGAGTCGGGTGGGTGTCAGGGGATCAGGGTGCTCCAATCGACCTTCTCGGGGCTGTGGAAGAGCGCCGCAGGGAGATCCGTAAACACGGCGATGTCGGTGTGCCCGTTCTCTCCTCGATTGTCGGAGAGGAGTATGTCGCCAAATCGCTGCCAGTTGTGCCAGGGAAGCTGGAAGCGGGGCTCCTCGTCGGCGACGTCGGCAAAAAAGTCCCATTGCTCGACGAGCCCGGAGTCGTCGGCTATATAGATGTGGTACTTGTTCTCCGGGGTCCTGCCCACCTCCTTGAAGGTGAGCTGAAGCACTTGGGAGGCTCGTCCATCGAGCATCTCTCCAGGTCCCAGGTAGTTCAGGGTCACCCCAGTGTCCTTGAGCTTGTATGGCATAAACATCCAGTAGCTATCGTTGATCCAGGCTGACTCCCCGAGCTCGAGCCTTTCTGCAAGCTCCGTGGGATCCGAGACCGCCTGGCCATCGGACCAGGCGCGACCTTCTTTGGTGTGCAGGTTCATCAGGATCAGATAGGGCTTGTCCGAGTCGCGATCGACGCCCTCGACGCGGATATCTCCGGTGTACTTATCCCACAGGTGGCGGCGGCGGCCGAAGAAATTCCAGCTGAGATAGTGGGTGTCATCCCATGCCTGGCGCCCGCCCAGACGATCCATGACCTGGTCGGAGATCTCGACGGCCTCGGGGTCCGATCCCGCGAGGTCGAATCCTGGGGCCGGGGGGTTCTCGGCGGTGGTGGGGGACGGTAGGAGCATCAGGCTGCAGAGGCTCATGCAGGTGAAGAATCTGCTCATGTCTTACCTCGCAAGGTTCTTGTCGTTAGCAGTCGCACGGGTCGGCTCTAGAAGGGAACTCCGATGGCATCACAGAGGAAGCGGACAAAAGAGCCTCCTGAGCGGCAAAGACGAGCATAATCGTCAAGGAATCCCGGCGCGGTCACGGCTGAGTCGTCGAGAGGGGTATAGGCGATGAAATCCTTCCGCTTGAGATCCTCGATCAGGGGATGATCGGGGTCGTACCCCTTGGGAGCCCGTTTGAGGCTGTCTCCACCCAGCTCGAAGTGGCTGCGAAAGGTCTGGCTACCTACGGTGCGCTTCCAGCGGGTGGAATTCTCATCGACGAATGAACGGATCTTGGTCAGAGACTTGCCATCTGGGTGCCAGATCCCCAGGCCTACAAAACAGCCGCCAGGGTCCAGATGAAGATAAAAGCCCGGTGAGTGGACGTCCTTGCTCTTCTGGTGACGGAATTGGATGCCGACTGTGGTTTTGTAAGGGCTCTTGTCCTTGGAGAAGCGCACGTCGCGATAGATCCGGAACAAGGATCCACCCACGGGCCGCGGATCGGCGCGAAAGTTGCGACTGATCTCGCGCAGCCGAGGTCCGAAGTCGCTGATGAACTGCAACGCCGGGTGTTTGACGTGCTCCTCGTAGGTCTCTTTGTTGGCCTGGAACCAGTCGCGCGTGTTGTTCCTGCGCAGCTGACGTAAGAACTTGAACAGCTTGGGATCGAAGCTGGGTGGAGCTTTGGCCATGGTCATCTTCCCCGTCAAACCGTTATAGAATGCGGACTTGGGTCGAACCCTGCGGAGGGACTCGCGAGATCGATTCTACCCTTTCACAAAGTTCATTCATCTCAGTGGGAATCATGGAGGTTCAGATGAAGAAAGTGTCTTTATTGTGTCTCGCTGTGGCCCTGTTGGCTGGAGCGGCAAGCGCCGAAGAGATGACCCTGGAAGAGCTCCTGGCGGCTCACTTCGAGGCCCTCGGCGGCGAGGAGAATCTGAGGGCAGTCAAGACAGCGAAGATGTCGGGCAACATGACGATGGGTCCGGGGATGGAGGTACCGTTCGAGGTGGTGTTCGCGCGGCCGCAGAAGATGCGGATGGAGTTCACCATGCAGGGAATGACCGCAGTCCAGGCCTACGACGGTGAGACCGCCTGGTCCGTCATGCCGTTCATGGGCAAGACCGACCCGGAGGTCATGGCGGACGACCAGGCCAAAGAAGCCAAAGAGCGGGCAGATTTCGACGGCCCGTTGATGGATTGGCAGGAGAAGGGACATCAGGTGGAGCTGCTCGGGCTGGAGGAGACCGAGGGCACCGAGGCCTACAAGATCAAGATCGACCTGGCCAACGGCGACACGCGTTACCAGTTCCTCGACAGCGAGTACTTCATCACCATCAAGACCGAGAGCACGGTCAACATGCAGGGTAACGAGATGGAATTCGAGACCATTCTGAGCGACTACAAGGAAGTAGACGGTCTGATGTTCCCGCACTCCTATGAGAGCAAGCCCAAGGGTGCTCCCTCGGGTCAGGTCATCACCGTCGAGTCCTATGAGCTCGGTGTGGAGGTATCCGACGACATGTTCGCGATGCCGGAGAAGAGCGTCGAGCCTGCAACCAACACCGACGGCTAATCTTGCCGTAGGAGGGAATCCATGATTGAAAGGCTGCATAGAATCTGTGCTGTCTTGGTAGTCGCTTCATGCCTGGCCGGAGTGGCAGTGGCTCAGGTCAAGATCGACTCCAATACTTTTGGCGGGCTCCATGCCCGTGCCATCGGACCGGCGGTAATGAGCGGCCGTATCGCCGCCATCGACGCCATTGCGGAAGACCCGTTGACCATCTATGTCGGGGCGGCGGCGGGTGGTGTATGGAAATCGAAGGACGGCGGCATCGCTTGGCAACCCATCTTCGATGACTATCCCCAGTCCATCGGTGCCATCCGCATCGATCCCGACGACACTGACACCGTCTGGGTAGGTACCGGGGAGTCCTGGGTGCGCAATAGCGTGTCGGTGGGAGCGGGTGTCTACAAGACCACCGACGGCGGCGACACCTGGACCTTCGTCGGGTTGAAGGACTCGGAACGAATCGCTCGTATCGTCATCGACAGCGACAACGCCCACACAGTCTTCGTCTGCGCAACCGGTCAGTTGTGGAGCGCCAACGAAGAGCGTGGTGTCTTCAAGACCACCGACGGTGGTGAGAATTGGGAGAAGGTGCTCTACATCGACGAGAACACCGGCTGCTCGGACATCAGTATCGACCCGCAGAGTCCCAATATCCTCTACGCCGGAATGTGGCAGTACCGTCGCTATCCGGATTTCTTCGACTCGGGCGGCCCGGGTAGCGGCCTCTACAAGAGCACCGATGGCGGGTCGACCTGGAGCGAGCTCACCGACGGGCTGCCAGAGGGCACCAAGGGTCGCATCGCCGTGGCTGTGGCTCCCAGCCGTCCCAGCCGTGTCTATTCGGTGGTGGAGAGCGAGGACGACACTGCCCTCTATCGCTCCGATGACCTGGGGGCGAGTTGGGAGATGATCAACAACTCCCTGGCGGTGCGTAGCAGAGCCTTCTACTTCGCCCATGTGGTGCCCGACCCGGTGGATTACGATCGGGTCTACAAGCCCGGTTTCTTCCTGGGCGTCTCCACGGACGGCGGCAAGGCCTTCACCTCAGTTCTCAGTGGCGGGTTTGGCGGTGGTGTACATAGCGACCATCACGCCCTGTGGATCAATCCGACGAACCCCTATGAGCTGATCCTGGGCACCGATGGCGGGGTCTATATGTCCTACGACCGCGCCAACCGCTGGCGGATGGTCAAGGCCCTGCCCCTGTCGCAGTTCTATGAGGTCAGCGTCGACATGGACTGGCCCTACAACGTCTACGGCGGGCTACAGGACAACGGCTCGTGGCAGGGACCCTCGCGTGCCTCGGGAGGCGTGCAGAACAAGCACTGGCTGATGGTGGGCAGTGGTGATGGCTTCCACACCTATCGCGACCCCAACGACACAGACATCGTGTTTGCCGAATTCCAGGGCGGCAACCTGCTGCGCTACAACCTGTCGACACAGGAGACCAAGGAGATCGCACCTCTTCCGGGAGAGGATGAAAAGGATTACCGGTTCAACTGGAACACAGCGCTGCACCTGTCACCAAACACTCCAGGGACCCTCTACTACGGTGGTCAGTATCTGTTCCGGTCGTCGGATCGTGGTGAATCCTGGGAGAAGATCTCTCCCGATCTCACCACCGACGATCCGCAGCGGCAGCGCCAGGCGCAATCGGGTGGCCTGACCATCGACAACTCGACTGCCGAGAACAACACCACCATCTACACCATCTCGGAGTCGCCCCGCAACGCCGACCTGATCTGGGTGGGAACCGATGACGGACTGGTACAGCTGACCCGCGACGGCGGCGAAACCTGGACCAACGTCACCGCCAACATCCCCGATCTGCCAGCAGGGCTCTGGGTATCGCATGTGGAGGCCAGCCCGCACGACGAGGCCTTGGCGCACGTCACGGTAGACGGCCACCGTTCCGGCGATATGAACACCTACGTCTACCGAACCCGGGATTTCGGTCAGACCTGGGAGTCCATCGTCGGCGAGGGCCTGGAGAGCTTTGTTCATGTCATCGTGCAGGATCCGGTCAACCCCGAGCTGCTCTTCGCAGGGACCGAGTCGGGAATCTACATCTCGTTGGACAGTGGCCAGCAATGGGCCCGTTTCAAGGGTGGCGTCCCCATGGTGCCGGTCCGGGACATCGACATCCACCCACGGGATCACGACCTGATCATCGGTACTCACGGCCGGGGTATCTATATCCTGGACGACCTCACACCCCTGCGCAGTCTCACCAGCGAGGTATTGGATTCTGGTTTTGCGCTGCTGCCGTCGCGGGACGCGATCATGGTTCTCGGTGGGGGTCAGGGGTGGTTCGGGGGTCACGATGAGTTCACCGGCAGGAATCCACCGGAGGCGGCGAGTATCTTCTTCTATCAGAAGAAGCGTCACATCTTCGGCGATCTCAAGGTCGAGATCTACGATTCCGAGGGTGAGCTGATCACCACGGTTCCCGCCCCCAAGGTGCGGGGTCTCAACCGGGCAGACTGGGCCATGCGATTGCCGGCACCGAAACTTCCCCCGGCCACCAACCTGGTCTTTGCCTTCCAGGGACCCCGGGTTCCCGAAGGTAGCTACAGCTACAAAATGATCAAGGGCAAGGAGACTTACGAAGGAACGGTCAATCTTGTTCCCGATCCGCGATCGCCCCACTCGGCGGAGGATAGGCAAGCTCAGCAACAGACGGCCCTGAAGCTGTACTACATGCTGAGTGACCTGACCTACCTGGTGGATACGCTGATCGAGGTGCGGGATCAGGCGCGGGCCCGGGCCGAGGAGCTCGGCGGCAAGGGCGGCCTGGCCGGTCGGCTGGAGGGATTTGCCGACCAGACCGAGGAGCTGCGGGGCTCGCTGGTGTCGACGGCTGAGACCGGTTGGATCTCTGGCGACGAGAAGCTGCGCGAGAAGATGGGCAACCTCTTCGGTGGCGTCGTTGGTTACGACGGTCGGCCCAGCCAGACACAGCTGGACCGCACCGAGGTTCTGGCCGGTCAGCTCGAGAGCGCGCGGAAATCGTTTGCGGCGCTGACCACGGGTCGTGACCTCACCCAGCTCAACAGCCAGCTCCAGGGCCGAGGTCTCGAGCCCGTCGAAGTGATGAGCCGCGAGGCCTGGGATGACGAGCAGGAGACTTCGAGCTCGGGTGTCACCACCGCGAGCGCCAAGTCCCTGGCCCAAGAGATGGCCGGTGGTGTCTTCCTACCCTCGAGCCGGTTCTGATCGGCTTTTTGACGCATTGTCTGGGGCGCCCTTTGTGGGCGCCCCTCTGTTTAGGAGGAGAGTTGTTGGCGCAGGGTCTCTCGTTCGACCCAGTGTTCGATGGCGGAGGCGATATCCTCGGGGAGGTCGACGAATCGGAGGCCCATACCAGGCTCGTGGCACTTCTGCTTGGCCCAGTCACGCTTCCAGATGACCTCGCAGGTGCAGGTAGCAACCACGCCCACAGGTCCCGGTAAGGGTATCTCCAGCAGGAATCGACTCCCCGGTTCCTTGGGGCTGGTGGCACCGATCATCATGCCGGTGCGGCTGATGTTCTTGGCGTATCCAAAGAAGGTCTTGGGCCCGCCGCTACCGTCGGTCTTGAGAACGGTGATAGGAGCGGGTAGGGGCTTACGGTCTTCGGTCGGGGGGGCGGGTTGAGGTTCGGATCGGTGTTTTCCCAGTAGCATCGGCGCGCTCCGTAATCGTTCCTGTAACGATTGTGGACCAAACCGGTGAAATCAGCAGTGGAATAAATCACTTGACTCGTGGGGATCCTGGGGCAGACTAAGAGTTCCATGCTGAGCAGAAAATCCGCGGCCGACCGGTGTCTTCGGGTAGCGCTCCCTCTACTGCTTCTGTACCTGTGCGGCTGCGATGAGATCATGCCCAGACGGAGCCCCGGGGAGAAGCTCTACCGTAAGCATTGCTCAACTTGTCACGGCGTCGCCGGCAATGGTCAGACGGTCAGGAGCATGGGTGACCCCAATGCCGACCTGCTGGACGACATGTGGCGACACCCCAGCGACCCTGCAGGGTTGGCGAGTGTCCTTCGCCAGGGTCTGGTGTTCGAGCACCCCACCTACGACAAGCTCAGCAACGAAGAGATCAAACAGATCGTCGATCACCTGCTCTCACTGCGAGGCGAGCGCCGATAGCAGACATCTCGGCCTCCGATTCGCACTCCGTTGTCGCTTAGGCATCACTGCAAATATCTACACTTGGCTCTAATCGCAAGTATCTGTTGTACAGGCACTTGCCCGGCGCTACGCTGCGGCTCTCGTCGACTACGAGAAGGGGCGGGGCCGGAACTTGGTCCACTGCTGGTCCTTGATCTGGCTGCCGGTGACGCAAGCTGTGGCGACTATCGACCGACGACAGACACGGGATGGCCAGGATCGCTGGCGAGTGAGAGTTCGCCGTCGTGGGATCTCGGAGACAGCCTCGTTCGCCTGCCGTTCTGAGGCCGAACAGTGGGCCCACGAGGTGGAGCAGGCCATGGAGAGTGGGCTCTGGAGCCGGACGAATCGGGGAGGGGGCTTCACCATGGGGTGGGTGCTCGATCGATATCTGGCTTCCCGCAGGCCCAATCGTGATGCCCGAAGGCAGCTCGAGTGGTGGAGGGGTCACCTGGGCGCGCGGGCCTTGACCTCAGTCTCCCGCAAGCGCATTCTGGGTCTGCGTCGGCAGCTGGCGCAGGAGAGGACTTCGTCCGGCAAATGTCGGAGCCCGGCGACGGTCAACCGGTATATGGCGGCGCTCTCGGGGCTCTTCTCCTGGGCTCTGAGAAGCGACTATCTGGATGTGCATCCCACGAAGGGGATCGCGTCCCTGGCTGAGAGCTCGGCGCGGCTCCGCTGTCTCACCGATGACGAAAGGGAGGCCCTCATCGTCGCCTGCCGGGAGGTCGGGGGGCTCCGTCTCCAGACCCTTGTGGTTCTCGGTCTGTCCACGGGCGCCCGCAGGGGTGAGCTGCTGCGGTTGCGCTGGTCCGATTTGGATATCCCCAAGTGTCAGGTCGTCGTTCGCGGCTCGGGACGGCTGAAGAGTCGCACCCTGCCGTTGCCCGGGCCGGCGATGAGCCTGCTCAGTCGACTGTCGAAGGTACGTCGAATCGACCGCAACGAGGTCTTTGTGGAACCCAACGGTCGGGTACGGTTTCCCCGGGCCACCTGGAAGTCAGCCTTGGAAACCGCCAGGATCGAGGATTTCCGGTTTCATGACCTGCGGCATTCGGCGGCCGCCTACCTGGCCAAGAGCGGTGCCTCGCTACCCGAAATCGCAGAGATCCTGGGCAATCGAACCCTGCAGAGTGTCCTCCGCTACTCGCATTTGACCGAGGCCCAGACACCGACGGCTATCGGTCGGATGCAAGACGACCTATTCGAGTCCTAGTATCTCTTTGACCACCGGCTCGAGGCGGGTCACTCCGGCTGCCCTGCCGATCGCCAGGGCCTCTTCGGGGGTCTTGCCGTCCACGTAGTAGGCCATCAAGGCGAATAGCGCACCGACACGATTGCCGCTGGCGCAGTGGACGACCACTGGATGATCGTTGTCCGCGAGGATGTCAGCCAGCCTGCGAGCATTCTGTTCGTTGACAGCTCCGGCTCCGGCGATGGGAATGGACACGTACGCCATGCCCAGTGACTCCACTGCTGCCGGATCCGTGGAGCCCTGCTCGTCGGTGCCCCTCACGTTGATGACGGTTTTGTATCCGAGGCCGGCCAGGGTCTCGAGCTGCTCCTCCGTGGGCTGACCCCCGGTCAGGACGCCTGCGAAGGGGACCCTGCCGTTGCGCAGAAGCTCGGCAGGGTCGACCTGCGCAAGGCTCACACCCGGAATCGAAGCTACTGTGAAAACGAGGAGAATAGT
>Ga0255052_10003579_pt1 | contig 10738 bp, 8 predicted proteins | sample JV7_2_21_MG_FD_188632 | JGI IMG/M metagenome (GOLD analysis project Ga0255052, IMG submission 188632) | Seawater microbial communities from Jervis Inlet, British Columbia, Canada - JV7_2_21 | ecosystem: Environmental > Aquatic > Marine > Inlet | place: Canada: British Columbia | collected...
TCGTTGACGGCTACGAACGAACGCACCGAGGCGGGATCGGAGGACCAGAGGAAGATCACCGGGCGTACCAGCTCCAAGCTGTCCGACTCCGTCAACGCGGCCAGGGCGTTGGCAATTTCGAGCAGCACCGCGGCGCCGCCAACCGTCACAATCTCTCGTCCGACGCCGAAATCAGAAAACAGCAGCAACGGCGGAGCATTCCTCGCCTCGTCCGCCTCGACGGGAGGAAGCAGCCGGGCCGACACCGCCTGGACTTCTGCCTCGCGGAGATCGATTTCGATGTCGACGGCAAGCCGGATTTGCTGTCCGCGCAATATCGCCCTGCGCATGTCGAGAGCGGTCCCCTGCATCACAGTCATCGCGAATGTATCGGGTTTGGCTCGGTCGCTTCTCTCGTCAACGAAGCTCCGGCTTGGGAGCTGCTCGGGATCGAGGATTCCACGCTCGAGCTCATCCTCGAAGTACGAGATGACACCCAGAGCATTGCGCTCGAGCACCGCCTCGCGATATACCTCGGGGAGCTCTCCCGAGGCGAGTGCGATTTTTCCCGCAACATCGATGCCGAGGTACGAGTCGGGTTCGACCCCGGTCCCGACATCGACAACCTCGGCTTCCAGCCGCACCGTCGAGCTGGGGCGGGCGACGCATCCGGGTGAGGTCTCGAGGCTCACCAGCTCGGTTCCCGCCGCTGGGTCGGAAAGAACGGCGCGCAGGGGGCGCCACGTTAAAAGCGGCCGGCCCGGAAAGTGCTCACCGGAAGCGGCTGACAGATCGTCGAGGCGCAGATCCTCTACCCCGATCAGCTCGAGCCGGCCCACCATGTAGCCGGCGAGACCGTCCCACCGCTTGCCGTCGTCCGCGTCGCCATACACCATCAGCTGGTTCGCGTGCTCGGCGGCCGCGGTTCCGGAGCCCGCGACAACGGCCGCCTGCCAAGGAGCGCCCTGGTCGGCGCCGTGACAGGGCGCGACCATCGCGACGCCGACGATCATCGTCAGCAGCACCACAGACCGTTTTGGCCTCATTTTTTGACCCCCAAATCGGGAAATGCGTGGCTCAGATTTTTTCACGAAAAGCCCTGATCCGTTCGCCCTTGAAATGGAAGAGATAAAGCTGATGGAGGATGCTCCACAGGGCCAATGATCCAAAAAGGGTCATGAAGCCGACCATGGCGATCAGCACCCATCGCCACACCCCGAGACGATGCCACCAGTTCTCCTCGCGGGGCGTGCCCGGGCGGCTCTCCAGCTCCTCGATCGCCTGGCTCGCATTTTCGAGCTCCTGCTCGAGGAGGGCGACCTCGGTCTGGGCGGTCGCCAGCTCACTCAACAGTCTCTGGCTCTCCTCGCGCGTGGCGTCATCCTGCGCCTGCCCGGCGGACATGGCATCGATGATGTCGAGATTCAGCGCCGCCTCCTGCTCGGCCTTGAGCGCTCTTGTTCTGGCCGCTTCCAGGTCCGCAGTCAGCCCGTCGATGGTCTTTCCCTGGCTTTCGATCAAATCGTCCTTGACGATCTGGTTCTCGATCGCGATTCCCACGAGCTCGTTCTCGGCCCTGGTGTCCTCCAGCTCCTCGGCCATGCGGTCGAGCTTTTCAACCAGATCTGCAGGAAGGCTTCCCACGTTGATCACCACGACCATGACCAGAATGAAGGTCAGGGCGCCAACCGTGCACGCCAGAATGTCGAGAAACGAGAAATTGAAAATGTTGATCTCTCGATTGCGTCGTGCCCGTGCCATCTTCAGTCCCCGATGTTGTATATGCGGCGTAGAGTTTCGATGTAGCGCTCGGTGATCTCGTTGAACTGCCCGATCGTCTTCTGCAGCTGTTCCTGGATTTCGCGGGTCGCCTGCAGGCTCTCTGCGATCTGCTTCCCTGCACCCATGGCCGAGGCGTTTTCCCCCAGCGAGGTTCGCAGCTGCTCGAGCTCGCGGTTGTGCGACTCCTCGATCTCCTTCAGCTGTTGGAGGACCTCGCCCAGGCCTTCGCTGCCATCAGATCCTCCCCCGGCCCCATCGTAAAGACCGGGACCGCCCCTCGGGTCCGGCATCGGCGCGGCCGTCTCACTCGAGCCGCCGACTGCGATCTCCTCCATGACCCACTGGTGGATGATCGCCAGCGTGTCCTCCTCGCGTTTCTGGACGACCGCGAAAGCAAGCATCATGATTGCGCTCATCACGAGGGCGATGAGGGTGGTTTCGAAGGCGACGCCGAGACTCGCGGTGATGCCTCCCATCTGGCCTTTGATAGCGGTCAAGTTCTCCGAGCCCTGGACGATGGTATCGAAGTTGCCGATCGCCGACGCTATGCCGACGACCGTGCCGACAAACCCGAGAATCGGCACCGCCCAGATGAGGAACTTGACGATGAAGTAGCTGGACTCGGCGACCTGCGCATCGGTGTCAGCCTGGTCCGTCATGGCAGCGCCGATCTCGGTAGCGCCGGCGCCGCTCGCGATCTCGGAGATCGCTCTCCGCAGCCGGGCGGTCACGAGAAGGTCCTGGTCGCTGCCCTTGGTGCCGGCGAACGCATTCTGCGCCTGCTCTTCGGCCGCAGCCGGGTTCTGCCGCATGTCCTTGGCGACTTTCATCAACTGTTGCGTGGGCTCGGACTTGAGAGCCGCCGCCTCGATTCGGACCCGATACTGCTTCAGTGCCAGCAGGGCCAGGCAGAGGAAGAAAAAGAAGGTGCACAGGTAGGGGATGGGGCCCCTCTCGTAGAACAGGGTGTAGAGGTAGCTGCCTTCGAGAGATCTCAGGGCTGCATACCAGGCGACCGACAGTACGAGGGCAGTCCCGGAGCCGACCCACAGATTGATGTCGCGCTTTCTGAACTGTTTGCCGATGGCCTGGGCACGATCCGTCACACCGGCCATCATCGAAGCGCCGCGTATCTCCGTTTCCATCTCTCACCTCCGAGGTCTAGTCACGAACACACCGGAATCCGACATCGTCATGGTACTCGCCTCCATCTCGGAAGACCCGGAAAAAGGGCAGGCCGTAGATCTCGCATGACTGTTGGTGACTGCCGCCCATGGTTGCACAGCCGCCGTGCTTGAGCTCGTCAACCCACTCCGCGACGTTGCCGCACAGGTCCCAGATGCCCTCTGCACTGCGTCCACCTTTGAACTCGAAGACCGGCGTTGTTCGACCACGGTTCGCCTCCGCGGTGTTGCACTGCAGGTTGTCAAAGGTGTTGCCGAACGGGTAGTAGCGGCCGCCTTGACCGCGACAGGCGCGTTCGTACTCCTCAGCCCGGGGCAGCCGACCGCACGCCCAGCGGCAGTACTGCCGCGCGTCGTCAACGGATACTCCTGTGACCGGATGCAGGGCCAGGTCGGCAGGGAACGGCTCGTCGTTCCCCTCCTGCCATCCCTCCGGAATCCGATGCTCCGTTTCGAGCATGAATTTCAGGTACTGAGCATTGGTCACCGGGTGGGCGCAGATTTCGTAGGCCGGCAGAGCCCTTTTTGCGTGCTCGTACTGAGTCAACTTGCCGATCGATCCGCCGCTGAGGCCGAACTTCCGGACCAGGGTCTCGGCAAAAACTTGCTCGCACCCGCTCCAGAACTCGCCGGCGGGGATCTGGATCCAGGTGCCGTGCACGTCGGGCGCAGCTGCGGCGGGCGCGGAGGCGACCCTGAAACCCACGTCGTCGCTATCGCGATCGTTGTTGGGAACGTAGTAGTTGAAGAATGTCGCCCCTTGCCAGCGTCCGTCCGACCGGAACGACCCGCCGATCGCGATCTTGCCGTGTCTCTTCGACCCTGAATCGGTGAGTTCCCACACATTTCCCGTCATCTGCAGGGCCCCGCACGGGCTTGCCGATTCAGGATATCGATCGACCGGAATAATCCGACCTTCATCGGATTGTTCCGTGTTGCAGCGTGCCGGATCGAAGTCGTTACCCCACGGGTAGAGCTGCACCCTGCCCCCGCGGGCGGCGTGCTCCCACTCGAATACTGTCGGCAGTCGTACGTCGCCCCGCCAGCGGCAGTAGGCCATAGCGTCGTCCCACGAAACGCCGGTGACCGGGTGATCGTCGCACCCCGGGCTGCGTTCAAACGGCAACCCGGTCCGCCGGTCGTAGTCGGTGGCTTCCACGAAATCGCGGAACTCTGCACGAGTGACGGTGTGCCTCGCTACCGCGAACGGTTCCAGATCGACGAATCGCTGTGGGCTGCTCTCCTTCAGGTGCCGTACACGCCGCTCATCGATCCCGAGGCTGCTACAAATGAGATTGACGGTCGCCTCGCTGATTCCGGTTTCGCTCGAGCCGCCGGCCAACGCGAGGAAGCCCGGTTGAACGAATGTTTCGGCCGTAGGCACTTTGAGGGGCTGTGGAATCGTCGGATCTTCGCCCGCGGGGATGTGGTCAGGTTTTCGAGCACCCAGCTGCGAGAACTCGGGATCTTGAGGCACGACACTTCCCGTAACGGGCACGCTCTCGTGCAGAGCGCCTCCGCACAGCGAGCACCGGTCACGCGCGACGAGCGGAATGAAGCCGCATTCGCGGCACAGCATCCTGGAATCGCCCGCATACTGCTCCAGCAGCTCGCCGAGGCGGTGTCGAATCTCGGTAAAGGTCGGAGGCCGATCCTCGCGATCAGGCTCGATGCACTGCTTGAAAAAATCGGCCAATGCCTGCCCACGCGGCCCCAAGGTCGGCCGCTCCACTCCCTCCGGGCAGCCGAAAATCGCCCAGCGGAATGTCAGCCCGAAGGAATAGATATCGGCGCGCACATCGAGCGCCGCTCGCTGCTCCGGTGAGTAGGCGAGCCGCTGCTCTGGAGACATGAAGTACTCCTTGCCCATCACGTAGAACTGCGAGTTCGGGTTGAGGACGCCGGTCATGGCCAGGCCGAAGTCATTGACCTTGAGAGTGTTGCCGGCCTTGGAGATGAGCACGTTGTCGTGGCTGACGTCGCGGTGGATGATGGGCCGTCCCTCGAGGATAGCGGCCTCCATGCCGGTACAGAAGTCCATCGCGTACCGAATTGCCTGTAGACAGTCGATTCTCTTCTCGCGCTCGAGGAAGGCCTTGAGGTTAACCCCGTCGATAAACTCCAGGATCAGGTAGGGATCGCTTTGGAAATCGGGAAAGAACTCGATCGCCTCGACGATGTTGGGGCTGCGCGGCAAGCGAGTCCAGATGGTCGCTTCCTTCGAGAAACGGTCGTGCATCATCGGGTACTCGGACTGGTCCTTCCAGTGTTCGCGAATCGCCTTGATGGCAACCTCACGCCTGGTGACCTTGTGGAAGGCGTGGTACACCTCGCCCATGCCACCTGCACCGAGAAAACGCTCAATGGTGTAGTGGTAGCAGACCTCGTCTTCCGCGTTCCACTTCATGAAGACCCTCCGACGCAGCGCCGCCCGACTTCCGATCGGACGTCTCGATTCGCTGCGTTCTCACGTGGCAGAGGAGGAAGGGCCTGAGTGCCAAGGGTCGCGGAGGGGTGGTTGCCTCGTGCTCTCATACTCACTCGAAACTCTCGGTCGATGGTTGAGATAATAACTCACCCGAGGGTGCAATAGTAACGGCGAAGCCGGCATCGATTCGCCGGTGAGCGCCTTGCTACACGACGAAACCCTCAGTTGACCGTTGCCACCATGTTCCTTGTCAACTTTGAGATATGGGAGTACGGTTGATGGAAATGATTGAAAGAAAGAAGCCGAGGGTTGGTCAGGCGTTGCGGCCGGTTGCGCTCTTGCTTCGCCGCGGGATGCGGCATCCTCTTCCGACGGCGACGGCGCTCTTCTTTCTCGTCGCCGGGTCGATGTCTGTCATCTTCTACTTTTTCGAGGTCCGAGCCGGCTCTCCCGCTCCCTACGACACATACCTCGGCACGGTCAAAGGGATCCTCATTCTGGTGCTCAGCGGGTTCGACATTGAACCGCCAACGTCAGTCGGTGCCTTCATCTGCGGCTACCTGCTGATGGCGAGTGGAATTGTCTACATCGGCCTTTTCACAGCCATCGTCGCCGGAAGCTTCGTTGAGTTCCGACTGAGGAGAGGTATCACTGTGGGAAAGATCAACTTCAGCGATCACATCCTTCTCTGCGGCTGGGTCAGACATTCGGCGCAGATTGTCGACCAGCTGTTCGCACCGGATTTAAAGGTGCACTCGCCGGTTGTGATGATTAGCCCGGACGCCGAGGAAGCGCCGAGAGACTACCCTCTGCTCAGGGTCATTCGAGGCGACCCGACGGAGACCGCGGTGCTGGAGCAGGCAAACGCGAGAGAGGCAAGGGCCGCCATCGTTCTGGCGAACCATGACTCCGATCCGAGCAATGCCGACGCTCGAACCTTGCTCATCGCACTTGCGATCGAGACGCTCCAGCCCGACATATACTCCTGCGTTGAGGTCCTGAATCCGCAGAACGCCATTCACTTTCACCGCGCAAACGTGGACGAGGTCATCTCGGTCACGGATATCGGCAACTCCCTCATCGTTCAGGCGGCCCTCAATCCAGGGATCTCTCGTTTCATCAGCGGCATACTCACATTCGGAGACGGCGACGAGCTGTATCGAATCCCAACACCAACGGCGTTCATTGGCCGCACCTTTCTCGAGCTGTCGAAATGGCTCATCAGTGAGCACAACATGGTGCTTGTCGGGACCTGCTCGGACGGTTCAGATTCTAACGTCCGGTCCAAGCTGGGCCAATTGCGTTTCAACGAGGGGGACATGGTCTTCGTCCTCGCCGAGGACCAGCCTGGAAATCTGGATTGACCCTGTCGTGCGGCGTTTCGACAGCATCGTGAACTGACGCTTGCTGACGGAGCAATGACGGAGATAGTGGTTGTTCAGTATCGGTGCGGAATGCTTGTCTCTCGAGTGAGCTCCTTAGAGCACGCGATCGTCAGCTCGTTGATCCGAGAAAAGCACAGTCTCACGAAGAGGAATGCTCAATCCCGGCACGAGGCCGGATCACACCATGCAGATGGTCTCTACGACTGCCCGAAAGACTTGGCGACGACCCCTAAGTCGATTTCGAAAAGACCGGTCAGGAAAATCAACACTTTCTTTTCTTCGTCGCTGACCTTGTCCCCGAGACCCAGGAATCCACCACCGGAGGCTCTGGCAATGTTCCCTCCTGAGATGATCAGGCTTCCCAGAAACCTGCTGTATTCCTCGTCAGACAGCGCCTGCTTCAGATACGATTTTGCGTTGTTGAGGCGCGGCTCGACCATACTGACCTCGAAGGACTTTTTCAGAACCTCCTGCCAATTGGACACCGCGACGTCCAGCATCAATTCACGGTGCAGCGGATCTTTGAACGTTGGAGCCTTCGTCAGCTCCTCGGCCACTTGCGCCACCTCTTTCTGATCTATCTCGCCGTCCGCAGCAGCAACCATGTTGAACACGATAAAGGGAAGAACCTTCAGCTCCTCCCAGTCCCCTGGAGAGAATTTCTCTTTCATAGCTCCAACCTTTCTGCGAAGGCACTCGGTGTGCCGGAGTCGCCACGAGACCGTCAGGGCTAGGAGGCTTTTCCCGCTCCGCTCGGATGCTACCACAGTTTCCAGAGACCCGATCCCACTCCGGGGAAGGTTCGCGCGCCTCGGAGGGCGTACCCGAGCCGCTGACAATCGTCGATGTTTCTGTCGGCCTCGGCCACTGCGGAGCTGACGATACGAACCTCTTTTTGTTTCACCTCACCCTGCCGCGGAGCGCTAGACAGCGCCGTCGTCAAGTGCCACCGGCGTGACGAACCATTCAGGTTTTACCGTGAGCAGCGAGCAGGGAGCCTGATGTAGTACCGCCTCCGCCGTATTGCCGATCAACACACCTTCGACTCCAACGCGACCCATTGACCCTATGACGATCAAATCCGCTTTGTGGCCTCTCGCGAATTCAGAAACTGCAGGACCGGATTCTCCTCGCACCAACCTCACGTTGTCTGCGAGCCCTGGGAGCCCTGCCTCTTCGAGAAAACAAAGCAGCCTCTTCCGAACGGCCTCCTCAATCCCTATCGCCGCCTGCCGGAGCGGCTCGCTGCTCATCCCGAGGCGAGGGAGGCTGTAGCCCTTCTCGTCCCAGACGTGAAGCAGGAGGAGTTCGGCACCGTGTTGGTCGGCCTCGCGGCGGGCAATCTCCACGAGATCTCGGTTGAATTGGATGCTCTCACTGCTTTCGGGGTTCGGGCTGATCGCGGCAAGGACCCTTTTCAAGTGAAGTTGCGCCCCCGGTTTCACCAGCCAGACCGGGCACGGGCATTTTCGCACCAGGTGGGTGGCCGTTGAACCGAAAGGCGAGGCGAGAATGCCCCGATCTGCCTCGCCAGTCTTGACGACCAGATCGTGTTGGTGGCGCAATACCTCTCGGATGATCTCGATCCATGGGCTGCCGCGAGACACCTTTACTTCGACATGAATCGATTCGGCGCAAAGGGTTTTCACCTTCTCTCTCAACACCGTCATTCGTTGATCAACCAGCTTGGCCACTACCTCCTCATCGAATCCTGAGGCCAGTCGGGCTTGCCATGAGGGCTCCCGCTGCACATCGATCGCCGTAAGGTGGGTATCGTGCCCGCGTGCCATCCGAGCAGCAAACTCGAGTGCGGCATGGTCATCACGATCGACGTTGAAGTAACACAGGATGCTTCGAATGCTACTCATGTCCGCCACCGTCCTTCCTGATCCATGTTGCGGCAGAAAGTTCTGTCAGACCGCCGCTGAAACGAGAATCTGCACAACACAGAACGGTCCTTCCCCGAACGCATTTAGGCTCCCTGTTTCTTGGTGATCTCGATTCGGATCCCAGAATCCAACAGATCGGTTTCCGTCTGAGCGTTCCATCTGCTGGCCCTCACGAGCGGGCGCTGAAGTCAAAGTACCAGCGCAGGGCAGCGACGAGAATGAGCAAAAAGCCCTCGAATCGGGAGATGCGCCAGCCGGTCCGCATGAAAAAAAGCAGGAGGAGGACCATGCCGCAGAGGGCCGCCAGCGAGATGCGGGCTATCGGATCGACGCCGATAGGCGTCAGCGTGCCTGCCACGCCAAGCACTCCCAGGAGGTTGAAGATGTCCGAGCCAATGACGTTGCCCGCACTCATCGCGAACCTGCCCTTCATGACACCCACAAGACTGGTGGCGAATTCAGGGACCGATGTCCCCGCAGCGACAACCGTGACACCGATGACCCACTCGCTGACTCCGAAATAGCGAGCGACCTCCGTAGCTGAAACCACAAGAAGGTGAGACCCACCGATGATGAAGACGAAACCCAACAGAAGCAACCCACAGGTCGCGATCAGGGGCCACTGGACGGTCTCCTCGACCGCCTGATCCGGAAGATCGTCGTCCTGTCGACCCATCACCAGGTAACCGAGATAGATAACTAACAATGTGGCAAGAAGGATACCTTCGGGTCTGTCGAGTCTTAAGTTGTGGCCGATCATTAATAGGAGCAGGAGCGTCGTGCCACCGAGGACAACGACGGAGTTCCGCCAAAGGGAGCGGCTAACGGGTATCGCCCGTACCATGGCGCAGCCGCCGAGAATGAATCCAAGGTTGAAGATGTTCGAGCCGACGATGTTCCCAATCGAGATGTCCCCCTGGCCTTTGAATGCCGCGATGATTGTGACCGCGAACTCGGGCGCGGAGGTACCTAGCGCGACGACCGTCAGGCCGATGACCAGCTCTGAGATGCCAAGCCGCCTCGACAATCGCGTGGCAGACTCGACAATCCAATGCGCGCCTGCACTGACGATCGCCATGCTGCAAACTATGATTACTGAGTTCAGCCAGAGCGGCAGCTGCTGGAGGTCCATGCTCATGCGCCACCTCGCGGGTACTCCACAACCTCGACAACAGTGACCCTGGCCGGGCAGTTTTCGGCGCGATGTCCATAGCTAACGCAAGATGGCATCCTGAACTCGCTCACGAAGGATGTCCGCTCGTGGTGGTTGCGTTGGCGCATGCGGTCGGAACAGGAGTCATGGCCGTCCGCGACCACCCCGTAATCGACCTGGCGGCAGGCATCCCAAATCCTGACTCGTGAGGAGCCGCCAAACGGCCCTGCCTCGTCCACGATCTCGAAGCAGGAGCAGGTGGAGAAAACCATTGAGCACAACCGTAACACAGGCACTTCTTGCTCACCTTGTCCCACAAAGGATTGCCCTTCTGCAGCTCCAGTTCATATCCTGATTCGGGTGGAATTCTTGAGTCCTGATCCTCTGCTTGCTGTCACATTTGGACCCGAGTACCTCGAGAATGATGAGGCCGACAATTGATCGGATGTAGATCCGGATGGGGCTTGCCGACCGGTCCCCCGTCAAGGCCGACTCGCAGGAACTCCAGGATTACTGATTACTGGGTGCTGGGTGGGTGGGCGGGAATGCTCTGTACAATGACCTCATGACGGCGAATACCGACGAAGCTCTGGCGGAGCTCGAGGAGCTGTTGGGTCATCGATTCGAAGATCGAGATCTTTTGCAGCGTGCGCTGCGACACGGGTCTGCGGTGACTGCGCAGGAGAGAGGCTCTTATCAGCGGCTCGAGTTCCTCGGCGATGCCGTGATCGGGCACGCGGTGGCGCAGATCCTGTTCGAGGAGTTTCCGGAGGACGATCAGGGGGTGCTGACCCGCAAGCGCGTCCACCTGGTGCGTTCGGAAAGGTTGGCCGAGCGGGCCGCCCTGCTCGGGCTCGACGGCTGGGTGGTCTTGGGGCCGAGCGAGGAAATGGCGCGCGGGCGCGAGCGGTCGGCCCTCCTCGAAGATCTTTTGGAGG
>Ga0255052_10003580_pt1 | contig 10737 bp, 8 predicted proteins | sample JV7_2_21_MG_FD_188632 | JGI IMG/M metagenome (GOLD analysis project Ga0255052, IMG submission 188632) | Seawater microbial communities from Jervis Inlet, British Columbia, Canada - JV7_2_21 | ecosystem: Environmental > Aquatic > Marine > Inlet | place: Canada: British Columbia | collected...
AGGAGCAATTCCCCCGTAGACACCCCCTGACATGTTTCCCGAACCAACAGCAACTGAGGCAGCGTAGGTGCCATGTCCGACGAGATCGAGAGGCAAGGTATCCGCCTCTACAAAAGATGCGAACGCGGATACGTTGAAATCGGGATGAATTGGGTCAGCTCCAGTATCAAGAACTGCAATTACAGTTCCTGTGCCGTTATACCCTGCATCCCAGAGATCTCTCGCACGAATTCGATCAATAAGGGGTACATAGTCATCAATCTCTGAAGCAGTTACTGCTGTTGTCTGTACCTGCTCTATCGGAGTTACATCGTTAGACCAGATTCTCGTAATGAATTCCTCTTTTGCCAATTCCATAATGGCTTCTCCGAGCATTTTCACATGTAGCATGCCAATTGACTCAAAGGCATCGAGTAATTCTGCTGTTTTGTCCGCATACAGAATAGCGTTCCTAGCCTTGAACTCACCAACTTCTTCATTATATCCAACCAGAACATCAAGGCGCTGATTCATATAGGTCTGATTGAGTAGCGAGTCATCAATCTTGGCCATAGGGTCATCATATTGTGAATATTGACTGATTCCGATAACAGGTGGGACAACAGATAATCCACTGAGCACGATGATGCATACGAACATGTATGCTATCAACTTTTGAGTCAGATAGATCATTGATAGTCTTCGACCTGCCATCATATCACTTCTCAATCATTCCTTGAATTAGGCCTCGGGTGATAGCCACGTAATAATCAACCATATCTGCCACGGATTTAGTCTTGACAATCTTGACTGCAATCTTTTTCTTCTTCAGAGCGATAACACATCTCTCTGCAATGACTTCTAGAGGTTCGTCTGTGAAGACCTTCAAGAGCTCTCCCCTCTGAAGCACGAATCGAACACCCTTTACATCTTCAAGCGTCTTGGGTGCTCTCGGGTCCACCTCTTCAAGCACTATTCCAACAGAGAACCCTCTGGCTGGCATTGATTCCTTTAGGGTTGATGGCCTTCCAAAAGCAACGAGACTCTTCCCTCGCATGAACACTGCAACCTTATCACAAAATTCCGATTCCACCGGGTAGTGTGTGATGACGATTATCGAAGTGCCGTATTCATGATTGATGTATGTGAGGTATTTCCAGAGCTCACGTCTGTTGTCAGGGTCGAGTCCGCTGGTCGGCTCGTCCATGAACAGTACTTTTGGTTTGTGAGCTAGAGCGATTCCAATGGAAACCCTCCTCTGTTCTCCTCCACTTAGTTTTTTGGTCTGATTGTTACCTTTGTCTAAAATCCCAAAATCTCTGAGAAATGTTTTTCCTCTCTGAATGAGCTGCCACTCTGGAATATCATATTGTTTCCCAAAAGCAATGATATTTTCTAGAGGAGTGAAGGTTTCGTACATGTAGGAGAGATCTTGTGGACAGTAACCAAAGAAGTGACGCACCTTCTTTGTCTGTTTAGCGTCTATGCCTGCAATTCTTGCAACACCTGTACTGGGAATATCGCCAATCAGTGCTTTCACAGTCGTGGACTTCCCCGCCCCGCTCTCACCTATAATAGCTAGCATCTCTCCTTCTCTAATTGAGAAGGACACATTCTCAATGAGTTTTTGACCACTCTTGATTGTGACAGTCAGATTTCGAGCTGCGAGCACATCCCTATATTCAGGAGCTACTTTCCAAGCAAAAGGGATGATGTAGACTTTGTCTGCAAGAATTGTTAGGTTTGGATTAAATCTTGGTCCCATGAGGAGCTGAGGTTGAGAAATGTGGTATATTCTTGGGTCCACCACGTCACCTTCTGGAACAACTCTCACCTCGAGAGTTCCTTCTGGGAGTATTGGTGCGGGAGCGGTTGATGCACTCACAATTACTCCTTTGATCATTATCGGCAGCTTGTCAGAACCCCTTTTGCCCCACACAGTGCATGCGACATCTTGACTCTTCATTTTTTCTAGGTCTTTTACTGCCTGCTGAAGATCGCCGCCGTCATAATACAGATCATCAGCCATGTTTCTCTTCAAGTAGTTCTGAACAGTGATCATCGATGCAGCCACGTCATCCTGACTGGAACTGTCGCCGCCAATTGTCAAGACCTTATCCAACTCTCCAACTTTTCTTCTACGGAGGTCTTCTTCGACAAAGACTGCAATTCGTCGAGTTAATACACCTTTCTTGACTTTTAATACTCGACTTCGGAATTTCACTTCCTTTCCTGTCGAGTTCAGTTTTCCTTCGACCTCACAGTGAAGCTCACGGTCTTCTCTTGTGATACACCAGTCAATCGCTTTACCAATACGTGCCCCAGAGAAGTACGCCTCTTCGGTAAAAGATGGCTTCTCATCATCAATCGGTGTGCGACCTTTAGTATCTTGAATCACTTTTTCACGCTCCTAGCCCAGAGTTGGTTTCTTTGAGAAGATGTAAGACGCCGCAAGCATAGAAATCACTGAGAATCCAAGCAACGTCACGATTCTATCTAGAACATCAAGTAATGACAATCCCTTGAATGCTGTATCTATCAACAAACCCATTCCTTGATTCATTGGAAGATAGTTGTCAAGTATTCCCACGTCGATAAAGAATCCAGCAAGAATCAAGGTCCCAAATAGAACGAATAGGAACATCTGATTTGCTTGAAGTCTTGTACCAGCCACAGCAGAGATAAGAATTCCCGTTGCAGAACCTGTCAATGAAGTTAGACTCATAATGATAACAAGAGTGATGAAGTTGGTATTCAGGTTGAGATTAAACGATATTACCCAAAGAGTGACTAGCATGAGCGACTGGAAAAAGCCGATAACAACGTATCCGAGAACCTTTGCAGTGATTACTTCAAGCCTGTTTGTCGGAGTCAACAACATCCGTCTAAGAGGAACGTCTCCTACAATTGACTGAGCTGCTGTCATTGCAATTCCGAGGTAGCTTGAGAAGATTACGATGAAAGCCCCAAAGACCCCCTCTAAATATCCCCCTTCAGGTGTAAACTCAACTATCGTATTGGGGAAGACTTCTGAGCGGATCCATAATTTTGATACTCTGAACAACACCGTGGCTCCTTGAACAACACCCGAAACCGACGCTGAACCAAGAATATCATTTCCATCATAGTGTGCTTCAATGTATGTAGGTTCGTTAATGGTAAGATTAGCTTCAAAACCGTCAGGAATTACAATGTATGCCATGACCTCTTTTTCATAGAGTCCTCGATACGCATCTGCGGTAGTGTTGTATCTTATGAGTTCGTCCACGATCAAGTCAAAATATGCAGTCAGATTCTCTGAGAGATCTTCGCCTTCATAAGTGTCGGTTGTATCCAAGTCAACGATGCCGAAGATTAATCCTAAGCCAGAATCGGTTTCATTATCAGGATCTCCACCATTATCAATGGCTGTTATGTTAACCTCGCCGCCTCCAAATCCCCCTCCACCCATACCTCCGATACCACTCGTATCTGTGACATATGCCAGCATTCCTATTAGTACTGCAGGAAGTAGGAATATGAGGAGAAGGGCGACCTTATCCTTGACAATCAATCGGAGCTCCTTCATCACCATGTTTCTGATACGCCTAGATGGTTTGGTGAGAACTTGTGCCATTTAGTGTCCTCTCTTCACAGGTGGCTCTAAATTAGTCTAGGAATTGATTCTTCTTTGGGAACGAAGTCAATCTCCAGTTGAACTCTATTAAGGGTTTACCACCTCTACTCAAGTTCCTTGAAAAGGAGCTTATTCCATTTTGTCGAACTGTCTAACAAACACACACATAGGACAAATAAAGGGCTTCTAAACAATGGTATATCTGTGTTAATTGAAGAGGTTCGATGAATTGGCTGTTGAAGACCTTGCTCGCTTGGAACGCTTCAGAAGAGTGGCTACTGAACACAATCTGAAGATACCCAATTCAGGAATGGTCGATAATGAGATCGGCTACATACGGGACCAGTTGAATGCACTTGTCTATCTTCAAGCTAAATTGTGGATGCTCCCGTCATGGGCGGTGCTTACGCTCAAGAGCCTCGATAAAGAAGATTCTTTGCCCACTGAGTTTCCAAACAACTCCTATAGAAACTGGTCATTGGTTGGAGGAGTTGGAGCGCGCAATCATGGAATTGTAGACTCACGGGGTTTGACATCTACTCAAGCAGATATTGGGTCGATTGATGTTTGGGTTCAAGAAGATGAAGGGGACATTATCTTCCCTGCACTTATGGGAAAGGATGGTCCTCAATTACACCTTGTTTCATCTGAAGACCAACTCTATGAATGGCGCACTGAAATAAAATCTGTAGAATTTGTAAGATTAGTCTATCATGTGAAGCAAGGAGATGAAGAATATCTTTACAATGAGATCACGTTGAGGAATATTGCCCTAGAAAAAACAGAAGCAACTTTCTATGTGGCAGTACGGCCGATGTCTCCGTGGGGAGTAGATCCTATTGAGGAGATCGAGTACGATAAGTTAGAGAACCGTATAATTGTAAATGGTACACCTGCACTACAGTTTGTTATTCCGCCTTCAGCAGTGATTCTTTCAGAAGCAGACAATGAAGATATTCCGGAGTTAATCCGAACGAAATCTACCAGGATGGACACGGAATTAAAGTCAAAGAATGGTTTAGGCACTGCAATACTCCGTTTTGATGTCAAATTAACTCCAGCTGGATCAAAGAGATTCTTTCTTGTGTCTCCTCTTGAGTCCACGAAGAAGGATAAAAAGCAATCAAAGTTGAACCCAAAACCGAGCGATCGTGATCAGTCGATCGGAAACTGGTACATGTTCTCAGAGCAATTGGTAAAGGTCATATTTCCTGATCCAGAGCTAGACAAAGTCTTCTCACAGGCGGCCGTTTCACTTGCCATTCAAGTACGTTCTGTAATGTTTCCCGAAGAATCATATCTAGAATCCTATTCATGGAATGACCGAATGCGTGTCTTTGCTGCATTGATTAATTCAGGTAGCATGGACATAGCTGAAAAGCTGACCCTTGAGATAGTACAAGAATATGCAATTCCTGATGGACTCCTAGATCGTTCCATTTTCAGTCCACTTCTTTGGGGTCTTCTTCAGCTATATAGTCACTCTCCAAACTCTGAATCAATAACAAGAACAAGAGAGTACATCAATCTCCTTACTGATCGTTTAGTTGAAACTCTAGCATCCCCGAAAGTTGAAGAGACCGATTCGGAAGTTTCTGATGATTCAACAGATGATGCTCAACTTCAACATTACGTGATAATTGATGAAACACATCTGAACGTGTTCAATCAGCTTCTGTGGGATTTAGCTGCTTTGAAAGAAGCCCTTCGATTCCATGTTGCAACAAAGAAACCGATAGTTAGTCAACTGAGTGATGCTATCACTCAAATTAAGAGACTCATTCAGAACCAGCTAAATGAGATTCGGAGTGCTCGATGGCCTAGACCTCAAGACCCAGTTGTACAAGAGCTTGATCGGGCAATCCTTGACATTCTCACTAGCGTTGCCCAGCTCCGAATCACTCAGTTTGATATGAAATTCCTGAGAGGTCTTTGTACGAAAGTTGAAGGTCGTCGCATTGTAAGAAATCTATGGAAAACGTCAGAACCTGGAGAATTATTCTCAAGTCATCTTTCTCTTCGGATGGCTCATTTCTATGTATTTGATAGGCAACGAACTAAAATAGAACCATTTCTCCAAAGGTCTCTTGAATTTCTTTCTGAAGATTATTTGCTACCAGATTTTGTTGATATACGAACATATGGTGGAAGTGGTGGGACTGGATCTAGCGTTCTAGCTGCTGCCGACATCATCCTCTTGCTCAATGACATGATAGTTCATGAGGCTGTTTCAAATCTAATCTTTCTGCCTGGAATTCCTGAAACTTGGTACACGTCAAAGAGGTCTTTAATTGTCAATGGTATTCCAACAAAATTCGGACGAGCTCACATTGAGTTAGGAATGTCCGCAAATCAGCATCAAATTGAAACAAGAATAGAGGATTTGCCAGAAGAAATTGAGATTCATGTTCCAGATAGCGTGCCGCTACGAATGGTAAAATCCTACGGCGGCAGTATCGTTGATCGGGCTATTAAGGCACGGTCTCCACATCTTCGGTTGATTCCTCTCTCAAATGAAGTGACCCTGACTTATCACAAATAAAAGCGGTTCAACCGTTACGGCTAAGAACAGGTTCGTAGTCTTCTAAGAAACGTGAAACAAAAGAGACCCTATTTGATGATGGCAGCAGTTGTCCTACTTTGGGGAACTAATATCATAGTGTCACGTTTTCTCACAGGGGTTGACCCGGTGCGCGTGTCTGGTGTTTTCTTTGCGCTTATTCGCAATGTTCTAGCCGCGTTGACTATGATCTTTATTATGATCTATAAACGTAAAGGTCCAAGAGAGATTAATGAGGAAACAAAACCATATCGGAGAGTCCTTTTTGCCAGTGTTCTTTTTGCGTCAATCTTTGTCGTTGCGCTTCACACAAGCACAGAGTTCATCTCCTCTGGTACGTCATCAATTATCATTAACCTAAATCCAATCATTGTCCTGGTCTTTGGAGTTATTTTCCTGAAAGAACGCTTGTCTCCTATGAAGTTACTAGGGTTTGTGCTGGGTTTTCTTGGAGGTTCTATCTTTCTATTTAGCTCACTAAGTGTCGTTCCAGGTTATGAAATTGGCTTAGTATTTGCAGTGTTAGGTATGATGATGTGGGGTGCTTATACAATAACTCTACACTTTCTAGAGGGTGCAAATAGATACACTGTGATGACAGTAACGCATGTGACATCATCCCTAATCATTCTGTTCTTCATCATCGGACTATTGACAAATGGAGTGCCATTGATTCTAATTATTGACCCTCTATCTGTAGCAGGTCTTCTCTTCTCTGGGGTCATAGCATCCGGTATTGGTTATGTTCTCTATTTTACCGCAATCAAAGAGTTGGGCGCACCACGTGCTTCATCATTCTTGTTTCTGATGCCTTTTGTTAGTGTGATCGGAGATTTCCTCCTCGGAGAACCTCCAGAATTCGTCATTCTTTTGGCGGGGATAGTTGCGATTATTGGAGTTGGTCTTGTTCGTCTTTCCGGAGTCGAGAAAGCGGGTTAGGTTTCAGTTTCAGGAAATAGAATCTCTGGAGAAACTGCTAGTTTCTTGAACATCTTCTTATCATAGAATGGCGCTTGCCTATTCAGACAGGGAATAACAGCACATCTAGAACATGCATACTTGACAAAAGTCTGAACATCTGGATTGCTCCCAACAACCTTGAGGAATTCATCCTTTGTACCTCCATAGAATGTCCTTTTCTTATGGCTAAACGAAAGTATTGCCGAATCGTAGATACTGTCAAGTAGCCCTGGAGAACCGCTCTGAGTCTGATGCAGAGTTGCGATTAGTATCATCACAGTAGCAATCGAACATGAGAGAGCATAGTGCTTTGATTCCCAATGCTTCTCGTATCCTTCTTCGATCACTCCTGTTTCCCACATCCGGAACATTTCAAGTCCTATCTTTTTTTCATGTTCAAGAATAGATTCTATCATCTTACCTCCGTCTTTGCCAGGACCTGCTCGATATGAAACGCCTCTTGGAACGTGAGAGGGACGACCACAGAATCCATACCACCCCCTGTCACTTTCATGCTTCATCAGTTTCAGGAGCGCTTGTGTTTCATCAAATGGTTTGTCAATCTCATGAGCTGGGACCCAGATCATATGGTCCTCACATCGCATCTCTCCACAGAGTACACATGGTTGAACAACCTGGTTCGTTTTGGAATACCCGTACCGTTTGCATTCTTCGCAATTCGTCAAGAGGGACTCACCAATCTCACTATTCCTCTCATTAACAGAGTTAATGTCTTTCTACTACTATCCGATTTAGTTAAAATGTAGTGGATTGTTCATCTCTACCTAGAATATTACGAACGGGGGATCTTGGCCAGCCATCAGTGCGAATTGGTTTCTAAGAAGTCTTGAACTACCTGAACAATTTCAACTTAGATTGCCGCTCCACAGTTATGACAGTGAGCAACTCCCTGTTCTGTTTTGCCCCCGCAATAAGGGCAGATTACAAGAACCACAGGTCTTTGTTGTGACGAAAAGCTAGGACGGATTCCTTTCTTGAAAGAGGCAAGAGCAACAATTGCAACAATTCCGACAATAGCTGCAGCTCCAAGAACAAGGGGCAGATTTGATGTCAATGGTTCACCTCCACCTCCTGGAGGGGATGTGGGCTCCGAGCCAGTGATACCTTCGACTGTTTCAGTTATGTACAATTGAGCCTCAAGATTGTTATTCCCCCCAGAACGACCAATCGCATCGTGCCATTGATTTGTAGATTCCAATGGATTCCGTGTATATTCGATATATCCAAGAAAGTCATTGCCTGCCTCATTGAAGGCATCATCAGACTCCCAAATCTCAACTCTTAATGTGAATCGCTCACGAATATCATCTAGCACAGTCCAGCCAAGTTGGATGGTATCTCCATCATTGATATTCTGATATATCTGTGTGAAAGAGAAACTTCCTGTATCAATTCTGGCCTTGAGATAAATCTCAGCTGCGCCAAAATCTCGATCCTCAAGTATCCTGGCCGTTTCAATTACAATAATCACATGGGACTCAGCTGAAAAGACATGAGTAGAACGACTGGTTTCGTTCAAGTCATCTGAAAGAGCCAATGGAATAGGAATGAGTAGAATTAGGACTGTCATAAGACTAAGTCTTCTTAACAAGAGCGCTTTGCGTTGCAAGAGTACACTCATACGCCTTACCTAACCATCTAATGTATAGATTTGAGGTCCTAAATAAATAGCTATGATATTCTCAACTGTTCATTTTCGTAGTTAGCAATTCAAATCTGAATTGACTATCTCGCAATGTCTTTCTACTACATTCACGAAGGCTTATGAGCTGAATAAGCGTGACCGATACTCGGAGAAGTTGAGGAATGTCAGACAAAGTCTACTCTTCAGATTTCCTCGTGATTGGAAGCGGACTGTCAGGTCAACTCTTTTCGATAAAAGCCGCACAACACGGGACCGTCAATATGGTTACAAAAGGTCGCCTTACTGAATCAGCTACATCTATAGCACAGGGTGGTATTGCAGCTGTGGTATCACCTGACGATTCATTTAATCTTCATGTAGAGGATACTATTCGGGTTGGAGCAGGTCTGTGTCATCGTGATGTAGTGGAAAGTATTGTGAAAGATGGTCCAGAGAGAATACGTGAGTTTGTGGAAATTGGAGTGGACTTCTGCGAGGATGAATCAACTGGGCAGTATGAGCTAGGACTAGAAGGGGGTCATAGCAAACGTCGAGTTCTTCATGTGAAGGATCACACAGGCGAAGATATTGAACTTGCTCTCACAAAACGGTTGAAGAGTGAGAAGAATATTGAGGTCTTCGAGAATCATATGGCTGTGAACCTGTATGTAAAGAACAATAGAGTACATGGTGCGTATATACTGGATGAGAATTCAAACGAAATTGAACGGTTCGTCGCAAAGAGAGTAATTCTAGCAACTGGTGGTTCTGGGAGAGTCTTTCTTTACACAAGCAACCCAGATGTAGCGACAGGAGATGGAATCGCAATGGCATTCCGTGCTGGGGCTACTGTTATGAATCTCGAAATGGTACAATTTCATCCAACCCTCCTCTACCATCATAAGGTTCGATCATTCCTCATCTCAGAAGCCCTTCGTGGAGAGGGTGCGTTACTCCTAGGTCGTGATGGACAGAGGTTCATGCCGGACTATCACAAAGATGCAGAATTAGCTCCTCGGGATATCGTGGCTCGTGCAATAGATACAGAACTCAAAAAGACTGGTGCCAATCACGTCTGGCTCGATATCTCCTTCAAAGATGCTGAATTCATTAAAGATCGCTTCCCCCACATTTATGAGACCTGCCTCACGGCAGGGATAGATATTTCGAAAGAACCGATTCCTGTTGTACCAGCTGCACATTATATTATGGGTGGAGTTAAGACTGATATCCACGGTCGGACTGATGTTGCAGGATTGTATGCTATTGGTGAAACTACTTGCACTGGATTCCATGGCGGAAATCGACTGGCGTCTAATTCATTGCTAGAAGCTGCAGTTTTAGCAAACAACGCCTCAGTTACCGCAATAGAAGAATTATCTTGCAACATCAAGGGAGTGGAAATTCCTCCATGGGACCCAGGAGAAGCATCAGACCCTGACGAGCTCGTCGTAATATCTCATCTATGGGAAGAGATTCGCCGAATAATGATCAACTACGTAGGAATCGCAAGATCGAACAAACGACTCATTCGCGCACTTAATCGGATTGGTTTCATTACCAAGGAGATAAGCCAATTCTATTGGGATTTTCGAATCACTCCTGACCTTGTGGAACTACGGAACATTGCTATGGTGGCAGATCTTATTATCAGAATGGCGAGGATGCGGAAGGAGAGTAGAGGAGCTCACTACAACATAGATTACCCTGAACAATCCGAAGAAGCTGTCGATACTATCATGAAGAAAGGATATTCCGCCATTGAGTGAAACTGAAGTTGGTGTTCTATCTTCTACATAAGAATCCTAATTCGGGTGGAATTTCGCAAAGGTTTCTTCAGCGTCAGACGGAAAGCAGCAAATGTCACCCTCTTTGGGATGAAAATGTAGAATGGGAGAGAATCTCTCAGCAAGTTTGTGTCCATCAATAGATTCCATGATTTTGATACCTTCAAACCGTCTTTAACATCGGCTGATA
>Ga0255052_10003581_pt1 | contig 10736 bp, 11 predicted proteins | sample JV7_2_21_MG_FD_188632 | JGI IMG/M metagenome (GOLD analysis project Ga0255052, IMG submission 188632) | Seawater microbial communities from Jervis Inlet, British Columbia, Canada - JV7_2_21 | ecosystem: Environmental > Aquatic > Marine > Inlet | place: Canada: British Columbia | collected...
TATTGCGGGTCAGTTCAGCGTGAAGCCTGTTGATATCTTCGATAAGCACCTTGTGCTCATAGTCCAATTCTTCTATCCCTATCAAGAGGGAATCATCCCACTCACAAAGTCTTTTGATCATGGTGAACGCTCCGAAGACGATTGCCAGCAATAACTTCTCTGGTCGTATCCTAAGCATAGACTGTTTAAATCCTTCAGTGAGCTGCGGAGTGCTTGTTTTTAAAATCTCTCTTACCGCCAGACACGAATCCGACTCAGACCCATTCAAACATCCACTCTGGTCCGACTATCACTGACGGCGCACACTGATCCAGTGGTGTCAGGTATTGAAGGATCGCGGCCCATATCAATTGCCACCGAGCGGCTGGCCGAAAGCAGACGGTCGCCTGGTAGCCACCGAGCGGCCGCTCAGCCGAGGTATACTGAGCGTCTGGTTCTGACCCAAAGCGGACGGTCGCGAAATGTCACCCTTTTTCGGATGTAGTTCTTTTCTCTGGCACACGAACTATTGTTACGCGCAAACAGACCCATGAAGCGAACCGCCAAACTCGTAGCAATCGGCCTTGTCGTGCTGAGCAGCGTCGTTTTGGCGGAGTCGTACATGCCGATCGTCCGCGCCGAATTGTTCAAGATAAAGGATGACGCGTACAGCCCAGTTTTTCAGGTTGTGCTGACCAACGTTCGTAGACCGACCGGATCTAAGTTTGAAAGACAGGAGGCTAGATTCGACACCGTCTCAATCGAAAAGGATGGAGAAACCGTTAGATCCAACATCTTCTGTAAGTGCGGAACTAGCGGGCCTTGCGGAGCACCATTTCAGACTATAGCTCCGGGTGACGCGGCGACGTTTGAGTGGGATGGGCGCTCGGACATGTGCGAAATTCTGGAACCGGGTGAGTACGAAATTTCAATCTTCCGTCGTTGCCAAGATCCAGATTCTCTTTATCGCAAACTGTGCGAAGCACATCCACAAGAATGCAACGGTCGTATCAGCGACTGCTTCGAGTATCGAGAAGCCTGGCGAATCCAGATTAGCTAAGGGTACACTCGACAAGTCGCTGGGCTTGCGTGATTGAGCGTCCGCTTTTGGCCGAAAGCAGCCGCTCGCCAGGAGTATACTGAGCGGCTGGTATTGACCCAAAGCGGACATCGGTACGATCCAGCCAATTGCCGCTGAACGTCTATGCTTAGGTTCACCGAGAGCGCGAATAGCCACAACACTGTCTGGCGAGGGGGCCACGGAAATGAGACGGGTGATCGAGGTCATGCGCACGCTCGCGGGCGTTCTCGCCGTCGCGTTCCTCATGTGCGGGTGCGCCACGTCTCACCCCCTGATCGCGGACCCGTCCCAGACCCATGATCTCGGACCCGGCGAAGGCATCGTGTTCGGATCCGTGCGCGTGGAGATCGCCCCGGGGGGTGATCGTCTCGGTCCACGGGCCGCGGATTTCAACTACGACCTTACTGGGTGTGCGGACGCCTGGGTGCAGCCGTTGTCTATCAAGGGGCTGTTAGGTTGGCGGTGCGTCGAGCCTTGGGAGCTGGCGGTGTCGCTGGGCGAGGAGCACACCTTCGTGGTGCGTCTTGCCACCGGCTACCACGACGTCGGCGGACTCCGGGCAATACCCACATGGCGTTTTAGTGGGGGAGAGTTCGACATCGTCGGGTCCTACCGGACGACTTCCGGCGAGGTCACCTACATCGGTCGCCTCGTGCTCGTCCTTCCGGAGCGGCTGACGGCCTTTTCCGAGGCGGCCCTGCGTGTCGAAAATGGCCTCGCCACGGCCCAGGCCGCGCTTGGGAGGGGCTACGGGGAACGGTTTGAATCGCCCCGCGTGGAGCTCATCGAACTGTACTCCAACCAACCGAAATTCAAGATGAACCCACCACCAGCACCACCGCCTGTGCCTTGAGCGCCGGCGCGACCCGGACCGTAAATTTCTTATCGCCGAAGTCCGCTTCTGGCCGGAAGCAGACACTCGCCTGGTAGCCGCTGAGCGGCCGCTATCGGTAAAAGCAGACGTCCAAAATCACCAATTAGGAAAACGGACTGACGAGTGACCGGTATGCGCTCAAGAGCGGACGCTCGGCCGAGGTATACTGGGCGTCTGGTAATGACGCAAAGCGGACACTGAACCCGACGCCCGACACGTCGATGCTATTCCGCGATACCCTCAAGGTGCAGGAAAAACGTGTAGAAGAGCGCCGCATCTTCGAGGCTCTGGAAGCGGCCCGTCTTACCGCTATGGCCGGCCTGCATATCCGTTTGCAACAGCAGCAGGTTGTTGTCGGTCTTGTGGTCGCGTAGTTTCGCGACCCACTTTGCGGGCTCCCAGTACTGCACCTGCGAATCGTGCAGACTCGTCGTTACGAGCACGTTCGGATAGTCCTGCCGCTTGACCTGGTCATATGGTGAATACGACAACATGTAGTCGTAGAACTTCTTTTTTCGCGGGTCTCCCCATTCGTCCCATTCACCGGCCGTCAGCGGAATGCTCTCGTCGAGCATTGTCGTCACGACATCGACAAACGGCACCCTCGTCGAGACGCCATTGTACATGTCGGGTGCCATGTTGAGGACTGCGCCCATCAGTAGTCCTCCGGCGCTGCCGCCGCGCGCATACAGATGTTCCTGCGACGTATAGCCTTCCTCCACCAAGAACTTCGAGACATCGATGAAATCCGTAAAGGTGTTCATCTTCTTAAATTGCCGACCGTCGTAATACCACTGCCGGCCCATCTCCGAACCGCCTCGGATGTGCGCTATCGCATAGACGAATCCCCGGTCGAGAAGGCTCAGCAAGTTCGAGCTGAAGCCGGGATCTGTGCTGTAGCCGTATGATCCGTAGGCATACTGCAGCAACGGGTTCTGTCCGTTTAACTCGATGCCCTTGCGGTACACGAGTGATACGGGAATCCTGGTACCGTCGCGCGCTGTTGCCCATAGCTGCTCGGAAATATAGTTTTTGCGACTAAAGCCACCAAGGACTTCCTTTTCCTTGATCATCTCCCGCTCCCGTTCCACGAGGTCGTAGTCGTAGACGGATTCTGGCGTTGTCATGGACTCGTAGTCGTAACGAAATACCGTGGAATCGAACTCGTAGTTGTCGCCCGAGAAAGCCTCGTAAACATCTTCTCCGACATCGATGACATGCATCTCACCGCTGCCGCGATCAATTACTTCCAGTTGCGTGAGTGCGGCACGCCTACCCGAGACGATGATGTGATCCCTGAGGACGTCGACATTCTCAATTAACACATCGTCACGATGTGGAAGCACGACAGACCAGGCCTCTCTTGCGGTGTCTGCGAGCGGAGCCTCGAATAGCTGGAAGTTCGCCGCGCCATCGTTGCTCATTACGTAGAAGCGATCGCCGCCATCGGCGACGAAATACTCATGTTCGTCTTCACGTGGCAGGAACAATTTGGGTTTTTCATCGGGTACATCCGCTTCCAGGTAGCGTATCTCCGTAGACAGCGTGCTGATGTTGGCGATAAAGATATATCTGCCCGAAATCGACTCGTACAAATAGGTATTGAAAGTTTCATCCGATTCCTCGTAGACAAGCTCATTACGATCGGAGCCAAGGATATATCGGTGAACACGCTCCCAACGCAGCGTCTCCGGATGCTGTTTGACGTAAATTATGGTTTGGTTGTCCGCCGCCCAGAGGAAATTTGATGTCGCGTTCTCGACAACGTCAGGGAGCTTCGCGCCGGTCTCGAGATCGATGAAGTGCAGGTCGTAAAACCGCCGGCCAACCGTATCGATACCGTAAGCGGCGAGCGTGTGGTCCGGGCTCACCTGAAATCCTTGTACCGAGTAGTAAGGCGCATCGCCGGCCTCGACGTTAACGTCGAGCAGCACTTCTTCGTCGGCGTCCATCGAGCTCTTGCGGCGACAGTAGATCGGATATTCCTTACCCTCCGCATAGCGGCGGTAATAGAAGTAATCGCCGTGCCTGTAAGGTGCCGACACATCTTCCTGCTTGATACGCGCGGTCATCTCATCGACCAATCGCTGTTTCAGGCCAGACGTAGCTGCCAGAATCGAGTCCGCATAGGCGTTCTCGGCGTCGAGATAGGCGATCACCTCAGGGTCATCGCGTTCGTTCAACCAGAAGTAGTCATCGATGCGGACGTCGCCATGGGATTCCAGCTCGACGGGCCGCTTGTCCGCCAGCGGCGGCCCCGCAGAATCATCGGCACAGCCGGATAGCAGAATTACTGTGACCAAACACGCACTGTAATTGAATTTCATACTTCACCCGAATGATTTGTTACGTGCGGCGAGCTTACGGGGAAAAGTCTCGAACGCCAAGAAAGCTGGAGTAAAACAGCTCTTTTTCTATTGTTTGGCCAATGAATGCTGTGTTCGTTCCAGCGTCCGCTAATGGCCGAAACCGGCCCCTCGCAACAGCGACACTGAGCGACCGCTATTGGTGAAAGCAGACGCTCAGATTCGTCGTTTTCTCAATGTTCACTTTGAGCGGCTGGTATGCACCCGAAAGCAGACGCTCGGCGAGGTATACTGAGCGTCTGGAAATGACCCAAAGCGGACGGTCGATTCTGCAACCTGCGTAGGGCGTTTTCACCAACTATTCGACGGAGACTTAGTGGGAATGCAAGTGAAAGTGCACCAAGTTATTTCAATACTCGTACTTCTGTTGTTGTCAGGATGTGATTTTGAGATTCCGGGAGGACTTGACGAAAAGTTCGGTGACCAGCATTTCAAATCTGCAATTTCAGCGATTGAACTTCACAATACGAGAGCAGGAAGCTACCCGGATTCGTTGGAGGACCTTGAGTATCTTGGCGAGTGGGACTTGATTTGGCTGGGTTCCGTTAGATATGAAAAAGTGGAAGGTGGGTACGATCTTTTTATTGAGCGGGGATGGGCAGGAGAGCCATCACTTGAACTTCCTGTCGGTTACAAGGTTGGTCTCGGCCTCGTTGACAGCAATGTGAAGTGGATCCAAGATCAGTGACGGATGTGCGCTAACGATGCGCCGTGCAAGACGGATTTTACCGCCCGCTATTGGCCGAGGCTGTGTAAAAACGCAAAATCGATCGCCTGAGATCGTTTCCAGGCTACGCCAATTTTCAGTTGAGATCAGTTGCTTACTAGCAGGACGCTATCGGCTCATAAACCACTCAACAGCGTCTCATGCCGTGTTTGAAGGCGATTCTTGGGGTGAGACTGTCGAGGAGTTTTTACACAGCCTCGGCCGCAAGCAGTCGCTCACCTAGATGTATACTGAGTGGCTGGTAATGACCCAAAGCGGCCGGTCGCGGAATTTTCGTTTCTTACCAACACAAGACTAATTGATATGACAGGCTCGGATGAAAAATTGCCCAGAGCTTGGTTTACGCCGTGTGGTCATGAGGACTTCTGGGCTGCACCTAGCACCTATGGTTTGATCCCCTTCGATGGTCTTCCAGCACTCGATAGTAATTCGCAAGTAGGGGAGTTTTCTTGGCTGCCTGAACGCCCGTCTGGTGACTGTCCACTCCAATTCGATCAGTTCGAAGGCGATGTCGGTGAAACACTCGGAAGACTAAGAAAAGATTCCGCGGCTATGGGTGTCCAGCTTCCGGAGTCTTTTCTTGCCTTCATGTCTGACCCAGACGTTCACACCCGAGTGCCAACCAACACGGCGTGCTACCTCGACTTATCGAATCGCCTTATAGAAATTGACGGCAAATCGGACGCCAAGCTGTTGAGGTTCATGAACGACCAGCAATGTGTTCTTCTTTGGTATTTGTACTTGCAAGTTGGCCACCCTGTGTCAGTAGTGTTTGCCGATCCGGAGTGGCATGACGAAGCACCGGGAGATACGTTGGACGACATCATTACGCCTACCAATTTGACGGTTTGCGCAGAGTCCTTCGAGGAGTTCATTCATCGCTTCTGGATTGAAAACTCCATCTGGTATGCGTTATATGAGAAACGCGAACTGTCCGAGACTCAGGAGACCTACCGACGAGCCGCAGCCGGATGGACGCCGCAAGATCAGGCGACGTAGTGCAATTTGACCGTCTGCTTTTGGCCGAAAGCAGCCTCTCAGAAGATCATTTTTCAGTCCGTTTGAACGGCCGCTTTCAGAAATAGCAGACGCTCGGGAGAGGGATAGATTCCACAAAAAAGGCCCTCGAGATGAGGGCCTTTTCAATTCTGGCTGGGGGAGAGGGATTCGAACCCCCGTTGGCGGAGTCAGAGTCCGCAGTCCTACCACTAGACGATCCCCCAGTGGTGTTCGAAATTTTACAGCAACTGCCTGATCTCGGAGAGGGATTGACTCGCGGCTACGCCGCTCGCCCTACGGGCGCACTTCGTGCGTCCAATCCGCTCCGCGGATTAGTGACTCGGGCCTTCGGCCCTCGCCCTCCGGGCAGAATCGCTTCGCGATTCTGTCTGTCGGCACGCTTCGCGCGCCTCGGTGCGAACCCCCGTTGGCGGAGTCAGAGTCCGCAGTCCTACCACTAGACGATCCCCCAATAATCGGGGTTGCCGTTTTAGTTTAGCGCTTCGAGTACTGCGTCGCCCGACGAGCCTTGCGAAGGCCAACTTTCTTGCGTTCAACTTCGCGAGCGTCACGAGTTACAAAGCCTGCTTTACGCAATGCCGGACGCATCGACTCATCATACTTCATCAGCGCACGCGTCAAGCCATGGCGAATCGCGCCTGCCTGGCCCGTCGTGCCGCCACCCTTGACCGAGACGTTGACATCGAACGTCCCTGTCATCTGCATTAGCTCGAGCGGCTGCCTGACGATCATCTGTGCCGTCTTGCGACCGAAGAAAACATCCAGCGGGCGATTGTTCACGGTGATAGCACCTGCGCCGGACTTCAGATAAACACGGGCCGTCGATGTTTTGCGGCGTCCGGTTCCGTAATATTGCGTGTCACTCATTATGCGTTTACTTCCAGTGGGATCGGCTGCTGTGCAGTGTGATCGTGTTCAGGGCCCTTGAAGACGCGAAGCTTCGAGAACATTTGGCGACCCAGCGGACCGCGCGGCAGCATGCCTTTCACCGCATTTTGCAGAACGCGTTCCGGCGAATCCTCGAGCATTTTCTCGAGCGATTTCGACTTCAGGTTGCCGACGTATCCCGTGTAGTGGTGATACATCTTGTTTTTAAGCTTGTTGCCGGTGACGCGAACCTTCTCGGCGTTAACGACAACAATATAGTCGCCCGTGTCCACATGCGGTGTGTACTCAGGCTTGTGCTTGCCTCGCAGGCGGTGAGCGAGCTCGGTCGACAGCCGACCCAGGGTCTTGCCTGTCGCATCGACCACGAACCAGTCGCGTCGAACCTCTGCGGGCTTTGCAGAAAACGTCTTCATTAGTCTCTTTCCGTTGGGAATTTTTGTCGTTCAGCAGAAAACCTGCCGGACGGCTGAAAGGCGCGAAATTTTACTCGACGCCACCGCCCATTGCAAACAAATCCGGTCCTTTCGGACGAAAAAACGCCACAAATTCCGGTATATTTTTCATTCTATTTTTCAATGACTTACAGGCGTCATATTGAGCTCAAATCGCTAAAATGCGTATTCGAGCGACAAGGCCGTGCGTGTGTCCGTCTTTTCCGTACCCGGAAGCACGTCGCTGTTACGCCTGACAGTGTACGAGGCGACCAGCGCCAGGCTCCCTAACAGCTGGGCCCGGAGGTCCGTAACCGACTCGGTAAACGTGTTGCTGCTGCCGGATTCGACCAATAGTGACTGACCGAAGCTGGCCGTCTCCGATATCTGCCAGGCGTAAGTCAACCGGCCCGTGTAGATCGTGTCGCTCTCTTCTGTGCTATCGGCCAGATCCGACTGCCGGGCACCAATACCGAGCTCTCCATTGAGCTGATGCTTGTCTGTGTCGATCAGGCGGCGCCCATAACCGACGGACTGCGAAAACTGTTCGGTGATGCCGCCAAAGCGGTCTTTGCGCCAATCGAGGCGGCCGAAGAGAAAGTCGTGCTCCGTCAGGTTGCGTGCGCTCTTCCAGCCGAAATCATATGCCTCGGCCGTCGTGACATTGCTCTCGGTCGAGTAAATCGCGGCTGCCTTCGCCTGGTGCTCCCAGAGCTCAAGCTTGTAGTTAATTTCGAAGCCCGAATTAAGGCTTGAGCTCTCCGTATTGCCGGAGGTCGCCAGGTAGCCGAGCTTGACGCTGCCCGACCAGGGGCTTTCTTCCTCAGCTGCCTCCTCTTCCTGCGCAAAAAGCGGCGCGGCAAACGCCAGCAGGCAGAGGACAAATACGTTACGCCAGTTCATTTTCCGGGCTCCAACAATCCAAGCGGCCGCGGAGTATACCGTCAGTACATGCGGCATGGCTATTGCTATAATCCCGACCATGCGGGAAAGAAACCTAACGCCGATCGATCGCATTTTGGCCGGAGCCAACAACGCGCTTCGCACGATCGCGGCCCCCGCCGGGCGCTCCGCCCGCAAGAACCCCGCAGCCGATATTGACGAGGCCGACCTCAGCGAAAAACAAAAGGCTCATGCCGCTGGCCTGATGCGAGTGAACCATGCCGGTGAAGTCGCAGCACAGGCCTTGTACCAGGGTCACGCTATGGTCGCTCGCGACCCGAACATCGAAAAACAGATGCACCGCGCTGCCGAAGAAGAGTTTGATCACCTCGCGTGGTGCGAACAACGCCTCAATGAACTCAATGAGGGCCCCAGCCTACTGAGCCCCCTCTGGTATGCCGGCGCATTCGCGATTGGCGCGACCAGCGGCGTACTCGGCGATAAGTGGAGTCTCGGATTCATTGCCGAGACCGAGAAGCAGGTGTGTGCTCACCTGGACAGCCACCTCGACAAATTGCCGGGCGACGATGCGAAGAGTCGGGCGATCGTCAAACAGATGCGCGACGAGGAAGAAGAGCACGGTGAGAACGCGAAGGACGCCGGTGCTGCCGAGTTACCGGACCCAATTCGCGAACTCATGAAGCTGACAGCCAAAGTCATGACACGCACTGCTTACCGAGTGTGAAATTACCTGATTGAACAATAACTTGCCCTTCCGAGCGAACTGTATTAAAAGAGGGGCGCACCGGAGTTGAGGACCAACCAATGCAAACCACTGCGAAGACCCTGAGCGATGTACCGGCGATTAATCGATTTCTGAGCTATTGCCGCGTACGGACTGTTCCTTCCAAGACTGTAATGATTCACGCGGGCGACCTGCCCGATGTGCTGTATTACATCGTTGATGGTTCGGTCGAAGTCATGATCGAAGATGAAGACGGCAATGAGATGGTTCTTGCCTACCTGAACAAAGGCCAGTTTTTTGGCGAAATGGGACTCTTCTACGAGCAACCCACTCGCAGCGCCTGGGTCCGGACACGCACCGAGTGCGAAATCGCCGAAATGACGTACCCGCGCTTTCGCCAGATCGCCAGCGAGAGCCCGGGACTCGTGTTCGAGCTCGCCACCCAGCTCGCCACGCGCCTCGACCGCACCAACCGCAAACTCGGTGATCTCGCATTTGTCGACGTCACCGGTCGCGTCGCACATGCCATCATGGACCTCTGCAACGAGCCCGATGCCATGACGCATCCGGATGGCATGCAGATTAAGGTCAGTCGCCAGGAATTGAGCCGCCTGGTTGGCTGCTCGCGTGAAATGGCGGGACGTGTCCTCAAGGTTCTCGAGGAGCAGGGTCTCGTCACGGCAAGTGGCAAGACGATTGTGGTGTACGGGGCGCGGCCGAACCGCAACCTCTAGCTGGCTTTTTCTATCTCCGATTTCATGGCGGCGATCGTCGCGGCGTAGTCGTCGCTGCCAAAAATAGCGGATCCCGCCACAAACGTGTCGGCACCGGCTGCCGCTATCTCGCCGATGTTGTCGATTTTGACGCCACCATCAATCTCGAGGCGAATCTCACGGCCGCTGTCATCGATGATCTTGCGTGCTTCACGAAGTTTGTCGAGAGCCGATGGAATGAATATCTGGCCACCAAATCCCGGGTTCACTGACATCAGAAGCACCATGTCGACCTTGTCGATGACGTGTTCCAGGCAGTGCAGCGGTGTCGCCGGGTTAAATACGAGGCCCGACTTGCAGCCCTCTTCGTGAATCAATGCCAGCGAGCGGTCAATGTGCCGGCTCGCCTCGGGATGGAATGTAATGTAGCTCGCGCCCGCCCTGGCGAAGTCCGGGATGATCCGGTCCACGGGCTCGACCATCAGGTGCACGTCGATGGGTGCTTCGATTCCGTGCTTGCGCAGCGCCTCGCAAATCAGCGGCCCAATCGTCAGGTTGGGCACAAAGTGGTTGTCCATTACGTCGAAATGCACGATGTCGGCGCCGGCATCCAGCACGGCTCGAACGTCCTCACCCAGGCGAGCAAAATCAGCGGAAAGTATCGAAGGGGCAATCAATGGCGTCACGGCGGTTTCCTTGCTAGCGAATGGATCGGCGAGACTTTAGCATCTCATAAGCCGTGCGCACCTCGCGAGTGCGGTTTTCCGCAGCCGCGATGGCCTCGCGATCGGGATTGTGGCGGGCGATTTTGTCGGGATGGCTCTTATTTATTGCACGACGATATGCCTTGATGACCTCGTCGTTGGTTGCGGACGCGTCGATGCCGAGCGCTGCATAGGCTTTCTTGACGCGCTGCGCGTCCGCGTCGCCCGCCGGTGAGTGCTTGAACCCCTTTTGCGCGCGAATCATCGCCTCGAGCTGTGCCAGTTCGACGCGCCCGATGTCGAATTCGTTGCAAATTGTCCAGATC
>Ga0255052_10003582_pt1 | contig 10735 bp, 10 predicted proteins | sample JV7_2_21_MG_FD_188632 | JGI IMG/M metagenome (GOLD analysis project Ga0255052, IMG submission 188632) | Seawater microbial communities from Jervis Inlet, British Columbia, Canada - JV7_2_21 | ecosystem: Environmental > Aquatic > Marine > Inlet | place: Canada: British Columbia | collected...
GCAGCAAGAGAAGCCTGCGTCCCTGACACCTTACCGGGAGTAAGAGAGGCTATCAGTGATTGATCTCGTTGTTGCTGAAGCTGCGGAATCTCCGCCATCAACTCTTGGTATAGGGCATTCTCACTTAAAGCACTCATCCGTATTGCCTCATGATTGCATTCTGCTCAGCCTGATTTCTCTCATTACCAAAAAGATTAATCAGTCCCATAATGGCCCCAACGTCACGACCCTGCTCTTTCTCACCTTGAGCAATATTAAAAATATTAGTCGCTCGTTCTATGTCTTGGATATTAGTAAGTATGTCACGATAATCTCCAAGAGCCTCTTGTCCTCTTCCGTGGTATTCTTTTTCTGCCCCCTGTTGGAAATCTTGATATTCCTTAAGAGCGTCTTGGACCTTGTCATACTCACCTTTTTCCAGATCTTTTAAGAGATCTCGGTAATCACCAGAAGCTAATCTTTGCTTATCAAATTCGTCCGTTTCAAGATCTCTTGTAAAGTCAGAATAATCACCTAAGCGCTTTTGCACTTCGTCTGCATTCTTTACAAACAAGTCTTGCTCAAAAAGTCTTTTGTCTTGCCTCCTGTCCCGGTTAAGATTTCTTTCCTGGGCAGTAGCGGAAGCTCCCCTTACTCCCGATCTAGCCCTAGTAGCTTTGGCTCTAGCAGCGTCGGTAGCGTAGGTTTTATCCATTGCTCGGCCAGCTTGTTCTCTGAATCCCTGGTTCTGCTGAGAGGTGTAACCACCGAGGCCAGATTTGTAGCGGGATACGATGTCACTCATATCTCCTGAGCGAGCACCACTTTTCATCATCTGACGACCGTAGCCGCCAAGAAGATTGCTCATACCAGTAGACCTGCGCCCAGCATAGTTTTGACTATTACGATCCAACATGGACTTACGTGAATTAAGGAGTTCCTTAGTGTCAGCAGAAAACCGCCCAGCATATCCAGGAGACTGAGGATTGGCCTTGCCGTAATACATTGCACCAAGAACATTGGTTTCATGTGAGCGCGTAGGGTCTAAACGCTGGAGAGGTGCGCTTGGAAGGTCGTTCCTGTAAGCGGTAGTTGCCTCATTAAGATCTGTTCTAAACTGATCGTAAACACTCATATCCTATACCTCTATTTCAGAAACTCCCCACACACGATATTTTATTAATGATCCACCCACAGCCCAATTAGCCCCTGCTTCCTTAACTATCAGATGACTTCCTTGGTACTCCTGGCCAGTAACAATAGAGACAAGTCTTGGCGCTGCTGGCTCCACCACATAACCACTTCCGAACGTAATGTACTGCCCCAGTTTTGGCGTTACTACTGTCTTCCCTTTGGGGGTAGTGCATGTTAAGTATGGCCCCGCTGCTCCTGCGGTAACAGCTTCCGCAGTAAAATACCAAAACATTACTGGACCAATAACAGCATAACGAGCTATGATCACATTCTGGGCTGATAAAGTAACAGGGGCTATAGCACCTAGTACTAATTCATAGTCTTTATACTCTATCTCTTTCTCTGTTATAAAATCAGTATTGCGTAATTCTGCTGCCCATCTAGTGAAAGTACCAATAAGATTTCTTCGTGATATGGGTAACCTAAGTTTCATTTCCTAATCCGATCTTCACTATAGGGTGTAGCTACTACAAATTCATATCCGGTTAACTGTGGACACTGCCCTATGGTATTAGTTGTAATTTTAAACGCCATTCCTCGTGCTTGCCCGCTAAACAAATTCAAGTCTCTCTCAAAATCCGTTACTGCGCTAAAGGATAGTGTTTTACTAGTGTGTTGTGTGGAGGTTTGAAAATTTCTGAAGGACTCAACCAAGGCATCCCATGCAGTGAATTGATCTGAGTCCATATCTCCATACATCGAGTAAAGCACAAGTTCCTGGAACGTCTTATCCAATCTGGGCATTCCAAAATGCTCTACCGCTGTCTGCATGATATAAGTAATGGCAGTAGCATGATCTATGTAGTTTTCTACGGGCGTCTGCGTTGCAAGCTCTTGATACACAAAGCCTTCATATACTCCCAGGTTATCATGAAGCTGATGAATAACCTCTTCAGTATCTTCCTCTTCACTGGTCCCGCGAATAGTGTCAAAAGCATAGACAGCCATTCCTCCACCCGGATTACTTCGAATGGGGTAACTCCAGGGAAACCAAGCAAACTTGCCTTCCTCGTAACTAAGAACATACATTTTAGAATTAGAAGAATCAGGAGAGCCGTCAGCTACTCCTGGCACATAGCACCGATAAAGAAGGTTCTTAGTATCCAACGCTGAAACTGCACGATGAAACAAGAGATTCCTATTCCCCTTCAAGATAGGATTAATTTCTTTAGCAAAGCTAGGATTAAGAGCGCCCCCACTTACTGCCACAACTCCAACTGGGCCAACACCGACTATCGTTCCTCCTAGTTTCTCGAGAGATGCCTGAGAAGAAATACCATAGTCGCCTTCTGCTACTGCTAGCACTGTAAAAGCATTGGTGGGTAAGTCTCCAGGCACATCATAGTACCCGCGAGGCTTAAAGATTGCTAACCTGTCATCATTATCTGCAATTATCGCCGAAATAGCCCCATCAATGACAGAAGGAATATCAAAATAGTTTGAGGCTAAGGGAACAGCTTCGTATCCTGCGTAGGCATCTGGAATAATAGAGAAAGCTACCGCGTTTGGCTGGTCTTCTATTCGACTATACACCATTACCCCCTGGTGCAAAGTCCCGATACCAGCTTTGGGGGGAATATCGTACTCTTTTCCTACCGTTGCCTCTACCAGCTTCTCTCCAAGGTTAGCATCAGTAGTACTATCCGTATATGCCGTTGTTTCTGCTGAAACACTGGGGGGAATACGTTCAACTAAGTAGAAATTAACTCCACCAGCTACCGTGCGCCAAATCTCAATAAAGCAATTAATAGTAAACGGATCTGCTGTATTGAATGTGCAGTCGTCATAAAGAGAAGAATCCCATCCAATGTCCTCTATGCCAGCCGAAACATAGGAGATGGAGTTTACCTTTCTCTCAACATACCTACTAGTTACTCTGTCATAAAAATAGATCGTATCTCCAACCCGGCAGCTATGATCAAACAATACTCGGATGTAAGCTTGCGCGGTTGTGTTAGCTCCCGCATAGCCACCCCCATAGAAAAAACCCAAGTTTGCATTTCGATAGATCTTCTGAGCATTGTTTACGTCAATAGTCCCCGATACTTCAACATGGGTAGCGTCTGTACTTTGACAAATCTTTTGTACTAATTGCCCAGAAGCCAGATTTTTTACATAAAGAAAATCGCCTTTCTCGAAAGTATGTCCTGCGGTTACTACAATATTGGTAACCCCCACCTGGTTGCCATTTACGGTTGCGATATCGTTTGCCACCATACTGAAGGGAAGATTGGGAATAGTTAAGGTCACATCCTCGGCAGCAGGGGAGGCATCAACCGCTGCGTACATATTGGAGTCATTGCCAACATTGATTATCTTGCGGTTATCCTTATAGCCATAACGCACCAAGTAACCATATTCGCCCGTCAGTGCTCCCCCAGCTACCGCCGTTGTAATAGCTCCCTTACATGCCGGTACTCCTGCTCTGTAATAGCGATTGCCATCATACTTTACTGGGTATCCTACGTAATGCGGAGTAGTGGACCCTTCTCCTGGGGCCTCACTAAAGATAAAGCAACTTTGATCTGCATTTTCAAAATGGGCAGGTCTAAAAAGCTTATTTGATATTGATGACCAATGAGGCTCAAAATAGTCGCGGTGATAACTAGGAATGCTAGCACCTACCTCGTGACTCATCCCAACTGGTTCCCAGTAAGCAAAGGGAATAGTTTTTGGACTAGTAGAGTTATCTGCAAACTCATCATTTGCCATGATACTGCAAGCAGGAGCAGCGCCAGCACCGATAGGTTGATCGTCTACTACTCGCAAGGCCCCACCATTGGTTACATGATGAGTCATTGCTGTGTACTGAGTAGCGGTAACGATATAGAGTCTACAAAAATCTATAAAGTCTTCTACGCTGTTGTAGCCGGATATCCAATCTCCCTCGGTAAGAGTATGGCCAGCATCCACAGTAATAATATTACTAAACTGAGCCCCGTTTACTCGGGCAGTTTTCTCTGGCACAGCACAACTGAAATTAGCTAAGCCATCAATAGCATCACGTAAGTCTAGGACACTGATATAATCAGCATGTCCTGGAAAGGTTCCTGCTGCCGCTGTCTTAAGATCGTAGTAGAGCTGCCCACCGCCGAAGTCTACGTAACTTCCACCCTGACGAATCTCAAATTTATAGATACTAAGGGCGGTATCGTAACTAACCTTCCAACTCCAATCAGCGGAACCTCCTGTTCTGGTCGGGGAAAGAGTTGTGTGCTTAAGACGCCAAAGACTCTTTTCTAATGCTAGCAGTTCATGGACTGTTTTCCCGGTCACCTCATCAAAGTAGGTATACGTATGAATACCAGCAAACTTACCAGCCTGCCCGACCATTTGCACACCAGGCCGACCCCGCATCGAGTAGCCTTCGCCAAACATATAGTTTTGGAGGTTTCTAAAATAAGCAGTGTCTACCGACAAGTCAGAAACTTTGTAGTCAACTCCCCTGGAATCCTCAAAATGTCTGACAAAATCGTTTCGTGCCATTAGTATTCATTGTATGGATAGAGCATATGATCATAGTCGCTGATTGGAATTTCCTTAATATCCATATCAGGCACACGATAATTTGCCACAATCTCGTCCTCTATCTCAGTTAAATCAGTCGTGCTGTCTTTTACTTCTCGCTTAAACATTCTCCGGTTTGTGTATTCAACCAAATATCTTTCAGCATCCTCTACAAGCTTAGAGTGGGTAGTTGTATATTTACCAATAGTCAGGTACCCAGCATCCAAATCTGCCAGTGCGTAGCCAGTTTCTAGGTAGGTGCTAACATTAGCAGCAAGAGTCAGGGTATCTGTCCCGCCATTATAGGAAGCAACCAATCCGTTATAGAGCATCGGTATTCCGTCAGCGTCATTAACACAGACATATCTCGCAGCAGTAATATAGGACTCCTCCAAGGCCGTAATGGCTCCACCCGCCACCGTATCAAGAACTATGTCAGTAGTTGCCGGAGTTCCATCAACGAGCGCACGACGAAGATCTAGCCTATCCAATGCTCGCTGGAAGGTTACTCGCATTGTCCCGGTTGCTGTGCTTGGAGTTGGTTCAAGAAGAACTTGCCCATTCATCCGAACATAAGCACACGGCCAACCTTCTCGATTGTTGGGAAAGTAAGGATGGGCTGGAGGTATACGATAATAATCCTTAGCGTTGCCAGTTCTGCTAAGCTCTACTTTGACAATCTTAGTACCAAGATAAAGATTATCATCTACATCATAGGCTTGTTGACTTGCAACAAGGCTAATTTCTTTTCTGGAGTGAAAAGCAAACGGATACTTCTTTAGAATCTTTCCTAAAAGTCTTTGCTGCCCCCAGTTTACGTAACGAAGGAAATCATCAGTATAGATACCCGATCCGGTATCCGTTGATGCTGGCTTGGTTGTAGGGATATCAGTAAAGTTCTGCGTATCCCTTCGAGCCATATCGATAATGTCACCAACGTAGGTCTGCATTAGAATCTCCGTAGATTTCTATTAAGAGGATTCGTTAGTCGCTGCCTACTTGACTGAAAATCAAGTGGGTTAAGTGTTAAGCCTCCGCCACCCGAAGTATTAAAATCTGTTGGGTTAAGCAGCATATCTACCGGATCGCTTGTATTGTGGGCAGCGGTATCCTGGTATCCACCAACAATAGTATTATAATCCTGGTCTGATGGTGGTGGACCGTAGCTTCCCGGAACGGTCCCGGTTGCCGGTTGATTGGGCCAAGGAACCCTAGGAGGTGGTGGTCCTGCTACTTGTGGTTGTTGTGGACCGTAGCCACCGGCACCACCCGCTTGATCCGGCATTACGCCAAAAACTTTATCAATAGAGGCTAGCATAGAATCTCGCTCGCCCTCAGTAAGTCTTCCCATTTCGGTAAGATCTAGTATCCCTTGATAAGCAGTATTTCTATCTAGCCCAGCTTGTTCATAGATACTACGAGTGTTCTCTATTACCCCTCCCCCCTTCGTGGTTGTTAGAGCATTAGTTATCCAGCTAACCGCATCTTGCCAACGATCCCCGGAAGCACCAGTAAGGAGTGCCCCAATAGGATTAGCCATTCCTACATATTCGCCAATCCCCTCCATCTCCCAATCAATGTCGTGATATTGTCTTTCGGAACCATCTACGTTCTGTAGTCTTGCTCCTCCATCCATCCCGAGATTAAAAACTGTCCCATCGGGGAGAGTAAGCTCCCAGTTATCGTTAACTAGCCCAGGGAAGTATTCCTGAATATGCGAACGATAGGCATCCCTTAGGCGCTGATCTCCGCCCTTCCCTGAACCAAACCAAGAAGCGTAAACATCCGTTCCCTGGAAGTTAAGTCCAGCTTGCAGCATCTCTTCAACTTGATCATAATCGCTCTGCGCCGGAGGATCTTTAAAAGAATTGTATAGATTATAGGCTGCGACAGCAGCAGCAGCGTAAGGTCCGTAAGTAGCAGCATAATTACCAGCGGTTCCCAGTATTCCAGTTTCGCCAGCAGCGGTAGCCCCCTCGGCAGCCGCTAATACACCCGGCCCCTCACTAGCACCAGTGGTGATAGCATCAGCGACTAGAGTCTCACCAAGATTAGCAACCGTTGGGCCAGTAGTGGCGGTCACCGTAGGGGTAGCTGCATTAGCACCAGTAAGCCAATCCCACCCAGCAGAACCAAGCTGCTGTAACCCGATTCCCCCTCCAACCTGGCCAACGGCTTCACCTGCCTGGGTATCGCTATCCGGCTTTTCCGATGGCGGCCTTTCGTCTTCTTCATCACTTTTGATAAAAGGTTTGGTTGTTAAGGGATTGTTGTTAATGGGTTGTCGGGTAATATCAGGAAGTTTACCTATCTTACCAATGGCTTCTTGTCTTTGCTGGGATACTCTGTCTTGGTTATTCCTATACATCTCAAGAAGTCGCTGTCTTGCTTCGTCGGGCTTCTTCTCATCCTCATCCTTGTAAACACTTCTATCCCACCAAGGATTGCGCTCTAGGGGATTCTGAACTTTTTTGGCCATTACCTCCCCCCGAGAAGTGCTTTTTGGTAAGCATCAACAATGGTTTTTATTGCAGCAAGATCCTCTGCGTTTTGATTTTGGAGTACTTGAACTTTCTGAGGTCCGGTAAAGCCAAGAAACTTACCCTCCTTTCCAAGTTCCATTAGTTCTTTCTGGCGAGCAAAGTCTCTATCTTCCTTTGCTTCGTTGTAGGCACGATTCTCAGAAGCAATATCCTCAGCAGAGTTTGCTTGAAAAATGGTGCCAACGGTTTGCAGCACCCCGCCAGCGGCTCCACCAAAAAAATCGCCCCATGACCATGCCATTATTTTTCCTCCTGCTCGGCAGCTAGAAGTTGTCGTAAGGTTTGTCCTTGGGTGTTAATAACTCGGTCGCGTGTGGCCAGCTCTGTCTTGGTCACGCATTGCATGGAACTAAGATAAGTTACAACAGACAAAGAACAACACACACCCAGGAGAACCCCGAATAGAATCCCGGCAAGTCTATCCATACACCCTCGATAGTAAGAGTATAGAGGCTAAGTATATATACCTAGCCTCTATATGAATTATTTACGGCCACCCTTCTTGCCGCCTTTTTTTGTTCCACAAGGCATAGTCATCACCCTCAATTATTAACTCGCTCCTGCACAAAGACACTCATCTGCCGTCGCATCAGCGCAATCAACAATATCTGCTTCTGTAGCTGCGGTGTTCACACCAAAGACACAAGCCGATGTGCATGTGGTGCTACAGGCCGTGTCAGCGCCAGCAACAACGGACCAACCTATAGTGCCGGTCGCAGCAGAAGTGATAGTGCCAGATGCCGCATGATTCCCCTTGGCTTGGGTAATGGTTCCAGAATCACTCTCGATAGTTAAAAGAGTGGCTGGGGTAGTTCCTCCGTTGAAGACAATATCAGCAGCATCAAGATTAGTACCAATAATAACATCCGATGTTAGGTCGCCTGCCCCGGCCTTGATCTCCACTGCACCGCCAACACCAGCACCGCCAAAATCCACACCTTCTAATTTAATCCACGCACCGATAGCCTCAGCATCACAACCAGCTCCAGCAACCCCACCACAGACCTTTACCGTCTTAGCAGCGGTGCCAGACCCCACACCTCTATCATCAGCAACAACTATATCCCCAGCGGTTAGGATCACATCCCCCGCTGTCATGGTTAGGTCGTCAGCAATCGTTGCATCATCGGTAGAGGTAAGTTGCTCTCCGGTGACCGTTCCTGACGCAGTAACGGTTACAACCGTCAATGTATCAGTAATTGTCAGATCATCACCAAAAGTGACAGTCCCACTATCACTGAAGAGAATATTCCCCCCGGAAGTAATTCCAAGAGACTTGCCAGCCTCGAGAATCACATGTTGGGTAGAAGGTGATCCCCCAGACGGGATAACCCGTGTTGAATCGGCATACACCAAACCAACAGCAACCAAAATAGTAATAAACGCAGCAAAAAGTTTCCCTTTCATTTTCTTCTCTCTCAATTAGTTACAAACATGACTAACTATGCCGACACAAAGCTTTCAAAACAAAATCATAGTCCAAGGCCGCCCCGGTTAATGTAGCCCTAGCCTTAAGATAACGATGAACAAAATCAGAACCATGCACTAACGGGATGCTCTCAACACTCCAATAAGTAACGGTAGTTGTTACTTGCGCAAACGTTGCAAGAACCTCCCACTCATCGGGAAATGTCAGACCATTCTCCGGTGCATGATACAGAACAACATCCAAGGTCGGAACTGTTCCACCATTATCAAAAGCTTTAAGCCACAGAATAAAATCAAGGTAATGGCTCGGAATTTCAATGATATCGCTATCCGCAGTAGCGGCGACATTTGCTTCATTGAAAATGACCTTTGAGCGAACACTGCCCATGTCATTACCTCACTAATTCTGATTTGATTTAAAGAACTGCTGGACCGCGATATGAAAGTCCGTGTCAGTATCAGTGCCGGATACTTCCCAAACAATTTGCAAACTATTGGTATCAATAGCTGCAATATTATACCTGGCATCTACCAGACCAATCGGGGAAGCTCCAAGAACCACAAGGGTCCTTTTTGCTTTTCTGTTAAAGGTAATCGTGTAATCACCCGTTCCATTCTTAAGAATAGTTGCGTGATAAGTACCTTCATCAATCCCATCCGTAGATGTAGCTACTGCCGAAGCATCACTTTCATCAATACGAAGGGAAATAATCTCCGATTTGCTCTGACGTATCCCAAGAAACTGTAACGGAATTGTCAGCGGGAACATATCAAGTTCCTCCTAGTTGGGGTTATTTAAAGAGGGGGTTACTAGCCCCCTCTCTTCAGTCATTAATAATGATTACGAAATAGCAAGATCCCGAATGAATCCTACATACCAAGGATTAAGCTGCAACTCAGAGTAGCAGATATACCTTGCTTCATAAGCATCTTGATCTTCCATTCTCAAGAAGATCATATTGTCCTTGCATCTCCATCCCGGTTTCTTGACGTGGCGAAGCTCAGCCTTGTTGGTATTGAGCAGCCAAATCATGTCATCACGGATGAACTTATTTTTCATGCAAGTGATATTGCCGGAAGAACCAACATACTGGATACCTCCAAAGCTAACCCGTGCTAGCAAGTCAGGAGAGGTCATCTTGTTGGCTCTGGCTTTTACTTCTACCGGAACGGGGAAGCGTTTCTGATCCTCAAGAAGAGAAATGTACTTCCGATACTGATAAGGACTAAACGCCAAATTAGTTGGAGTTTCGTCAGTGTCAGTCTCGTACTGCTCAATCGCATCAGTTAGCATCTCGGTATCAAGTGTTTCACTATTCCCGTCAGTGTCCCAGGGCTCATAGCGCCATTCCTCGGCTACCCCATAGTGAGTTGAGTTAACGAGTAACCCAAGGTAACCGTAGAAGTCAGCATTCCTGGAGTTCTGCCAGTAGATACTGTGAGTTCCAGCACCAATACCAGTCAGATCGTCTGCTCCCGAAACACGAGCTAGTGTCAACAACCCACTAGATCGGACATATGAAGAGATCTCAAATACCGATGCAAGCTGATTCACATTAACATAGTCACCCTTCTCGAAATAAGCATGACGCCTGCGGTAATTCCCAGTATTGAGAACGGTCATTGTCGGAGCAGCCGCAGAACCTCCTGCGTTACCTGAGTATTGCCCAAGAATACCGGAACCATCATTCATCAGCTCAGCCGCCCTACGACGGTTAAAGCTTTTGAGTTTGCCAGTGGTTTCCTGGTCAATCGCTTTTACAAAAGCGTGCTCAGTTTTCTCTGAAGAAGCGACCGTCAGACCATCAATTTTGATTCTGGCGTAGTCTCTCTTCGCCGTGTAGACGGGCTCCAAGAAGGCCGTGTTGTTCGGCTCGGGCAGAGTTCCGTCTGCACTAGAACCGACACCGCCACCGAAGGTGACCTCTACCGGATGTTGTGATTGTTTACCGCCGATGGTCCCGAACGTCTTCTTGTGAAGTGACATCACATTGTCAAAAGAATTGTACAGGTTATCGGCGAGCTTCAGGTAATGTATTTTAAAAACCGCATCATAGTCAGATGCAGTCTTTAGTGTAATTGCC
>Ga0255052_10003583_pt1 | contig 10734 bp, 6 predicted proteins | sample JV7_2_21_MG_FD_188632 | JGI IMG/M metagenome (GOLD analysis project Ga0255052, IMG submission 188632) | Seawater microbial communities from Jervis Inlet, British Columbia, Canada - JV7_2_21 | ecosystem: Environmental > Aquatic > Marine > Inlet | place: Canada: British Columbia | collected...
TCGCCACAAACGCATCCTTGAACAGATCGAACTTGCGGCACAGCATCACGAACTCACGACAAACCAGGCGGATCGCCTCACCATTGTCCTTCCTGAAAGCAGCAATAGTCTTGAACACCGGCGCCAAACGCCCCGTCAGCCACATCAGCTCCACATTCCGTTGTGCTTCCTGCTCTAACCGATGGCTCGATTGAATACGGTTCATATAGCCGTAGATAAAAAGCTTCAACATCATTTCCGGGTGATACCCTGGCCGACCCGTGTCGGCCGGCTCGGTCTTGAAGCCCAAACCCGATAAATCGATCTCATCGACAAAAAAATCGATAACCCGTGTCGCGCTCTGTTCAGCTACGAAATCATCAAGTCTCTCGGGGAAAAGTGTCGCCTGGTTGCGATCTGCGCCAACAATGAATCCGCTCATCGGCTGATTCCTAAGCTGGAAAACTCTATTCTACTCACCATGTGAGTTTTTACACGGTCTGGACCCGAAGCGGACACCGAATGGCTCGCCGGAAAAGAGCCCGCGCGGCAATGGCGGTTCTATCTAAACGCTAGCGGACCAGGGTTTACATAACTGTGAATGACGTTGCAGGCCCGCAGTTCAGCACTGTGAAAACCGTCGCAGACCCGCAGCTTAAGCCTCTGTAAAATGGGTACATACTACTGAAAGTACCGCGTGCCATGCGTTACTTCTCGTACTTGAAAGAATTTTTCGCTGACCGAAATTATTCGCCCAACTCGAACTGGCAACAATACCCAAGAGGATTCGACATGAACAATGCCGTCAGCGGTTTTACGCTCGTCGAAGTGGTGGTCGTGATCGTAATTCTCGGGATCCTGGCTGCATTTGCGTTTCCACGCTTCGCATCCCTGGATGTCGAGGCGCGAAATACCGCGGTGAACGCTCTGCGCAGTAGTATTCGCGATGCCACCGCGCGGGCGCGCAGTCAGGCGCTTGCCCAGGGCAGCCCCGGCACGATCACTATGGAAGGCCAGACCATCACCATGCTCAATGGCTATCCCGACGAGGCGAGCATTGACGATGCCTTGACGGACTTCACCGGCTTTCAATTCATAAACGCCGCCGAGGCGAAGTTTCAAATGTCCGATGCCCCGAGCCCGGGAGCCTGTAAGGTCAGTTATGCTGATGCGCTTGTGGGCGCTCCGCCAGTGATCACCGTTGTTACCACCGGTTGCTGATCGGGCAGGTCGTTTCGGAGTCCGCTGAAAAAGGCATCCTTCGGGTGACCCCAAATAAGGCAAATAAGGGGTCGGATCCAATTAATGGTGAATGTCTGCTGCTGGCCCAGGGTGGAATAAATCGTCAAATTCCGCTGCGGCCTTGTGAAGTTTTCGCAAATCGATCTCATCGATGCTGGGTTCTTCTCGACGCGGTCGAATTGAGTCCTTTGCCGGTACTACTTGCACGTCTCCGATACTCTGGTCGCTATCGTCTGGCCGGAAGGACGTTGCTGTCGGGATATCTGGCTTTTGTCGTCTGCAATTGTTACCCCATATTTCACGGCTGAGCGCCAATCGACTGTCACTATCCAAATGTGCAGTTGACGCCACATTTGCAGCCTTCATGTATTTAGCAGCTGAGAATCGATCAAACTCGCAATTAGCCTCTATCCACGGTATCCATTCACCATGGCGCATCGCTGCCTTTTTCTCTAGAAGTAATTGACCACAGCGGATCGCGTGCTCGACTGCAGTCTCAGCAGACGACCTGGCAAGCCTGTGTGCTTCGTTTATTTCAATGGCTGGGGTTAGCAATGTGCTCAAAATGATTCCTTCTTAAACTGGCGGCGTAGCGCATGAACGGAATTCTTCACTTCGTCGTCGTGCCGCTCCGCTCCCAGATGTCTCTTTTCTTTGTGGCCAGTCTTCAAAATTAATTTCAGTATTTGTTAGTCAGAGCTTTTTGCTCTGACCTACGCTTCATTGATGTTTCATTGATGCTTCTTTACGCTTACTACGTCACTGTGACGCTAATTGCGCGACTCTCCGACGCTAATGCAGCGACTCTCTGACGCTATGCAGCGTCACTCTGTCGTTGGTCATCGCTCAATCTATCAATCGTCGAAAGATTTATGCGATAGCGATTCGAATGCTTGCGTTCTCCTCGTCTGACTTTTTCTACCAAGACCAGCCCTGTTTCTCGGAGCGACCTAATTGCTCGGTCAACGGACCGCCTACTCAGTTCGGTGTATTCAGCGATCCGAGAGATGCTTGGCCATGCCACACCGTTGTCGTCGGCCATATCGGCCAATAGAAAGAGAACTGCCTTGTCCCTGGGTGACCCTGTTTTGACTGTGCGAACAGCGCGGTTGACGTCGTAGCTCATTACGCCACCTGCTTTTGTGATTCTGGCCTCTTTGCAAGCTCTGCTAAAGCACAGTCGAACAATTCACCGAACTTCGCGGAGATCTGGGTGGCGGCTTCGATAGATTCGGCTAACCCTACGGCTGGGTTCATCCGCAATTCGCGCTCACACGCCGCACGCAAAGCCTCCCCATAGGTTGAGTGGTACTTGAACGGACGCCACTCGGTTTTCCCTTTACGAACGCGTCGACGTTCGGTCTGGACACAGTGTTCAGTTCCGCGAATGCGAATTTCTTTGGTTAGCTCTATAATCTTTCTTGTTCATCCTTCTTCCGTTGCTTAATGGAAAAACGAAGCCATCGTAATTGGTCGTTGTGGTGGCTTCACTCGTTCTATGCCGATTACCGTGTAATTCGGTACCTGACATGGAACGCCCTAACAGTTCCCGCGCAGCAATACCGACGAGCACGTCGGCTAATCGCTGAATGTGCAGGTCCAAATTCATTACTGGCCGCTGACGAGTTCGTTGAATACGATCTCGGCGTCCGGTGGTGTAAATACCTTTCGCCCGGTCGGCGTATCGACCGGCCTAACTCGCCCCATATTGCGTAGTTCGCTGACTATGCGATCACCACGAGTAGGCGATACCAAGGCGGCCCTGTATAAGACGCTTGCCGGAACAACGGGTGTGTCTTGAAATTTCATGTTGGCAATCACCGTGTTACTTGAAAGTATCCATTATTGTGTAATTACGTAATGGACTAATAACGTGTAATACATTACACTCGGCACCATGGATGTTTTTCCATTACAAAAAGAGCTGGTAGATGCGGTGATCGGATTTGCGAACGCGAAAATCGATAGGCCGAGTCAGGTAACTGAATTTTTCAATCGCGCTTGGAAACCCAAGTCGATCCCACAGTTATCGACGTGCAGAAAAATTCAGCGCGAAGTGCGAGGGTGGTTGATTGATCTGAATGGCATGTTTATTGGCTCGCTTGAAGGATGGAGCCCGGCGGGATGGGCCCCACTGTCGGATCGTGGAATTGAGCTCAAGGGCAGGGTGTTTCACAGCTGGGAGCTAGATGGCAACAAGATCGATCACGCAGTGAGATTGGAATGGTCTGTGGCCAAGGCTTCATTGCGTGCGATTTGTGGCTTGGCTGTCGCAACCCTGTATCAACAGGATCTGCACTTTCGGCTCGGGCTTTGTGCTTGCGACGGCTGCGAAAACATTTTCATTGACACTGCCTCACGCGGAATTCGGCGTAAATACTGCAAGACGGAGAAATGCGAGGCTCAACTCAACCGCGACCGGGTAAAACTATGCCGTAACCCGAAGGAAAGGAAAAAATGAAAGTTGCAATTTACGCTCGATACTCAACCAACCTACAGGACCAGACCAGCATCACCGGGCAGGTCACCAACTGTGCAGCGCTCGCAAAGGAAAACGGCTGGCGCGTCGTCGAACAATACAGCGACGAGGCTATTAGCGGCACCGATGACTCCCGCCCAGGTTATCAGCAGTTGCTCGCCGATTCTGAGGCCGGCAAGTTCGACGCGATCATCGTTGACGAGACGAGCAGACTAACCCGCCGGCCAGGTGAGCTTCCGCGACTGCTGGAAATCCTCAATTTCCACAACCAGTTTCTCGTCGATTGCAGCGGCTTCGACAGCCGACACGAGACTGCTGGGCTTCTGGCCAGCATATATGGCGGCATCGACTCCCTCGAACTCCGCAAAATCAAAGAACGCACGCACAGGGGATTGCGTGAGCGTGCAAAGGCAGGATTCTCAGCAGGCGGCAAGACCTACGGCTACGAGACTGAAGCTGTTGACCCCGATGATCCAGAATCAAAGAAACGCCATATCGTGATCGAACACGAAGCCGAGATTGTGCGGGAGATATTTACCCGTTATGCAGGCGGAGAATCACCCCGAAAAATATGTAACGACCTGAACGCCCGAGGAGTCCCCTCCCCCGGTTCGACCTGGAAGCGCGTAACACGACGCAGCCGGGGCTGGATGGGCTCTGCCCTTGTAGGAACAGCAAAACAGTTCACAGGCATTCTCAGGCGTGAGTTATATATCGGCCAAGTGATCTGGAATCGACGCCGAACGAAAAAGGTTCCCGGTACCTCAAAGCGCATTGCCGAGATTCGGCCGGAGTCGGACTGGATTATCCAGGATCACCCCGAACTCAGAATCATCGACGACGCCCTATGGAGCCGAGTGCAGGCACGTCTCAAACAGTGCCGAAAGAAAGCCCACAAGAACAACAAGCGATCACGAGGCCGCCCTTCCAAGTACCTGCTATCCGGACTGATGAAGTGTGGCGAATGTGGAGCGAATTTCATTATGCGAGACACGCGGGCCTATGCATGCTCCAGCAACACGAACGGCGGCCGCCATTTGTGCGATAACGAAATCAGGGTAAATCGTGAAATTGCCGAAGGTGCAATACTTGAAGACGTCAAGATACGGCTCTTGAGTGACAGCGCCATTTCTTACATCACTGGCCAGTTCAAGAAAGCGCTGCGGGAAATAGAAGACCAGCCCGACGATTCAGTTTTGCTCAAAAACAAACTCCGAATTATCGACGCCAAGCTGGCGAAACTGGCCGATGCAATTGAGGCGGTCGGCGTGAGTAACACCTTGGCCAATCGCCTGGCTATCCTCGAACAGGAAAAGGCAGACACCGAGATGACCTTAGAGCGAGTGCCGGCGCCCGTGACGTTCTTGCCTGATGTACTCCCTACCCTTGTTCAGAGATGGCGAGAACTCGTGTTGTCGATCGAACAGCTCACAGACAACCCGGCGACCACATTGGAGGACATCGAGGTTGCCAGGGCCAATCTGCGGGCTCTCTTGGGCACGGTGACACTTAAACCCAGGGATGGCGTCCTGTGGGCTCACCCTTCCCCAAATGCAAAGGGCCTTGTCGAAACAAGACCCCTTGATGGGCTGCGTATAAATAGCCCTTTTTGTGGTAGCGGGGGCAGGATTTGAACCTGCGACCTTCGGGTTATGAGCCCGACGAGCTGCCAGACTGCTCCACCCCGCATCGGCAGGGGCGGCATAATACAGAACGCCAGCCTTTGCGGCAAGCTGGTCAGCCTGGCTGACACATTTCTCGGGCAGCTAGCCCAGGACGCGCATGCAAAGGCTCAAGAGCCAGCCCGGCATCAGGCCGATAGCCAGCACTGCCAGGCCGTTCAGGCTAAGGATGAAGCGCGTATCTACCTTGGCCTGCAGGATCGCACGTTCTTCCGCAGACTCGAAGTACATCAACCACACCACGCGGATGTAATAGAAGGCGCCGACGACGGCCGCCAGCACCATCAGCACCGCAAGTCCCGGGAAACCGGCGTCCAGAACGGCACTGATGACATTGAGCTTCGCAAAGAAACCGACCCATGGCGGCACGCCGGCGAGGCCGAACATGAAGAACAGCATCATGAAAGCGAACCACGGGCTGCGGGCGTTGAGGCCCTTGAAATCGCTCAAGAGCTCCGCCTCGAAACCCTGACGGCTGAGCAGGATGACCATGCCGAATGAGCCGGCGGCCATCACCACGTAGGTCAGGGTGTAGAAAAGCGCCGCGGCATAGCCCTGGCCCGTGCCACAGAACACGGCCAGCAGGATAAAACCGACGTGTCCGATGGCCGAGTAGCCGAGCATTCGCTTGATGTTGCTCTGGGCAATCGCCACGACATTACCGATGACCAGCGACAGGACGGCAAGGACCATGATCATGCCCTGCCAGACTTCGTGAAGGTCACCGAGTCCGTCAACCAGAATGCGCAGGGTAAGCGCTAATGCAGCAAGTTTCGGCGCAGTCGCGATGTACAGTGCGACCGGCGATCTTGCACCCTGGTAGACGTCCGGCAGCCACATGTGAAACGGCACGGCACCGAATTTGAAGGCGATACCGACGATCACAAATGCCAGCCCGAACCAGAGTGGCACCCCGTTAATGTCGGGACTTGTGCGTATTGCCTCTGCGATCTCGTGGAACTGCAGGCTGCCTGTTATGCCGTATATCCAGGAAATGCCATAAAGCAGTGAGCCGGATGCGATTGCCCCCAGCACGAAAAACTTCATGGCCGACTCAGCCGCCGTTGCCGAGTTTCGGTCGAACGCGACCAACGCATACAGTGACAACGAAAGCGTCTCCAGACCGAGATACATGGTCAGCAGGCTGTTCGCGGATATCATGACCATGGTCCCGAGAAGCCCGAACAGGCCGAGCACGTAATACTCGCCTTTGAACAGCTTATTCTGGTGCAGATAATCCCGTGCGTACATGAAACCGACTGCAACAACGCCGACAGCGGTCAGCTTGAGCACGTGTGACAACTGGTCGCTAACGTAGCTGCCGTCAAACAGAACGGTCCGCGTCTCCTGCGCGGTCAATACCAGCGATGCACCCGTGACGAAAAGCGCAGCGATGGTGAGCCAGAACGTGATGACACGTTTTTCGTCTGCGACGAACAGATCTGCCAACAGCACAATGCAGATCAGACCCAGCAGGGTCATCTCCGGTGCGGCTGGTAGCAGATCAGTAAAATTCATTTGCACTACCTGATATTCCTAAAGCTTGGACCGGCCCGCATATTCGACCAGTTGATCGATGGTCACGGACATCATGTCGACCAGTGGCCCTGGCCAGAGACCGACGAGCAAGACGGCCGCCGCGAGAAGGCCGAGTACGATGTACTCACGCTGGTTCAGGTCTTTCAGTTCGGCAACGTCGTCATTCTTTACTTCGCCGTAGATGACACGCTTGATCATCCAGAGCGTGTAAGCGGCGCCGAGGACCAGTATTGATGCAGCCAGGACCGCAAACCAGAAGTTGGCTTTGAAGCTGGCAATAATCACCATGAACTCACCGACGAATCCTGACGTTCCCGGCAGCCCTGCGTTCGCCATGGCGAACAGCACCATAAACGAGGCGAACACCGGCATCGTATTGGCGACGCCACCGTAATCCGCTATCTGGCGGCTGTGAACACGGTCATAGAGCACGCCGACACAAAGGAACAAGGCGCCCGAAATCAGCCCGTGAGACACCATCTGCACCATGCCGCCGGTTATGCCCAACGCTGCACCCATGCCGCTGTCGATAGACCAAAGCAGGAAGAACCCGAGTGTGACGAATCCCATGTGTGCGATCGATGAATAAGCAATGAGCTTCTTCATGTCTTGCTGCATCAGGGCAACCATGCCGATATAAACGACAGCGATCAGGGACAGCGCGATCATCAATCCGGCGAAGTATTGGCTCCCGTCCGGCACTATCGGCAGCGACAGGCGGACAAAGCCATAGCCACCCATTTTCAGCAGGATGGCCGCCAGAATGACGGAGCCGCCGGTCGGTGCCTCGACGTGGGCATCCGGCAGCCAGGTATGCACCGGCCACATCGGTACTTTGACGGCAAACGCGAGCAGGAACGCTATAAATATGAGTTTCTGCTCGGTCATGCCGAGCGGCGCTTCCATGAAAGCAAATAAATCGAAAGTGCCGGTCTTCGTGAACAAATAGATGAACGCAACCAGCATCAGTACCGAGCCGAGGAACGTGTACAGGAAGAACTTGATCGTTGCGTATATTCTGCGTTCGCCGCCCCAGACACCGATAATGAGAAACATCGGTACCAGCATCGCTTCCCACATGACATAGAACAAAACACCGTCAAGCGCAGAGAAAACGCCGATCATCAACCCTTCGAGGATCAGAAACGCCGCAAAATACTGTGCCGGCCGCGTTTTGATGCTGTCCCAGCCCGCAATGACTACGAGCGGTGTCATGAAAGTCGTCAGCAGAATCAACGGCGCGGAAATACCATCAACACCAAGGTAGTAATAAACATTGAATGCCGGAATCCATTCGAATCGCTCAACAAACTGCATGTCCGCCGTCGATGTGTCGAAGCTTGAGTACACGAATACGCTCAAGACAAACGTCAGCACCGAGACCAGCAGTACGAGAACGCGCATGCTCTCGGCTCGCGACGACGCCGCGTCACCGTCATCACCAACAAAGAGCACTGCCGTGCCGCCGATAATCGGCAGCCAGATCAATATGCTCAATATCAGATGCGTTAAATCCATACCCGAAATTCTTTCTTATTCCTGGCCCGCAAAGTCAAAACCACAACATCCAGCCAAGGAGCAAGGTCAGGCCAATGATCATCGCGAAGGCGTAGTCGTACAGGTATCCCGTCTGAAGCTGGCGCATAATTCCGGCAAGTCGGCCAACGGAATTGGCTGTGCCGTTTACCATGATGCCGTCGATGAGCAGTTCGTCCCCCTTCTGCCAAAGGAATTTGCCGGCCGCCCTGCCGCCTGCCGCGAATCCGTTGATATAGAGGTCGTCGAAGTAGTACTTGTGGTCGAGCAGCGTGTATAAGCCGGACAGCTTGTTGCTGATCACGTCAGGCAGTTCCGGCCGTTTCAGATAAAAGTACCAGGCCGTGCCGGCGCCCGCCGCAGCCAGATAAACAGCAGGGCTGTGCCCGAAGGCATGCAGGATGAAATCCCAACTGCCGTGGAAATTCCTGCCGAGTTCGGCCAAAACATCATGCCGTTCGGCAACCGCGATCGATGCACCGAAAAAGTCACCAAACAAGACCGGGCCGATCGTGAACCAGCCGATCACAGCCGACGGTATGGCGAGCAAAATAAGCGGCCCTGTCACCACCCAGGGCGTCTCGCGCACATGCGCGCGCATCTTCTTGTCCAGGCGCTCTTCGCCGTGGAAAACAAGGAAGAACAATCGGAACGTATACAGTGCCGTGACAAACACGCCGAGCATTACGCTCAGGTATGCGATCCAGTAGACGGCGCCCTGCCCGTGCCAGTGGGACTCCTTTACGGCCTCGATGAGCGCGTCTTTCGAGAAAAATCCGGCACTGCCCGGGAAACCGATCAGGGCAAGCGATCCGATCAAAGCGGTCCAGTATGTGATCGGCATGTACTTGCGCAGGCCACCCATTTTGCGAATGTCCTGCTCATGATGTAGCGCGATGATCACCGAACCCGCCGCCAGGAACAGCAGTGCTTTGAAGAACGCGTGTGTCATCAGGTGGAATATGGCGGCGCCGTACGCTGAAACGCCGAGTGCGACTGTCATGTAACCGAGTTGAGACAAGGTCGAATAGGCGATGACACGCTTGATGTCGTTTTGCACGATGCCCAGCAAACCCATGAAGAATGCAGTGATCGCGCCGATCACCACCACCACGGCCAGCGCGGTCTCAGACAGCTCGAAGAGTGGCGACATCCGCGCGACCATGAATATGCCGGCGGTGACCATCGTTGCTGCGTGGATCAGTGCAGATATCGGGGTCGGGCCCTCCATGGAATCGGGTAGCCAGACATGCAAAGGTGCCTGCGCCGATTTACCCATCGCGCCGACGAACAACAAAATGCAGATCAGGGTCATTGCGTTCCAGGGAACGCCGCTGATCACTTCGATGTTCTGCGCGGCGATGGTCGGGCCGCTGGCGAACACAGTGGCGTAGTCAAGCGATTCGGCAAACATGACGATGCCGGCAATACCAAGGATGAAACCGAAGTCACCGACACGGTTGACAAGAAAGGCCTTGAGGTTTGCGAAAATGGCTGACTCGCGCTTGAACCAGAAACCGATGAGCAGGTATGAGACCAGTCCGACCGCTTCCCAGCCGAAAAACAGCTGCAGGAAATTGTTGGACATGACCAGCATGAGCATGGAGAAGGTAAAGAGCGAGATGTGACTGAAGAAGCGCTGATAACCCGAGTCGTCGTGCATGTAGCCGACCGTGTAGATATGCACCATGAAAGAAACGAAGGTCACAACAACCATCATTAACGCCGTCAGCCGGTCGATCAGAAAACCGACCTCCATGCGGAGACCATCGACGACCGCCCAGGTATAGATACTGTAATTCTCGGTTTGGCCACCATCCCAGTACAGGTTCTTGAGGACGAGCGAAGAAAGAACAAAAGACAAACCGACGGCAAGTATGGTTATCCAGTGAGCACCGGCACGGCCGATTTTCTTGCCGAACAGTCCGGCAACGATGGCTGCAGCAAGCGGCGCAAGAACGATTGTCAGATGATAGCCGTGCACTTCGGAAAAACCTTTAACCCCTCATCCTTTCATCGAATCCAGCTCCTGCACATTTATGGTGCGCCGGCTCCGGAAAAGGACAACCAAAATAGCAAGTCCAATCGCTGCTTCCGCAGCAGCGACTGTCAATATGAAGAAAACGAAAACCTGACCGGTCTCATCGCCCAGGTATCGAGAAAACGCGATGAAATTGAAATTGACGGCCAGCAACATGAGCTCGATACACATGAGAAGCAGTATCAGATTGCGTCTGTTGATAAAGATGCCGGCAACGCTTAACGCGAAAAGCACTG
>Ga0255052_10003585_pt1 | contig 10733 bp, 9 predicted proteins | sample JV7_2_21_MG_FD_188632 | JGI IMG/M metagenome (GOLD analysis project Ga0255052, IMG submission 188632) | Seawater microbial communities from Jervis Inlet, British Columbia, Canada - JV7_2_21 | ecosystem: Environmental > Aquatic > Marine > Inlet | place: Canada: British Columbia | collected...
GGTCTTGTGTCCGAGGGTCCGCAACCACTCGTCGACCAGCATGAGCTGGGTGCTCTTGCCGGTCCCCTCTCCGCCTTCGAACGTGATGAACCAACCCTTTGGCATGGCAGGCAGTATAGCCGTGCCGCAACCCTCGGACGAACCACCAAGAAACCAAGCCTACCCATTCACCCGAATAACCACAGAGACACAGAGGCACAGAGAGGGCACAGAGCCACGCACTCATCGCAATTTGCCCACAGATAACCCAGATAGACGATCTCGAGATTCGAGTACGTGGCGAGGTCCGCGCTCTCGAAGAGCGCAGGCCTTGCCACTCCTCATCGCCTGTTGGTGGATGGACGGACCCCCCTTCCAAAAACAAGACGGGTGAGGCGGAACTGACGCGCCCCGGGCGCGTCGGCCGGTGGGCAGCACGGTAACGATGGACGCTTGCGTCCGGAGTTGATGTGCTTTCCACCGGTAGTTGGCGATCGTTAGATCGCCGACTGTTCCACCGTCAATCTACGGCATTGCGGCATCACATCAGCCGAAACAACATCTGGGTCTATCTGGGTGATCTGTGGGCCAAGTGGGATGGACGAGCGGCTCTGCGTTTCTTCTCTCTGTGTTCCTTCTCTGTGTCTTGGTGTCTTGGTGGTTTAACTCTGGCCGACGACCCTGAGGAAAGCTTCTTCGGCACGGTACGACGAACGCACGAACGGCCCGGCGAAGACCTCGAGCCCGAGCTCGGCGCCGACCTTCTCGAGGTCCAAGAACTCCTCCGGACTCCAATATCGTGCAACCTCAACCTGCTTCGCCGTTGGCTGCAGGTACTGGCCGATGGTCACGACCTGGCAGCCCGCGTTGCGGAGGTCGCCAAGCACCTCGACGATCTCGTCGCGAGTCTCTCCGAGACCGACCATCAGCCCCGACTTGCGGATCATCTCCGGCGCGCGTTCGGCAACCCGGCCGATCACCTCCATCGCCCATTCGTAGCGCCCCGAACGACGCACCTTCCGGTAGAGCCTCGGCACGGTCTCAACGTTGTGGTTGTAGACCTCGGGCCCAGCTTCGATGATCCGGTCCACCTGTGCCAGGTCACCGCGGAAATCCGGGGTCAGGACCTCGATTGCCGGGGCTTTTTCGAGCTCCCGTAGACCCTCGATGCAGGCGACAAAACCTCCCGCCCCGCCATCGTCGAGATCGTCACGATCGACGGCTGTTATTACAACGTGTTCGAGACCCATCTCGACGACCGCCTCGACCAGTTGCCGCGGCTCTTCGGGGTCGAGGGCGGACGGTCTTCCATGAGCGATCGAGCAGTAGGAGCAATTACGGCTACAGACCCGGCCATTGATCAGAAAGGTCGCCGTGCCGCGCGCAAAACACTCGGTGCGGTTAGGACACCGTGCCTCTTCGCACACCGTGTGCAGACCGCCCGATCGCATGCGCTTCTTGATCTGGTGAAGCTCGCCCAGCTGCATTCGGCGCGAGCGAATCCAGGCCGGCAGCGCCGGCCCGGGAGCACGGCTACCGAAGGTCACGGTGCAACCACCCAGGCGTCGGGGAAACCGGCGGCGCTCATCCGCTGCGCGACACGGTCGGCCGAGCCACGATCGGGGAACGGCCCGAGGCGGAGCTTGTACAGGGTCGGTGAACCGGCATCCTGCACCGTGATGAGGTGTTGGTTCTCGTGCGGAAAACCAAGGCCCTCGAGCTTGGTCCGTGCCGACTCTACGGAGGCGCTCCTGGAGGAGGCCAGCACCTGAACGAAGAAGTCAGTGGTCGCCGGGGTCGCGGTCGGAGGTGGAGTGGTCGGAGTCGGAGCCGGCGGCCGCGGAGTCGCGGTCTGAGTTGCCGTCGCGGCGGGCCGGGCGGTGGCGTCGGCGATGGCGGTTGGGATCACCATCTCCGGGATGTCGGTTGGCGTTGCTGCCGCCTGCAAGGCGGTCATCTCGCCCGCCGGCTGCTCGGCCGTCAGGACCGACCACGCGGCCCCATAGCCGAGCGCGAAGGCGATGATCATGACCAGCGCCAGCGCGATCAGGAGCACCGTCAACCAGCGCGCGCTCAGCTCGATGACATAGTAGCTGCGGCTCATACCTCTCTCTCGGTCTCGCCGGGTGGGCTATCCCCGACGATCAGTCTGCAACGAAACCGTCCCGATTCCGCCGTCAATCGTTGCCCTTGCCGAGGGCGCCCAGCCCCTCGAGGAAGTTGATCGGCATCGGGAAAACGATGGTCGAGGCGTTCTCGGTCGAAATCTCGGCAAGCGTCTGCATGTAACGCAACTGGATCGTGAGGGGATTTTTCGCCATCACCTCTGCCGCTTCGGCGAGCTTCGCCGACGCCACCAGCTCACCTTCCGCGTGGATGATCTTGGCCCGCTTTTCGCGCTCGGCCTCCGCTTGCTTGGCAATCGCCCGCTGCATGTCCGGAGGCAGGTCGACGTGCTTGACCTCGACCATGGAGACCTTGACGCCCCACGGGTCGGAGGCCTCGTCGATCATCGACTGAAGCCGCACGTTGAGCTGTTCACGCTTGGTCAAAAGGTCATCCAGCTCGACCTCACCGAGCACCGCCCGCAGGGTGGTCTGCGCCAGCTGCGAGGTGGCGTAGACGTAGTTCTCCACCTCGACCACCGCCCTGACCGGGCTCATGACCCGGAAGTAGACCACCGCGTTGACCTTGACCGACACGTTGTCGCGAGTGATCACGTCCTGCGGCGGGATGTCGTGCACCACCGTCCGCAGACTCATCTTGACCATCCGGTCGATCGGCCAGAAGACGAAAACGAAGCCCGGCCCCTTGGGCTCCTTGAGCACGCGGCCGAGGCGGAAGATCACGCCCCGTTCGTACTCGTTAAGGATGTTGATCCACTTGAAAACGATGAAGACCGCAAAGAAAATGGCCAAACCGAGGCCGGAACCAAGAATACCCATCATGCACTCCCTTCCTCATGGTCGCCGACGGCGACAACTTCAATCCAACTGCCTCGTACGGCAACCACACGCACACGATTTCCATCTGCGATCGCGGATCCGACGCTGCGCGCGTTCCAGTACTCGCCGTGCACCGCCACCTTACCCTCCGGCGCGATCTCACCGATCGCCCGGCCAACATCGCCGACAAGACCCTCGTGCCCGGTCATGGGCGGCTGACGGTGGGCCCACAGCACCCGGGTGAGAAGGAAGCCGGTGAGGGTTGCCACCACCACCGCCGTCGGCAGAACCACGCCCATGCTCACCCGCATGGCTGGAATTGGTCCGTCAAAGACCATCAGCGAGCCGAGCACGAAAGAGATCACTCCGCCCACGGTCAGCAGCCCATAGCTGGTCACCTTCACCTCCAGTATGAAGAGCATCAGGGCGACAAAGATCAACGCCACACCCGCCCAGCTCACCGGCAGCACGGACACCGAGTACAGACCCAGCAGCAAGAAGATGACGCCCACGACACCCGGTAAAATGCCGCCGGGATGGGTGATCTCCACGTAGAGGCCAAGCGCTCCCAGCGCCATCAGGAGGTAGGCAATATTGGGGTTGGCGAGGACCGAGAACAAGCGCTCGGCAAAGCTCGGCTCGATCTCTACCATTTGCAGCTCGTCGAGATCCAGGATCACCACATCACCGTTGAACCGGGTCACTTCCATGCCATTCAGCTGCTCCAGCAGATCGTTGATATCGGTGGCGATGAGGTCGATGAGCCCCTCTTCGAGCGCCTCTTCGGCGGTCAACGAGATGCTCTCGATCACCGTCCGCTCGGCGGTCTCCGGATTGCGGCCCCGATGTTCGGCCAGCGATCGGACCATTGCCGCCGCATCGTTGGTGATCTTGTCGCGCACATCCTCCGGCAGGTTCTCCCCCTGCCCACCGACCGGATGCGCGGCGCCGGTGTTGGTGCCGGGAGACATCGCCGCCACGTCCGCGGAAATAAGGATGAAGAAGCCGGCGGACGCGGCGCGTGCCCCGGGAGGATTGACGAAGACCACGACCGGCACCGGTGAGGTGGTGATGGCGGTGGTGATGTCGCGGGTGGTGTCCACCAGCCCGCCTGGAGTGTCCAACTCCATTACCACTAACACAGCGTCCCGCTCGACTGCTTCCGCGAGCGCCCGCTCGATGAACTGCTGCGACGCGGGCTGGATCGTGTCCTCGACCCGCATCCGCACCACCTCGCCGCTAAAGGCAGGAGCCGCAACCGCAACCGAAAGTACGACCACGAGCCATATGAGATGCCGTTGCATACCGAAGATGATAGGGCCGATCGACCTGCGGGACAAGAGATTCCTCCTCTCTGCCACCAATTTCTGATTTCGGATATCGGATTTCGGATTTGCCCCCACCCACCCGGATTCGGAAAGTCTTCGCATATTTGAATCCTCCAACATAGATTACGGCGGTCAAGCGCCCGAGATTCCAACCTCAGGGACCGGAAGATCCGAAATCCGAAATCAGACGGTCTGCCGCATGCCCCGTCTGGCTTGTGTCCACAAGGTGCGTACCGTCGCACGATTCGAATACCTCGGTCCTTCGGCCGCATAGAGCTCGCGTTCGGCGAGCCACGCCAGTTCGCAGATCGCGGACCCGGCGGCGGGCCACAGATGTCGCGCTCTCTTCGCGATCCAACGGATGGTGGCACGAGGCGGCACCTCGATGCCAGATCGTTTGAGCTGATGAACGACCCGCTCTACGGCGACCGCGGCCGGTCCGGTCCCCACCCACCCAGAATGCGGCGAAGACGCCCGCCGGTGTCTCGCTGCCCACCACAGGACGCCCGCCACCACGGCAACAACCAGGACCCACGGCAGAAAGCTCCAGGAAATGCGGCGCAGTACGGCATCGACCCCGTTCGCCATCGCCGTCACCAATTGCATCTGCTCGCCGAACCCAAAGGTCAGCACATAGCGGTCCCACGATGACTGCACCCAGTCCACGGCCCACCGAAGACGATCTCGACCGCTGGGTCGGCTGAGGCCCGGGATGTCTGCCTCCGGCGTCGGGTCAAAGACCGTCCAGGTATCGTTCTCGCCGACCCAGGCCTCGACCCAGGCGTGAGCATTGGCTTGCCGAATCACCGCCTCTTCCTCATCGATGGAAAGGCTGCCTCCGCTGAAGCCCGCCACCATCCGTGCAGGAATGCCGAGATCGGTGAGCAGGGCCACCATGGCGCCGGCAAAGTACTCGCAATGACCCTGGCGTTCGCGGAGCAGGAACCAGGACACGGGATCGGCCCGCTGCTGGGTCATCCCGCTCATCGAGTAGCCATAGTTCTGCTTGAGGTACGACTCGATCGCTGATGCCCGTTCCGCGTCGGAACCGACTCCGTCGATAATGCTCATTGCAAGGTCCTGCGCCTCTGGGTCGAGATCGAATCGGGGAGGGCTTTTGAGAGGCGGATCGGCGGCCCTGGGGGGTTCTCCGCGGGCCACCCAAACGGTGTAGGTCAAGGGGCCTCTCACGCGCTGGGCGAGTACCACGCCACCGGTAGGATCCAGTCTGACGCCGATAGGAGAGGAGAGGGCAACCGTTCCCTCGGGCAGGAAGAGGTACCTCCGCGGTCGAACGAGCTCGATCTCGAGCTCCACTGCTTCGGTCAGACGTGGCTCCTCCCAGTGCAGCCGAATCAGACCACCGGGAGAGTCAGGCTCCCGGAAGGCCCCTCGAGGCGCCCACGAGTTGAGGGTCACCCTTCGCATGGCCGTTGCGCGAAGGCGCATCCATTCCGACCGGATCGCCTCACCCGAAACCGAACGCACAATCATCGCCACCTGGCGCGACTCTCTGATGGTTCCGACTCCGGCCAGATCGACGTGGCTCGAAAAACCCGTAACGCTGCTCATTCCGCCACGTCCCGAGATCCATGGCGAACGTATCCGTGGCAAGGCGAGGAAGATCGGGATCGACACCAGCAACGCCAGCATTGCGGCTACCACCACATGTCGAGGTCTGGGAATGGCGGCGATCACCTGTCGCTCGAAGCCGAGTCCGGCAAAGTGGACCCTGATTCCCACCCACCACCACAGGACCACCGACGCAACGAAATAGAGGGCCACGCTGACGTGGGTCGACGTGGTGATCGCCACAACCCACACCAGAAAGACCAACAGGATGGCGCGAAGGAACGAGCGCCGGTCCGCCACCATCAGCACTCTCACCGAGGTCAACAGCAGCAGCAGATGGCCGAGCGGTCGCAGCGGACCGACTCGCATGCCGCCGGCGACCACCACGGCAACAATGATGGCGACGCCGATCAGATTGAGAACGATGCCCGAAGGCCGTAGCTTCACCGACGGCCGCAGACTCATGAACAGCCCTACTGCCGCCGCCGCCAACCAAAAGGGCGGCATGATGATGTAAAGGAAGGGAAAGGGCAGTAGTGCCCACATAAAGAGGATTCCGAGCAGCCGGCGGTAGCTCTCTACCGTCATCTGCGACCTGCTCCCCAGGCCTTGAACAAAACCGTTCGCCCGTTCTCGACCGCGACCGGTGCCTCCTCGGCCGTCGATACCGGTTCCACCTCCGCGAGCGGGCGCAGCAACATCGGTACTCGGCGGACGCCGCGCGCTGGCGGAACCACCAGCGATCCGACAACGAGCCCAACTCGGATACCCTCGCGCAACCTCTGCACCACCGCCGTGGCCACCTCCGATACGAGGCGCTCGAATCGCTCGAGCTGGCGTGGGTCGGTCGGGTCTTCAAGCCTCGGGTCGACTACATAGAATACGGGGTTTTCGGTCGTCCGCTGGCGTTCAACGACCACCAAGTGCTGCTGGCGAGCACTCTGTTTCCAGTGGATTGCTCGCAACTCGTCGCCTTCGTGAAAGTCCCGCAGCTGGGTCACTTCACCCTCACGCCCGCGCGACTCGAGAGCATCTGGAGAGCGACGTCCGCCGCCCCTTCTAACCGAGGCCACCGAAGCGGGAAGAAGCCGGGGGTAGACCAGCACCTGACGGCGGGCTACCAGGATTTTCGACTTGAGGAAGAAGCCGAGCGGCAGCAAGACTTCGAGTCGCCACGGTCCAAACTCCTGCCAACCCCGGTTCGGGAACACCACCTCCACCGAATGCCGTCGCTTCTGACCGGTCGCCAGATAGCACTCCCTGAACACAGAGCGGCCCGTAGCATCGCGGATCACGAGTCCATAGGCGGGGATGAAGCCGGAGGTGTTCGCGAGCTCGACATCGATGACCGCCGGCCTGTCGGCGTAAACCTCCGATGGCAGGTCGACCGTCGCTTCGATCCCCCCCAGGACCTGACGCGACCAGGTTCCCGACACGACGTAGCTGCCAAGGGCCAGACCGAGAAGGGCCATGAGGGCGTTGTTGCCGGTGTTCACTGCAGCCAGACCCAGGACAATGCTCGCCACCAGGTAGGCGATACCCCAGCGGGTGAGGCGGAGGCGGAAACCGGGGAAGGCGTCGGCGAAGCTCATCGCTTGAATTAGGAATTAGGAATGAGGAATTCCCACCCTTCCCCCCATGAACGCTGCGGGCGGGTGGGCGGCATTCCTAATTCCTAACTCCTAATTCCTAATTCCTAGCGTGGTACCGGGATGGACTCGAGGATGGCGCGGATGACGGCGCGTTCGGAGCGGCTCCGCTCCCAACCGTCACCGACCAGAGGGTCAAGGTGCAGAAGTCGGTGGGCAAGCACCATTTCAGCGGTGTCCTGGAGGTCATCGGGAAGCACGAAGGCCCGACCTCGAACCAGCGCCAACGCCTGCGCCGAACGCTGCCAGGCAAGACAGCCTCGGGTGGAGACACCAAGCGCGAGCGACGGGTGGGACCGCGTCGCCTCCACAACCTCGAGCAGGTAGTCAAGGAGCACTCCGGAGACGTGAACCTCAGGCACCAGGTTTTGCATCTCGATGACCTCACGGGCATCGATCACTGGCTCGAGCTGCTCGAGCTCTGGCTCGGCGCCGCTCGCTCGCAGAAGCTCGCGCTCCTCGTCATGACCCGGGTAGCCCATCGACAGCCGCATCAGGAAGCGGTCGAGCTGCGATTCGGGAAGAGGATAGGTCCCCGTGGATTCGACCGGGTTCTGGGTTGCGACAACAAAAAACGGCTCGATCAAGCGGTGGCGGGTTTTTTCGACCGTCACCGAGTGCTCGCTCATAGCCTCGAGAAGCGCCGACTGGGTGCGCGGCGCTGCGCGGTTGATCTCGTCGGCGAGGACCACGTTCGAAAACAGCGGTCCCTGCATGAACTCGAACTCGCCTTTATCCTGGTGGTAGACCGAAATGCCGATGATGTCCGACGGCAACGTGTCCGAGGTGAACTGGATGCGGTGGAAGTCGAGGTCAAGGGAACGAGCGAGGGCCTGGGCAAGGGTCGTCTTTCCGACCCCTGGCACATCCTCGAGAAGCACGTGGCCGCGGGCGAGCAGGGCCCCGATCAGCGCATCGACGATCTCGGCCTTGCCGCGGATGACGCGCACGATCGAGTCGTGCAGACGCTCGAGTCGCTCCAGGACCGTGTCTGATACCGGATTCATGCAATCTCCTATGACACGGGACGGCATCGCCGCCCCGCTAACCAGTATACGGAACATCACGGTAGCCGTTGCGAAAGATCGAATCGTGAGAACGTTCCGTCCATCCGGCTTCGCGGAATTTCGAATTTCGAATTTCGGATTTTCGGAAGCGCCTCGGGAAATGGCCCGCGTTCACCGGACGTGCCGTCTCTGACGATTTTGGGATCATGGGGGTCTGTGGTGAGTGGATGACTCGGGTCCAAAGATCGTCAGAGGGGGCACTCACGGGCAATGTCGCCCCGGAGAATCGGGATATTCAAGCCGGAACACCCTCGCCGGAGCGCGGGCACCGAGACGGAAACGGGCACGGGTAGCGGTACGATACCCACATGGATCGCGCTTCCGAACACCACCTGCACGAATTCCTCGCCCACCTGGCGGTGGAGCGTAACTTGAGCCCGCGAACGATCGAATCCTACCGCCGTGACCTCGTGCAATTCACGTCGTGGCTCGACGAACAGACGATCGGGCTCAGCGAGGTGGAGCGGGCAACCCTGCGCAACTACCTCGGCAGTCGCCGCGATCAGGGGCTCTCAGCCCGCTCTGCGGCGCGTGCGCTGTCCGCCCTGCGCGGTTTTTTCCGTTTCCTCGTCAACACACAGGTCCAGACCATCGATCCGACCGCCAACCTCCGTTCACCGAGCCTCTGGCAAACTGTGCCCCATTTCCTCACAGCTGACGAGATCGACACCCTGCTGGCATCCCCTGACACCTCGACCACTCTCGGTCTGCGCGATCGGGCAATGCTCGAGACTCTCTACGCAACCGGACTCCGGGTCTCCGAGTTGGTTGGCCTGACAACGGAACGCGTGCGGCTCGACCCCGGCTACGTGCGGGTGATCGGCAAGGGGCGCAAGGAACGAGTGGTTCCGCTCGGTGAAAGCGCCATCTCGTGGATCGACGATTACCTCGGCCGGGCCCGTCCCGAGCTCAACAAGCAACGCATATCCGAGCTTTTCCTCAACCATCGCGGCGGCGTCCTCACCCGCCAGGGGTTCTGGAAAATTCTCCGCGGCCACGCCCTGAGGGCGGAGATCAGCTCACCCCTCAGCCCGCACATCGTGCGCCACTCCTTCGCCACCCACCTGGTAGAAAACGGTGCCGACCTGAGGGCGGTGCAGATGATGCTCGGTCATGCCTCGCTCACCACCACAGAGATCTATACCCACGTCGCGCGTGAGCGTCTGCGTCGTCTGTACGACGAAAAGCACCCGAGGGCGTAGCCTCCCGTGCCCAATCTCTAAATCGCTATCGGGATCGCTATCGAAAAATGCCTGGTTCGCATCACATCGATAGCGATAGCGATTCCGAGAGCGATAGCGATCCGCCATTGGAGGATTGGCAACAGGTATCATGAACCCGATGGCAAGGAAGCTCTCAGCGGTACTGGTGCTCGTTTGTGCCCTCATCCTGTGGACGGCACCAGTCTCCGCCAAACTCGCCATCTTCACCGACGGTCGAGTCCTGAAGGTGGATGACGCCAGGCTCGAGGGATCCGAGATCGTCCTCGACCTCAAAGGGGGCGGGACTCTGCGGGTATCTGCAGTCCGGGTCGATCGGGTCATCGCCGACGAAGTTGTCGAGTCTGTAACAAACCCGCCATTCGGAGAACTCGATTGCCCGGTCTCCTGGAATGACCTGGTACTGCCAGAAGACCTCCCCTTCCGCGATTTCATCGCCTCCGCGGCCCGCGCCACTGACCTCGATCCCTGGCTGGTGGCTTCGGTCGTGCAGACAGAATCCGCCTTCGACCCCCGGGCCGTGTCGCGGGCGGGCGCCGCCGGTCTCATGCAGCTGATGCCTTCGGCCGCCGCCGAACACCAGGTGCACGACGTCTTCGACCCGGCAGAAAACCTCCGCGGCGGCGCAGAGCACCTGCGCATCATGCTCGACCGATTCGAAACTCTCCCACTCGCTCTCGCCGCCTACAACGCAGGTGCTTCGACCGTCACCCGGTACAAGGGCATCCCGCCGTACAAGGAGACGAGGGATTACGTGCGGAAGGTGCTGGCGCTCTTCTGTCCGGAAGAGTGACCAGCCTCAATCCTCGTTACTGGATGCTCGATACTCGATGCTCGATACTCGATACTCGATGCTCGATGCTCGATGCTCGATGCATCGAATCGATAATTGAGGCCTCAATGTTGTCAAGGGGGTGGGTGTCGGAAAGCGCGTGCGGAAACGGCCCGCGTGCGGCGGAGGTGCCTGGCATCC